>Ga0181464_1001458_pt1 | contig 11893 bp, 14 predicted proteins | sample InSIn2gowninarea_FD_119074 | JGI IMG/M metagenome (GOLD analysis project Ga0181464, IMG submission 119074) | Clean room microbial communities from NASA Spacecraft Assembly Facility at Jet Propulsion Laboratory, Pasadena, California, USA -... ...
TTGATGATGGGAGATTATTGTAGTCCATTTACCTAGTTTAATTCCTTTGATATGTCCTAAGCTTTGTTCTTTCTAAATTTCTCTCCCTAACACCTCTACCATAATGATGAACATATAGTAAGAAATGGGATCCCCCTATATTAAACCTCTTTCTGCCCAAAAAAACCATCAAAATTTTTCAAAGAGAGTAACTAGAGCATAAGAAAAAGAAGTAGATTAAGTAATTAAAAGGCTTGATAATATCCATTTGTATAGTGATGAGTTGGATGGTCAACCAAAGGGTGAATTGGCTAGTTTTTAATTGGTGGATACTACTGATTTAGAGGCTTATTATTTTGAAAATGATTGTACTAATGATATTTGGATGAAGGCCATTGAAGAGGAGATGCACTCTATTCAAAAAAATGATACATAGGAGCTAGTTGAGCTTCCAAGAGGGAAAAAGATTGTAGGCTCTAAATAAGTCTATAAAACCAAGTTTAATGCTGATGGCACCATTGAGAGGCATAAGGCTAGACTTGTGGCCAAAGGATTCATTTAGAGATAATACATAGACTATGAGGAGACCTTTTCTCCTAATTCTCAATAAGAAACCATCAAAATGGTTCTCTCCATTACTACGCACAAAGGTTGGAAGATATACCACTTGTTTGCCAAGAGTGCTTTCTTGAATGGATACCTTGATGAAGAGGTATTTATTGTTCATCCCCAAGGTTTTGAAAGAAAAGGTAAATAACATCATGTTTACAAGTTGAAGAAGGATTTGTCTTACCTCAAGCAAGCCCATGGGCTTGGTACTCATGAATAAATGGGTATTTCCAGAATTTTGGGTTCACAAGAAGCAAATGTAAACCAACTCTCTATTATAAACATAATGGTGCTGATGTTTTGTTGATTTTCCTTTATGTTGATGATCTTATTTACATGTGTAGCAGTTCTAGATTGAATAATATTTTCAATCCATGATGCAAGAATTTGAAATGAATAATCTTGGTCTTATGCATTATTTTCTTGGTTTGGAGGTATATCAAGATGATATATAATTTTTTTTTCTCAAACCAAGTATGCTACTGATTTGTTCCATAAGTTTGGCATGGATGATTGTAAAGCTATTATCACTCCCATTGCTCATAGAGAACACTTAGGCAAATATGATGAGGTTGCTGAAGCTTATGTGCATAATTAGATAAGCATTTTTGGGAGCTTGATGTTCTTAACAAATTCCTAGCCTGACATTTGTCATTTTATTTCACTTGTGTTCAAGTACATGAGTGCTCCTTCAGAGATTCATTTAAAGGTAACCAAGATAATTCTAAGATATGTAAAAGGCACTCTAAACTTTGGCATCCATTACCTAAAAAATAAGCATGTAAAACTTGTTGGCTATAGTGATAATGATTGGGGTAATAATATAGATGATAGAAAATCAACTTCTGATAATTGTTTCAACCTTGATTCTGGTCTTGTTACATTGTCTTCTAGAAAATAAACAACAATTGCAATGCTAGTACATAAGTTTTATGGATGAGGAAGATTCTTGAGAAGATAGGAGAAAAATAAATTGGTGCAACTACCTTGTTTTGTGAAAACTAGAGTGCTATTCAGTTGGTCAATAATCTTGTGCATCATTCCAGATTAAAACACTTTGATATGAAATACCATTTCATCAAGGACGTGGTTGATAAGAAGATTGTTGATTTGCATTATTTCCATCTAGAGGATAATTTAGCTGACCTATTCGCTAAGGATGTTGATACACATCAGTTTGTAAAGCTAAGAGACTACCTGGTTATCCCTCTCACCTTTAAGGGGGAGTATGTTGAATATTATTGTTTTACAAATTCGTTAGAATGAAACGCTATCGCATTTCATCTTTTTGTGGAAATGCTGCCACATTTCTGCAACCTTGCACATTCCTAAAAATGATCCCGCATTTTCAGAGACCTAGCACTTTTCGTTAGAGTTTTTGGTAGTTACAAATATTTAAAATGTTTTGATTCATTTTTCTTACTTGAATGATATTGTAAGGTTTGTTACTTCATAGGGATAATGGGAGAGTGTGTCAAAACTTGTTTGTAACTCCCATTTAACTATTTTTTCTTAGATTTTAATGTATCTATGTAACATTCCATAACATTTATTTTTGGTCCATATGTAACCTCCATGAGCTTAGATAGTTACTCAGTGAGGTCCTATATATTGTACTTCGAATTTGCTAATTGAACCAAATTGTTACATGCTTAATTCTTTCTTATTCCCTCACTACTTGAAGTGAAACATACAATTAGTTATGAATTACTTAAGGCTTATAAGAAATTAAATATTTAGAATATTTCATTAAAAGTATAAATATATAAAACAAATAAATAATTTAACTAAGAAAATAAATATTGAATAAGAGAAGTAAAAACAATATGGGTGGTATAAGATCAATACATATATTAATAAAATTATATGTATTAATATAGATAAAGAAATAATATATGGTAGTCATAAATTGATTTACATGAGTGATATGACCTTGTTTATAGAGGTATTAATATTTCATAATCACTAAGATATATTTCCCTTGAGGAAAACCATGAATTTAAGTAATAATTCACTACGAATATAATTTACTAATGAATCAATTCATGAAATTGTGATAAGGATAAATAGGATTCAAGTGATATATATAAAAGTGTGTGTGTGTTAAAGGATAGGGGAATTAGTTTAATTTGAAAATTAAAGACTAAATGAATGATAATAAATCCTTATACAATTCTATAATTTATCACAAAAATACTTAAATTGTAGTGAATATTAATTTTTAATTACATTTAAAAAATTAATTATAAAAAATAATCCTCAAATTTATTAATTTATAATTTTTTAAAAACTTACATGAATACAACCATGTAAGGGAATTTGGAGAGGAGTGGGTAAGTCAAAACTCTCAAGTTGAAAAAGAGAGGCCTCATGTTCAAATCTCTCCCTCCTCATATGTTGTAAATACACTCAAATTCCAATCGATGGTGATTAGGTCAACTAAGTTGATGGGGTCAAGTGCAATTCCTAGGTGACTTTCATGAAAGAGAACCCCTAGACATATAATCTAATTCCAAGGTTTCACTCCCCCTAAAGATTGGTTTCTAACAAAAAAAAAACTTAAATGAAAATATATATTAATGAACATATCCCTTTAAAATACCTTGTAGAAAATCTAATTCAATCTTAACCTTCAACATATTTCCTTAAGGTTTATCTCAAGAGTCTTTAGAGCTAACTAGATAATAAACATCACCATATAAAGTACTAGTACATCTTAAAGAAGAAAAGGTGAATATATTATCACCATAATATCCTCTCTTATGGAATCTTCACATGTCTTAATTATTATGTTGTAAATGAATAACATGGACTTTTGGTAAAGGCTTATGAAGTTATCTTATAATCTATTGTATGTTTTTGAAGTATAGTTAAGAATAAATAATTAAACTAAGATTCACATATTTATGAAGTAATAAATATTGATGAAATAGCGATAATAAAGTAAATACGCACACAAAGATGTATAATGGACCTTATCCATAAATGTTCATTGAAGACTAATAATGATATAAAAGTTTAAAGTGTTATACTATCATAAACATATAATAATAAAACCATAATTATGAAAAATATAGAATATTAATAATTTATGGTACTTTTATCATTAATAAATAAATACCAATATATTATATTTATCATTTAACAAATAAATTATTGAATATAATGTTAAGTATCTAAGGTGACTTTTTTGTAAATCAACTTAATTACCAGTATTAGGAAAACATAAAGTCACCAACTTAATACTAATTACCTAACATCAAATTAAGGTTTTCTTGGGATAGTAAAGAAAGTTTGACCATGATGCCTAAATTAATGTTGCACAATAATATTTTATAAGGATTCCACCATAAATCATTATTGTAAAACACACTCTTGTGAGGTTTATAATATAATCAAATTATTGTTGAGAATCATTATACTTGCAATAAGATCTTTTCAACTCTTATGGATCAAACCTTTAACACCATTAATATAAGAGAGTGGAATTTAAAATCTTGGAGGAAGTATAATCCTAGAAGTTTCCAAGATAATCTTCTCAAGAAGTATTCTTCATCAAACTATTCAAATCCTAAAAGAATATTAATATAATGAAAGAAAATAATATCAAATATCTATTTTCCATGGTCATCATAACTTGAATGCAACACACTTTGGTTCTTCTCAATAAGATTTATGGAATGTAATTAAAATACAATATATATAAGGTGACCAACCATGATACCAAACATGAAACTCCCTTCAAAAGGGAAAAGGGGAAGAATAATAATTCTTATAATATATAATTCAAAAAATCCTATAATAAACTTTGAATATCCAACATATAAACTATACAATAGAATCTATAAAATAGAAAACTAAATATCACATCATGAAATAGTATTTGACACAATTTCCATGGGTTTAATGGAACTCAATAACTCATATCTTATATCTCAACTAGTATAAGGTGATGTACTAATTAAAAAGGAGTCACCTCATATAATCAAATAATAAAAAGGACATCATCTCTTGCAAAATAAGTAGTATTTAATCAATATGAAAAGAAACCTCCATACTTTCCATATAATCAAAAAATCCTGAGTTTTAATATCCACACTGCATAAAAAAGAATCCAATAAGATTATCTCCTCAAAAATGAATATCAATATCTTCCTCGATAATAAAAGGAATTAAGCTAGGTAAATGGACTACAATAATCTCCCATCATCAATTTGTGGATGACATAATTCTAGTTGGGATAGCTCAAAAAAGAGAGGATAAGATGTTCAAAAAGGTCTTAAGGGATTGTGAAAAAGCCTCACATCAAAGAATTAACATTCAAAAGACTAGAATTTTCTTTGTGAACACTCCTACAAGTAAACAAAGAAAAATTACAAATATTTTTGGCTGTATGATTGATCAGCTTCCAACTAAATAGTTGGGAATGCCCCTTTCCATAGGTAGACTCATGATTGCCCAAAGGGAAAGAGTGGTAAGCAGTATAAACTCAAATATCATCGATTGGAAAGGGAAAACTTTATTCTATGTAGCTAGAACTCTTCTCATCAAACACACCCTCCAAAGCATTCCCATATATAATATGCTTATCTTTAACATATCAGACTCCATTGCTAATAAAATTGATTCAACCTAAAGGAAATTTCTATGGAACAATGATGGAGATAGGGAAAAAAAATTGTTGGTGGCATGGAACAAATTATGTAGAGAAAAGAGTAAAGGAGGTATTGGGCTAAGAAGAATGAAGCATCTAAATTTAGTCCTTAGAGATAAGATGGATTGGCAATTGCCTTTGAAGGAGGATAAGGATTGGATTAAGATCTGTAAGTCTAAATATCTCAATAATCATAACCAATTCCTTAGAATTGCAAACCCACCTTATGGTTCTCCCTTTTGGAATGGCATTATTAAGCTCAAAGACTGGTTGGGGAAGAACGTAAAATGGGAAATTGGAGATGGTAACAATACTTTTTTTTGGGAGGATCTTTGGATTAGAGATACACCTTTAAATTCTTCCAAAATTTTGAGAAAAGGAATACCTTAGTTCAAAAGTAGAGAGGGTGAGAGGATTAGTGACTACTACTTTAATACATAATGGAAATGGCATTTCATAGATATTCCTCTAAATGAAGTTAAAAATGAAATTTCTAAACTCTTAGTGTAACTTAAAGAAAAGGTAGTTTCAATAGGAGGTAAGAAAGATAAAACAAGATGGATGATTTCAAAAGAAGATTATAATATAAAATATGCAATCAGTTGCCTATCTAATGATAATGAAAAGGAAGACAAAGAGATTTGGAAGAAATTATGGACCAAAGGCTTTATTCCAAAAATTACTTTCTTCATTTGGATATTGACACATAACAAGTTACAAATTTCAATAAATAATAATAAACACATAGAAAAGGTAGATCATACCTAAAATATGATAGGTGAAATACAAATTTCAATGCTTCTTGAAGGTTTTTTTACAATTTACCTCTCAAAAGGAGAGGATATTTCACACATCCTGAATGATAGCCCTTAGTTTATGGGTAACTCTAGTTTATTCCTAAAATAATGGTATGAGGGGTTTGACACAAGAACAAAAGATATAACAACTATTCCGGTTTGGGTTAGGCTTTTTTTCTTGCCCCAACAACTTTGGAATGAGAAGATTGTTGAGAGAATCAAAAATTTGATTGGAAATTTTATCAATACTGATGCAAATTTTAACAATAAATAAAACATGATGAAAAAAAGGATTTATATCATTCTAAATCTTCAGGACTTTATCTCAACTGAAATAAAAATCAATACTAAATCAAGGCTATGGATTCAGAATCTTGACTATGAGAGGATCCCCTTTAGGTGCAGGTGGTACAGGGAGATTGGCCACCTCGCTTATCAGTTCCCTACTAAGCTAAAAAAATAGATGTAACTTTTGTCAAAATGATAGGTATAATCTAAAGGATTGCCCCACCAGTAAAATAAATAGAGAGATAAGAAAAAAAGGCAACAAACTAGAATATCTTTTGAAAACATTGAGTAGATGGAAGCACACTAGAATGAGTTTAAAATCTTAAATGATCAGCCCAAAATCTCTAAGATTGAAAAAAGGGAAACTTCAGGAGCTATGGTGGAGATTGTAGCGGACCAAAGAAAGAAAAATGTTATGACGTGCAACTCACCTCCCAAAAGCCTAGGGATCAATATTGAGCCAAAGGATCACTCCCCTTCTTATAGTGAATTCTTGAGGAATAATCAAGTTAACAATGCCAAGGAGTCACCGATAGTTGTCTAGACATGAAAAAATTCTAAGTTGTTTTGACTAGAGTTGACAGTAGCAGAGAGATATAAGACATTGGTGTAGAAGAATATTCTATCAAGAAGGAAAGTTTTGAGGTGCACCAGGTCAAAAGGATAAAAAGAGAAACAAGATCAATAGTAAAAGGATGTAAAATCAAGGACCATGAGGAGTGGGATAAAGAGAATGATTTCCCTAGCTCAAAACTAGTATCAAATGAAAGGATCATAGCAAAAGTGAGAAGGGAAGGTCTTCATGGAGGAAAAGGTAATAACTCCTCCAAATCTAGAGAAGCCAACACTCTCAAGTAGAGTGTAAATGGGAGAATTGCCAATAAAAAATATAGATGATTATTCTAAGCTGGAATCTAATGGGTTCCAACTTCCCCAAAAAATTAAAAGTTGTAAGGATTATGATTAGGAAACATAAACTAGATTTCCTTATTCTACAAGAAACCAAGATTAAAGGAGGTAGACAAGATAATTTGAAGAGAAGGATCCAGAGGAAATCAAACTTTGATTTCATTAATTCCTTATGCAGATCAAGAGGCCTAGCTCTTTTTTGGAACTTGAACACCATAGTGGCTCATAGAATCCCTTTTGATAGCAACATATGTCTCTATGTTAGGATCAGTAGCAAAATTGATGCCTTCTCTTCTTTCCTTCTGAATATTTATGCCCCAAACAAAATAGCAAATAGGAAAATGTTTTGGAAATTACTAAAAGCTCATAGAGCAAGCTTCATTACGGAACTATGGATTATTGTAGGAGATTTCAACACATCGCTCGAAATGGAAGATAAGATGGGAGGGAGATTGAATCTTAAAAGAAGCATGGTAGATCTAAGATATTTCCTAAATGAGACAAAGATGATTGATCTAACTTGTAAAGGGAGTAAATTCACTTGTTCAAATAGACAATATGGTAACAACTTTATTCAAAGGATACTGGAAAAAATGGTGGTTTCAACTAACTGGAGGGAAAATTACCAAAATATTGAGCTAATATGTTTACCTAGGATTTCTTCGAATCATAGACCAATAAATTTATTTAAGGAAGGAAAGTAGAAGAAAAATTCCCCTTTTAAGTTTGAGTTCATGTGGATGGATCATCTAAGATTTAAAGAAAAGCTTAAAGAATTGTGGAAATATGAGGTTAAAGGAATAATAAAGTATAGGCTCTCATAAAATCTTGGTGAAGTCAAAAACTAGAACAAAAACAATTTCAAGAATGTGGAAGAACGAAAGATGGATATGGAAGGAGAACTAGAATAGAGAGAGCATGAAATTCTTAAAAATGGAAGAACAAAGGATTTGGGAAAAAAAGAAAAAGAAAAATCTTGGCCAAATACTATAACACTCTATCCTAGGAAGAAAAGCATTGGCAACAAAAATCAAGGATCATGTTGTTAAAAGATGGAGACAAGAACACTACCTTTTTCAAAATGACTACTTTTCAAAGAAGAAGTACAAATAGAATTTCCAAAATGAGAAGAATAGATGAGACTGCTACTCAGAAGGAAGAAGAGATAAAGGAGGAAGTAGAAAAATACTATAAGGAACTCTTAAAAAAGGATCAAAGAATGAATAGGATGTATATGGACATAATGTTGCAAAATATACCTTAGATAATTACCAAGGAAATGAATGAAGAACTTACTAGGAAAAACTTTAAAGAGGACGTCCAAAAAGCCTTATTTCTAATGCAGAAGGATAGAGCACCAGGTTTATATGGATTCCAAGCTAGTTTTTTCCAAGCAAATTGGGAGATTGTAGGCCCAAACTGGTTGAAGAAGTTGTAGAATTCTTCAAGCAAGGTAAGCTTTTGAAAAATTGGAATGCCACTTTCTTAGTCCTAGCCCTGAAAAAGAACACTACAAAGGAACCAAAGGATTTTAGACCTATTAGCCTCTGTAATGTCACCTACAAAATCATAACTAAAATCCTGGCAAAAAGAATGAAACATATATTACCTGCTCTGATTTCTAAAGAATATGATGGTTTTGTTACCGAAAGACTTATTTTGAATGGGATTATATTGATGCATAAAATAATGCATTCTTTGAAAGAAAGAAAGGAAGAAGCAATGCTTATCAAACTTGATGTGGAAAAATCTTATGATAGGGTCAACTAGAAGTTCTTCTTAGATGTTCTAAATAAATTTGGCTTTGAAGATACTTGGAGGAATTTGATTAAATAATGCATTACAACTCCCATATTTTTAGTTATTATTAATGGAGAATCAGTGGGTTTTTTTTGGGCAGAAAGAGGTTTAAGATAGGGGGATCCCATTTCATCCTATATGTTCATCATTATAGAAGAGGTGTTAGGGAGAGAAATTTAGAAAGAACAAAGCTTAGGACATATCAAAGGAATTAAACTAGCTAAATGCACTGTAATAATCTCCTATCATCAATTTGTGGATGACATAATTCTAGTTGGGATAGCTCAAGAAAGAGAGGACAAGATGTTCAAAATGATCTTAATGGATTATGAAAAAGCCTCATATAAAAGAATTGCCTCATATAAAAGAATTAACATTCAAAAGACTATAATTTTCTTTATGAACACTCCTAAGAGTAAACAAAGAAAGATTGCAAATATTTTTGGCTGCATGATTGATCAGCTTCTAACTAAATAGTTGGGAATGCCCCTTTTCATGGCCAAACTCATGATTGACCAATGGGAAAGAGTGGTAAGCAAGATAAACTCAAAGATCATTGATTGGAAAGGGAAAATATTATTCTATGTAGCTATAACTCTTCTCATCAAACACACCCTCCAAAGCATTCACATCTATCGTATGCTTGTCTTTAACATGTCAAACTCCATTGCTAAAAAACTTAATTCAACCTATAGGAAATTTCTATAGGACAATGCCGGAGACATGAAAATTTTTTTGTTGATGGCATGGAATAAATTATGTAGAGAAAAGAGTAAAGGGGGTATTGGGATAAGAAGAATGAAACATCAGCGTAAAGTGAGGTTTTCAAGTAACTGTAGTGGATCTCTGGCCTATCTATATCAGCGTAAAGTAGGGAGTCATTTCATGTTTACGAAATACTATTTTTAATGGCTCTCACCATGATCCACCTTATCCCATTATCCCATCTTTCCCATTGAGCATGAGAATTTCATCAGAGGACAGATGATGATGAAAGGTGCTAGCATATTATGATTTTATAGGATGGTGAGGGATTAGCTAATAGAAAACCAATGTCAATCCTTCAATAAGAAATGTCGTATGTTTGAGGAGTTGTGAAGCAAGTGAGATTTAGAGGTGTGTAGATGGGGGAAACTTAGTAAGAGTGGAGCCTTCCTCCCTGGAAGCGGTTAAGAGCAACCATGCAGTATAGAACATCATTTTTGAGGGAGGATTGGAGAATTTCATAAATGCATGTAGAGGGCATGATGAGGGGATATCTTTGGAGGTATCAAGGTCATGGAAGAAAGGAAAATGCAAGATGAATGGTAGGGAGGTAATCTTTAGCCCAGAAATGATATCATAGGCTATTATGCTCCCAAATGAAGGTTTACAAGTTAGAAGAAAGTGAACATTAACCAAATTAGAGGCAAGAAACAAATTTCTTCAAAAAGTGCTAAATTCAAAATATCTAAAGAAATATCAGACAAGGGTTTTTAGAGAATCCATTCCCAAACCATGGAATGATGTTGCTTCAATGCTCATCAAATATGTGATGTTGGAGGGGAGATACAAAATCCTTCTTGCCTCACACTTCTTCATGTTGAATCACTTCATATTTCTAGATATAGAAAAGATAAATTTCCCATTCTTCATCTTCAACTTCCTTGTAATTTCGGTTGAAAAATTTAAACAAGAACAATCTCCTATGCCTCTACATGGAGTTGTAATCAAACCGGTGGTGGGAAGGGATTTTTCTATGGCATCAAAGAAATTTCCTAGGGTAAAAGTTTTGGTTGGTGGCAAGATCTTTGAACTAGGTAAGAATAAAGAAGTAGGAGATTCCTTTAAAATAATAAGATAGATAATTGAAGCAGGTCTCCAGCAGAAGCCCTTATCTAACAAGATAACGCAAGAAAGGTCTGACAAGTTTGAAGGGCAAGAAAATGGAGAAGGAGGTTTTTAATCCCTCTTCTCCTCAACAAGTGGAAAGCAAAGAATTATCACAAGGTGAATCTTAGGAGGAAGTAGAGGTAGTAGATACTCTCGTGATAATTGGAACCAAATGGGGGGCAAAAGGAGAAAAGAGTAGAGCTAAAAACATAAAAAGGAAGGATATTCTAGACATAAAGAGGAGGAAAGTCTTGTGCAAGCACAAGGGTCAAGTAACAGTTAGATTCAAATATGAGAAGTGCAAAGCAATGGGTCCAAATCCTAGTCTACAAGAAATGGATGGAGAGCCTAAAAGGAATAGCAGCTAAAGAGAAAACATATTTTGAAGGTAGATCTATAAAATGATGAAGTATCATAAATAGAAGGTAATAAATCAAAATTGAATAAGCCAAAGGTAGAAATAGATGATAGCTATCATGAGCTTCAAACACCAACTCTTGATGATATGGAGTATGTCAAGCCCTCTAGAGAAGAGGAGAGACAATTTGACCTTTTGAATAGTGATCCTCAAGATGGCCCAATGGATGCTATTCATCAAATCATGATCCTTTATGTATCAAAATATTTAAGTATATCCTTAGTGGTTAAGAGTAGATATCTAGTAACAAAAGAATGTAGTAGCATTTGAAGAAATTAACCCCTTCTGAATTAACTTCTAATCTACCAATATCTCAAGAAGGCACTTTCAACACCAACACTATAGCACAATAACACAAGCCAATCCCATTAGGAGTATGTCCACTAACTAAGATCTTATTCTCAAGGATCTCTCTTACAAAATCTCTTCTCTCTCTCACTCACTCTAAACCTATAGCAAAGCTTGCATTACAATTGTGTAACTAGAGAAGGGGAGGGTTCTTCTCTTTTTATAAGAAGAAACCCACTCTATAATTAATCCCTTTTCTATTTTTAATCCTTTTCCTAT
>Ga0181464_1001460_pt1 | contig 11884 bp, 12 predicted proteins | sample InSIn2gowninarea_FD_119074 | JGI IMG/M metagenome (GOLD analysis project Ga0181464, IMG submission 119074) | Clean room microbial communities from NASA Spacecraft Assembly Facility at Jet Propulsion Laboratory, Pasadena, California, USA -... ...
CCCCCCCACCCAATAAGTAAATTGAATGCGTAAGCAGGCTCGACTGGCCGCCATCACCTTTAGGTGCTCGACTGAGAAGGATGCGTAAGCATGCTCGACTGTTAAGGCCGCCATCACCTTTAGGTGCTCGACCACCGCCTTTTAGTTACTTATTTGCCCCTCAAATAAGTCAAAAAAAAAAAGAAGTAAATTGAATGCGCAAGCAGGCTCGACTGTTAAGGCCGCCATCACCTTTAGGTGCTCGACTGATAAGGCCGCCATCGAGAGGAGAGGAGAGGGAGAGGGAGAGGATAATCTTGAAAACCTCCGCCAAGCTAAAATGGCTAAATTAGTAGGAACGTAGTCGCTCGACCAAGGGGGAGAGGAACGTAGTCGCTTGTCCGCATCGGGCAAGGGAGAATTTCTAAAACCTCCGCCGGAAGCACCTGGACTTGAACCAGGATTTCCCACCCCGATGAGGGGGTGTCTTTCCATTGATACGATGCCTTAATCGGCGGACCCTCAGCTCAGGGGGGGGGTCCTTATAGGCAACTTAAGTATAGGACTTAAGAGAGAGGAAATGAAATTGCTCGACCCCCGCCCCCCACCCAATAAGTAAACCCTAACCCTTTAGAGTTAGTTTTAAGCGGAAGATCCAGAGTTTAGTTAGAACAGAATAACTCTCTCGCCATATCTACGTTTCCACTTGGACTCGCATATCTACGACCAGAGAAACAAATTATAGGGCTTCTACTAGGGCTTATCACACTAGGGGCTCTTCTCTACGGGGCTCTCTAGACGAGTGGGAGGTCCCCCGACCCGAGTCAGTAAGTGCGGTAAGTCATGTTGATTTCGCACCTCCCAGGTAGGAACCATTCATAGGTGGTGGTTCCGTAGTGTAAGTCATGTCACCAGGGTGAGGGTGAGCCTGCCGAACTCTCGACTAAAGGAGAGGTAGCGAACTCTCGACTAAAGGCCGCCATCGCTCCTCTTTCTTTAAAGCGCTCCTCTTAAAACAGCGCTTCTTCTTTTACCGGGGCTCTTTAACAGGGCTCTTTAACAGGGTATCCTCATTCGACAGGGCTCCTCATATTGACCGGGGCTCCTATTTAGTAACCGTCTTACAACCTTATTTATCGATCTCCTGCTGGCTGCTGCTTAGGGGTCTTGCCCGGCGGCCGATCAACACTTGGCATCGAGTCCCGGCCATCAAGTAGCATCCTTAAGATACACCATCCATCTAGAGAGTCAAAGCATAGAGTAAAAGAATTGACCCTTGGATCAATTCTTGTCTTCGAGTACCGGCATCGAGTGAATTGGACTGCATCATCAACTAGCGGTAATTGGGACCTCCTTACTGTGTCTATCGGCACATCCTGTGACTGATGGACTCTCGGCTGACTTACATTGACTATGTGAGAATGATATTTTATTGGTGAACTGTAAATGCCCCTCCCTGTGGATTAGTGCCATACCTGTGCCCCGTAGCTCTGCTCCTCCCTGTGGATTAGTCCCCTGTGACCTGTAGTCCCATAGAGTATCCCGATTGAGTAGCTGCCCCTTGTGTTCTGTATCGATCGGTAACCGACGCTCAAGCATTTATTCGTCCATCCGTGACTGGAACAGAAAGCTGGCATCGAAAACCAAAAGACTATCAGCAGCGAGTACTGGCATTGAAACCTGAATCGAGTGAGTACCAGCCAGCATCTACACACCTGGATTGGGTGCATCGACAAGCAGCATTGACTCCTGGGATCGGCTCTTGTGATCAACTCCTGGGGATTGAGTACAAGCATTGAGTACCAGCATCAAGTGCATCAAAAACTGGATCGACTAGCGGCAGACTGACAATGACCGGGGTGGGGAATGATATCGGTTCGCAAACAGAAAAGAAGGCGCATTGCCTCCTGGTATAAACTGCATTTGGCGGCTTAACTCACTTGGGGGACTTGGCAGGTTCCTTAAACATACTGGGTGTACTTGGTATACGTGGACTTGGTGGGTGGGGGGCCGAATCTAGTGTTATTACATATATAAATAATGACTGGAATAAAGAAAGAAACCAACGGGCTGGTCCAAGAAAGAAACACGGCGGGCGGAATAAAGGACCCGGAGGGCGCTTTCCTGTAATCAGGGAAGGGCTTACTCAAGTGATTGCTGCCTGCCCTCTCTCCATTGATGCTTTTCCGTCTCTATATTGCGTCTTTCTCGATACCCGACCTACGAAGAGCGACCTTGGCAGAACGCTTCGCTCGACAAACCCGAGTACCTAACGGGCCATCCGAACCCATGGCCAGAACCCAATACCCTGCCTGGCAATAGGCTATTGCCAACTATGACGAACCCACGAACCTGGCGCTAGGAAATTGCAGAACTATGCATCACTGGCAGGGCAGGGACGCTGGCGAAAGCAACGCTTCCCGCTATCACTGGACCTGCCAACAACCGTATCGCTAACCTCACTGCTGCAGGAAGAAAGTAGAGTATAGACGCAATAAAGGTGGCTAAGCAACAGGCACCCACCCACCTACCCGCTGTAATGGATACAGTTTCTCTCGTTCTAGTCCAATTTACCATTCACAAGCATAAAAACTAAGAACCTACCTAACTCGGAATTCCAACAAATTAAGAAGCACGCCCGCCGTTCCAATAAAGAACCTTAAATCTTATGACTGACTATTCTATTGGTAAAGCCTATGCTATCCCACTTCTTCCCTTCGGATGCGTCCCACCCCTTTCTATAGTAGGGAAACCCAACTTGATCCTCTTCCGAGGAGAGCCTCTCCGTGTACGATCTATAACCATTTAAAGGGACCCACCTTACCGTTCTTGACAGCGCACATCACCACCGGCCAAGAGGATTAAGGCCAACTGACAGAGCCGACTCACATAGACCCACCCAACATAGTAACATATATGCCAAGTCACCTTCCACACACGACACAGCCACCGGGACGGGAAGGGATGGCCATAGCAGCACACATACCCCGCAAGCCAGCCAGACACAGTCCTCATTCCCAGGATAGGAGGTCAACGATAGCCAAGAGTTACTCGATTCAGGTGTTTTGATGCCCGTACTCAATCCAGTTGATGCCAAGTCTCAATCAGGTAGGTTGTTTTCGATACAAATGTTGATTCGATGCTTAGCTTTATTTCTACTTTCATTTTTATCACTCCCAATATGAAGCTCCCAATACGATGTATAATCTATCCTTCCCAATACAAGGGGCTAATCTTTCGTACCCATCGAGGGCTAAGTTCACGTATCAATATGATGAAATCTCACGTCCTAATGCAAGGTCTAATCTAAAGCCCCCATTTTATCGAATTGTTTTATAATAACATCTATAATGCAAGCTGAAAAAAACACACACAAATATTGATTTAGAAAATCATTTGATTGGAGTGATCCACCGGAACCCCTTCTTGGGCAACCCGCCTTCGGTGCCTTTAGTTGTATCTTCTGAAGCACCTCGACTTTTGTGTTTCTCTTCAGACAAGTCCCTCCACTGAACATTTTGTGGAATATGCAATGGACGGGACTACTTGGGATTTCCACCTTCTTTATTATGGATAGTCTTTTTACACCAACCACCTTGACTCATTTTGTGACAGCCCCTCCACCTGGTGCCTTAATACGGGAATCTTCTCACGAAGGAAGCCTAACCTTTTTATGGATATTCTTTATTACGATGACAGCTTGCTTAACGTGTTCCGGATACGTTCAGTGCTTACATCCTGAAGGTTTATTACATTAATACCCATACGGGAGGACGAAGTTTTATGCATATTCTACTTCTGCGAAGCCCACTTGCTCTTTATTGTGGTCCGGTTCAAATTGCTAACGCTCGTTCCACTTCTGCACATAGTGGTCCTTTGCGTCTTTTTTCCTCTGCAGAAAAGCTTTGGCTCTCTGAAAGCTGACCTTTCTTTTGTCATAAAAGGCGAAGTACAGCGCTCTGAGCTCCCTGAAGTTTCTCCCGGATGGCAAGAGCAGGTTGCGACCACAAGTATATTATATGCCCAAACACACACACAGAATCCTTTGAAGAAATGAAAACCAGTGTCTACTGTTCGATACTTGTGTGTAAATTCCGAAAGGACCCTCCCTCCTCGGTACCGTTCGAATACAAACGTACTTTGGCTTCGGATGCAGACCTACATAAAGTGTGCGTTTCTAAACTAATACTTTCCTTTGTCCTACCTTCCTTCCTCTCACACTGGTAAATGCCAATGCTGGCTGTTCGAGTGATTGATACGTGGGCGCAGCTGGCTGTTCGAGTGGGTAGCGGAGCGGTCTCTATCTGCATCGGTTGGCTTAGCGGGTGTATAAAGTGATTAGGTGTACAGGGCAGGGTTGAACTCTGTAGGGAGGGATACTTGAATTACTGCAATAATTAGGTTGGAGCACTTTTGAACTAATATATAGATGCGCTTCGCCTCCTTCTGCGTTCGGTTGCCGGCTGCCTGCTTAAGTATAAAGGGATAGCTTAAAGTAATCCGTACCTGTCAAGCTTGAATAATCAGCCTGCCAAGCTTAATAAAAGAGATGTACCGAGGGGTAGCGGCCTGGTCAATTAGCTCGTGAAAAGGTGGCGCGTATGGGAAGTAGCCAATAATGTCTATTTCCTCACCATATGAATAGTGAGTCCCTACCGGGCCTGACTCTGACCTTCCTTGAAGTGGTATATTCCTACTAAAGGGTGGCGTATGGAAAGTAGCCGGTCATTGAAATGACCAGGTCCCAAGGACAATTACGACCCCTTCTAAAGCTATCTTACCCGTGAGTTCCTGGGTCAAACCAGCCATCAATCCGCTAATTCATCCCAGCAATCCCAAGTAAGTCTGAGCAAGCAAGCGCGGTTGTAGCATCAAAAGTGTGAAATGCCGATGCCTTTTTTGTTTTAATAAAACGTCACTTTGGATGTGAAGTTGGGTCAGTAGTGATGTGGCCTGACAACGAATATAAGCCTACCTAGCTATCTGGTGAGGGTAACCTTGAACGGAGTCAAGTATGTGTTCGAGTTTTGTCTCGGGTATGTGTCTCCTGTCCTATGTCCTTCCTACCATGTCACGTGTCAAAATATCCTTACGCCTATCTCCAGTTGTAGAGAAAGGTAGGGACCCTGGGATAATGAATGGGAGAAGCAACATTGACCCTGCTTTATAACTCATTGAAGTTTTCCGCACCGCAGGCAGGTAGGGTCGATCAAATGATGTGACTCGGTCTAGCTTATTCTTCTTATTATTGGGGAAGCGGATGACTCTAGCAACAACCGAATAGCTGCTGGTACCACCCTTTAGGGATTCACATCACATAAACCAGTGATTATCCCAACACATTTTCAGGTATTTCTTATTATAAGAGCATGGCACGTAATAATTAAGTATGTCAACCGCCGCATCTGGATCCAAGCAAAAGCAAAAAAGTGATGGCTGGGAAAGCACATTAATTGACTGCTTTCCCCTGCGGGACCGATGCTACTGATGGATCAACAATTGGCTCTGCTCTGTATCTAGATAACAAATGGAACTGACCACGTTGCTTTTTCAAAGTCCAACGGAATGATTCGTGCTATCTATCAAGGTGGATCAAGCTCATTCATTCCCTCATGATTCTATAATGACTCGACTAATCTCACTGTACCACCGTTATAAAAGGGTAGCAGATGCTTGCTCTAGTTGTAGCTTTATAGCTTGAAGCAGTTCCATCCGAAAGCAGTTGACTAAGTTTATTCTGCTCTTGAGTTTGAATCACCAACCAATTGTTATAGTGCATCCAGGCTTTTTACCAATCACAGCGACCCATCTATCTGTTCCGGGTCATTTCATTTTATCCATTGATCTGAACACACCCCAACCATGTATGTGTAAACAGACGCCCATTTCCAGTTGTTGGATATAAAGAAAGATAGGGACCAGTATGGGATAATGAATGGGAGAAGCAACAGTATCAGGTAAGGTATATTCCCCTCAATCGATGATCAATCACTCAGGATGCGCAAGCAGGCTCGACCAACGCCTTTTAGTTACTTATTTGAGAGCCCAATAAGTAAATTGAACTTATTGAAAAGTCCATTTCTTTCTTCCAGTCATTCTTTATATATGTAATAACCACTAGATTCGTGATTTGATGCGATATTTCGTGATACATCTCCCAACGTTATTTCGTGATACATCTCCCAACGTTTCACTTATTTTCCCAACAATACGTGTAGCCTTAGATTTATTCCCCTCAAAGACTATTATTCTAGTCTTAATATAGCTATTTGACTCAAACCAATTCCGGGGCGGGACCGACCAGCGCTAATCCTTCCTTCACAAAAAAAGCTTTCCTGCTAGAGGCAACCTGCACTCTCTTCAGCACAGGCAGCTGGGCTAATTCATGATAAAGAACCGTGACTAAATTGGGGTTATCCCAACCCTTCTTATTTTCACCCGGTATCCTAACCAAGCATAGGCACCCCATCCACCTACCAGCCGGGCATCATACCAGGCTAGCTAGATATTCCTTTTGTCTACCTGGACCAGGCTAGGCATAACACCTTACTTACGAGCATGCCGGGCATAGATAGATAGGCAAACCACCTACCTAGCACAGAATAAGAGCAAGGGAATAGCCACTTACAGGGCAGTCAATAGCAAGGGCAAGCCACACTTCACGTTCTCTCCCCATTCTAACTCTTCAATCTCCCACTTTCTTTTACAAGGCCACCTCATTTAGGGCCCCTACTTCTGTGATACGCCACGTTTTCACTCTCTCTTTTTTCAAAAACAAATAATAGGAACAAGGAAGTGGTAAGGTTGGTCAATTCCTCTCTATGAACCTGGCCTTATACAGACTGGAAATTTGACCCAGCGATCCAAGCAAACAAGACCAGCCAGCCTTGATCTCGGGTCAATTCAATAATGAAAGGTGGCCTATACCATCCAGCCATACCACGCCTGGAGATCTCTCTGGTAATTGAAATTATGAAAGGTGGTGTATGCCCATCGAGATGGTAAATTTGCCTCTTTTCACCTGGCCTTATAGAAAGGTGAAAGGGTGGACCAACTAGGATTGCTAATCTTGCTGGCTGGGAAATGACAAAGGGATCACCTGATCTTCTAATGCTCCTGGGAGGTATCCTTCCTGGGCTTTAGGCTATTTTCACAATGCACCTACCTATCCTTCCTGGGCTTTAGGCTATTTTCACAATGCACCTACCTATCCTTCCTGGGCTTAAGACTCTGAATCTTCCAATGCTCCTGGGCTTGGGCACGTTTCTCACTCACTTGGCATCCGTCACATGTGTTTGTAGCGAACCAACCCATACACTTTTCATTTTATAGTAACGAGCACCGGCGAATTATGGGGTTGTCCTTTCATCAATGCCTCCGGCGAGTTCTGGGTTTTGGTGCCTCAACTCAATGGGGTCCTTACTCCTCTTGGCTCTGGCAAAAGCACTACCTCACTCTATCTAGTCTGTCTTTGGGGGTGAGCTCCTTCCTACAGAATTTTTGATAGAATTTGGGCTAAGGCTCCTTTGGAAGTAGCTCCGACCTCTTTTGTGAGGTACGAAGGTTCCTTTGCGAGAAGGCTCCGACACTTATGCCCCCAAGTTGTCACAATAGATATATTGAGTTCCCCATGTTGAAACGATACGATATAGATTGAGTTCCCCCAAGTTGCCACGATACGGAACACATCGACCCACCACGGCACGACAAGCACCTAAGCAAGCAGCGAGAATCAAAAAAGCAGACACCTGGGAAAGAATGAAAGGAAAGGGTGAGCCTGTCGAACTCTCGACCACCGGGAGAGGGATGAAGGGGAACCAGGAGGGCAAGGACAGGAACCAAGAGGCGAGTAGACAGAAGGAAAGGGAAGGGATGAGGGGAACAGGAAACCAGGAAGGAATAAAGCACCCTCTCTTAAGGTAGCAGCAGAGAGAAGGTCAGTAGTCTACGGCCTTTAGTTGGTGAGCAGCCGTCCCGTCCTGCTATCAATAGGTATAATCCAAGCAGCCTGAGTCAAGTAAGCCCGAGGAGTCAAAGCTGCCAGAGTAGTGGTGAAAGCCCATGTAATGAGAGCTGCCAAAATGGTGGGAAGGAGAGACTTTCGGAGCTACTGAGAGAGCGGTATGATGATAACGATTTCTCGGAACCAGGAAATGAGATTCTACTAAGTGAAACACATTGGCAGTAAAACCACTACTAAAGAAAGAAAGGCTCACCCTTGAATGAGAAAGGAGAGGCGAGATCCATCATCTCCAATGGGTCGTCAACCGCTGAAGCTGAATAAGGGTCACTACTATGAGCGGCATTGTGAACCAAAGGCCGATTGAAGAGCTTCCCTCAGTAGTTTAGCTTCGAATGGGCAATTGGAGGCAGGGATTGGTTGTCATTAGCCCTTACCTTAGAGAACTAGAATCGTCACAAACTGCCTTCCATATGCCTTAGAGTTGAAGGGAATACCTTCTACAGACCGGAATCCTAGGAGCGTATACACTAGAGAAGCCAGAAATACCCAACGTAGGCAGGAGCACATCCTATCACACACTCCCTTGCCCTAGGAAGCGCAAGCCCCTCCGGGACCTTGCCTTTCTTTCACTTGCCAGACATAGACCTGGAGCCAGAGAACTGGAATCACCTAGTAGGTCAGCCATGGAGAGCCTTAGAAGCCACGGATGGATCGTTGGAACTGCCTTCTTTTCTTTGATTGAAGAACTGTGGATATAGAACCTGTTGTGGCTAGAGTTATTGCTAGAGTGAGGATATGAACCTCAAGAGAAACATCATGAAATGCCAACCTGAAGTCAAATGGTTTCTCAGAGGGAGGGCGTCCAATGCTCTAAGTTCAGGTCCGTGAGCCAGTAATATAAAGGTTGGGTCAGAAGGTTAGTAAGGTCAGGGGTAGGAAGTCAAGGTTCGGTCATCAGAGGTTAAGGAGAGGTTAGGTCATCAGCTGCCTGGAGGTTAAGGCAGGATGGCTGATGCACATAGGTTACCAAGGATGGTCCCAAGGGTGAGGTATGAGGCATAGTTTTCAAAGGATAGTCCTAAGGCGGAAGTGGATTAGGGTCCCAAGGCATTTTCCAAGGCAGATGATTCTGGAGATTAGGTCTCGAGGTCATTGTCTCATTGTAGGTCCGTTGAGTAAGCCACTACCATTCAGTGGTAACACATAATGTAAGGTAGTAAGGTTTGTCAGGGTAATGGTTTCCCCACCCACCTCACACACACAACTCAATAACATCGGCAACATCACTTCTGCGGGAAGGTAAGGGTGAGAAGGGTAGGGTTGGAAGGGTAGGCGGCTTTCAAGGTGTAGTAAAGGTTGGGTTATAGGTATTAGGTCTGAGACATAGGTTTCAAAGTCTATTCAAAAGGCTGTATGGAGGGGCAAGATCAATTCAGTAGGTAAGAGTTTCAGGATAGTAGTCCCAAGGCATAGGGCTGAGGATGAGGCTGAGGGTCGAAAGTCTATTCCCATAGAAGGTTTGAATCTTTGGTGAATCATAATGAATGTCAGTGAATTGTTTGGTGAATCATAATGGTGGAGAATGGCAAGTGGATAATGGTAGGGATGGGATGCGGTAATGTAAGGGGATCACGCTCTGGGCCTCTAGTGTGTGTCCAGGCTTCTAGTGTCCAGGCCTCTATCGTGTTATGTTCCTCTTATGGTACCGACTTAATCACCGCTCTGTTTATGAAATCCACGTATATAACTACGCTGTTTGTTTCTATACGTCTAGATATATCATCTTGTGTGCGGAACCAGCTCAACTCTGTAGGTCAAATCACCTGCTCTCCGTGTAACCTCACCTGGGTAGCTCAACTCAGAATCATGCCTGGCAAGTACCTATGCATCTAGCACTGGAACCTCATAGCTTGTGTATCCCAACGTGTACCCTCCAATGTGTGAACCTCATTGTGTATCTCAACGTGTACCCTCCCCGGATCTGTAGTAACATTGTTCCGTCTCGGTAAGGTAAAGAGGGAAGGGACATATAATCGAGCTGTAGCGCTCCATTATAACACCTTCATGGAGGCATGCGGTAGCGATCCGATCCGTCATAACCAAATATGGAGGCAAGCGGTATAGAGGTAGAACTATAGAGATTGAGTCTATTCCTCATAATAGATAGATTCCTCCCTAACTCAAGTGCATCTCATGCCGTTATATAAGAGATAATGCTTTCCCATGTCTGTCCTGATTCCAAATGAAAATAGATAGATCTATAAAGATCATTTATATATGTTCTGATTCCATTCCCTATTTCCCTCCCAGATCCAAAAGAGAGAAATCTATTTGTCTCTACCAAAAATTGAATATTAGGAGATCTCCCTAACTAAATGTCATATCCTATTAGATATGAAATTATGCGTAGTGGAACCGATGCGCGTATACAACTATTTCCAGCCCAGTTGAGTCTCCAAGCCACAGTCGATTAGCCAAGCAGCCAAGTAGCCAAGTCGAGCCAAGCCCAGCTCTGACTGGAAAATAGAATGACTCCTGGTAATGAAACCTGGCAATGATTGGCTAGGCCTCCTGGCTATAGGCAGAACTGGCAATGAGTGGAAATGCTCTTAAGGCAAGGACTCCCGGCTATGTATCGGCAATGATAACTGTCAAGGACTCTCGGTAAGGACTCCCGGACAGTAGTGGCTATCGACAAGGACCTAAAAGCGATTACAACTGGCAGTGATTGTCTATCGATACAATGGCCGGCTGGCAAGGACCTCCTGGCGAATACTGTTGCTTATGGGCGGGCTCTGAATGAGTATGATCCTCAAATGTGGAATCTATGATCCTCAAATGTGGAATCATCGTATGTAAAGCATCATCCATCCATCCATGCATCCATGCATCTCGAGGTATAAACTGGTGTTCCGTAGATGTAAGTGAGATGGCAGGGGTATTGGGGAACTATTGTTCGGGTCTGTAGAACGGGGGTCTAGTGCCCGGGTACGGTGACCGGGGTCTGTTGTGACGGTGACTCGGGTACGGCGAACGGAGTCTGTTATGATGGGGGACTTATCTCATCGTCTGGAGGCAACTTGGAATGGTGGAGTTAGGGTAATAGGTGCACCTCCCTGAATGGCACTACCTGACAAGCACTATGTGTCCGGCGCATGATCCTCTACAGGTGCATCATAAGTAATGCATGCATCATCCATCCATTCAAATTATGTAGGAACGCCATCGTGTTCCGTAAGGAGAATGTGTTTCTGAGAAGTAGCAGTCAATGAAGGTGCAGGTGGCATTCGACGAAAGTGGGAAAACAAGCATGGGGAGCAAAAAGTATCCTCCCCCCTGAAGGGGATGGCGCTACAAATCATACAGGTGCTTGGTACAAAGGCACTGTCAAAAGGTTCTCTGCAACTGGAGAAAATGAAGTTGTACTCTGTAGTAATGGCAGCATGCCGCGGTCAAGCGGTCAATATGTCCCCCCTTGCTGTACACATCGGGTAAGGGCCGTGGATATATGAGAAGTGAGGATGCTGACATGAGTAACGATGAATCATGTCATTTGTAGGGCCTGCCAAATGAAGGTAGGTAGATCAACTTATATCTCTGCAGAGTGCAGGGTGAGGGACGTGCGAGGAAGGCCCGGTAGGGTGAGGGTGAGCTTGCCGAACTCTCGACAAAGGCCCGAAAGGGACTCGGCCGAGGAGGTCGAGGAGAGGGTGAGCTTGCCGAACTCTCGACCACCGGGAGAGGTAACGTGTGAGGTCCGTCAGGGTGCGTAGCACGCTCGACTAATAAGGATGCGCAAGCAGGCTCGACTGTTAAGGATGCGCAAGCAGGCTCGACCATAAGCCCCCCACCCAATAAGTAAACCCTAACCTTTAGGTGCTCGACCATAAGGACCTTTAGGTGCTCGACTGATAAGGACCTTTAGGTGCTCGACCATAAGGG
>Ga0181464_1000908_pt2 | contig 11877 bp, 14 predicted proteins | sample InSIn2gowninarea_FD_119074 | JGI IMG/M metagenome (GOLD analysis project Ga0181464, IMG submission 119074) | Clean room microbial communities from NASA Spacecraft Assembly Facility at Jet Propulsion Laboratory, Pasadena, California, USA -... ...
ATGGAAAAAAGGAACAGTTGCATCTGTAGTTGCTGTGTTTCATTGTAAAAAAGGTGTCCTCTTTCCAAATATCTATTATACAATAATGAGAAGCTTGATACAACTTTTATCTTGTCCTTATTACGCAAATGCAATATAGGATTTGCCCTGGAATGCAGTATGACATCAATACTCCAGCTTTGGTCAGGAATGGCATTGTCCAGAAACTCTCTTTCTACAAATAAAACATTCGCTTTAAAATATTTCGAAAATGTTACGTTCGTCAATTGGCTATCTGCAAACCAGAACACAAATTCACCACTTTTAGCTGTATATTTTTTACCATTAAATACAAAGTTCATACTCCCACTGCTGCATAGAATGTGCGTATGAAAATGCTGTAAATAATTATCTGGAAACTCAATACTTCCAGATGATTTATGCAAAATAATCTTCTCCATTATACTTTATTCTTTGAACGATTAACGTGATAGTAAGATACGTAATTTTTGAAACTATTTGCGTAATAAGTGTACCATTTGGCATATAGAGCTACACTACCTTTACAGTGTTAAGAATATAAAACATGGATCTACAACAAACAGATATTTTTCAAAGGTTATTAAATGGTGAAGCTGTTCCGTTCAATGATCCGGATTATTTCAGGATTATTAAGGCTTGTAATGATACGCGGAAATTGCTGGCTCGGTTAAATGCTGCATCGGAACCAGAAGAAATCAGAAATCTGATCGGTAAGATCATTGGTTTTAAAGTTGACGCCACTACTATGGTTTTCCCACCATTTCAAATCAACTACGGAAGGAATACAAAGATTGGCAGGGGCGTGTTTATAAATTTTGATTGTACGTTTTTGGATCTGGGTGGGATTGCCATTGATGATAACGTCATGCTGGCTCCTAAAGTAAGTCTGTTAACTGAAGGACATCCTATTGGTACAAATGACAGACAAACGCTAACTGTCGGCAAAATTCATATTAAAAAGAATGCGTGGATCGGGGCTGGTGCTATCATTTTACAAGGCGTAACTATTGGCGAAAATTCTGTAGTAGCCGCAGGCGCTGTAGTGTCTAAAGATGTTCCTGCAAATACCGTTGTTGGCAGCATTCCAGCAAAGCTCATTAAAAATTTATGATCAAAAACAGAACATCATGAAACATCTACTGACAGTTCTATCCTGTTTGATCTGCATCCAGCTTTTTGCCTGCTGCAATAAAAGTAGTGCCATCACAAGCAGTCCTGATAATGTTTTAAATACAGATAGTATGAAACTTAAAATAACAGTAGGCACAAATACTTTTACTGCCACACTCTACATTAACCCAACTGTAACAGCATTCAAGACAAGATTACCCATGACCATTAGCATGAGTGACTTAAATGCTAACGAAAAGTATTTTGACTTGCCAGCTAATCTGCCAGCTAACGCTTCAAATCCGGGGACTATAAAAGCAGGAGATTTGATGTTATATGGCTCTAACACATTAGTGCTTTTCTATAAATCATTTTCAACAACATATAGCTATACCCGAATGGGACGTATTGAGGATACATCGGGATTGATTGCTGCACTGGGTTCAGGTAATGTAACGGTAAGGTTTGAATTACAATAAAAACAGCATTTAATAATAAAAAGAATAATAATGAAAAGAATAACGATAGGAGTAATAACCGTTTTGTCAATTGTAATGTTCGGGCAAGGGTGTTCTCCAAAAAATCAAAAGGAAGAAACAATGAAAAACACTAACCAACAGGAGCAATACACATTTAAGTTGAGTGATAAGGTTACAAGGGAGAAAATAACCTTTAAGAACCGTTATGGCATTACGGTGTCAGGTGATTTGTATACACCAAAAAATATAGGAAATGAAAAGGTTGCAGCTCTTATATTAAGTGGACCATTTGGAGCCGTGAAAGAGCAGTCTTCCGGCCTCTATGCAAATGAAATGGCTGCCAGGGGATTTGTAACATTGGCTTTCGACCCATCATTTACAGGTGAAAGTGGCGGAGAGGTTCGTAATGTTGGTTCTCCTGAAATATTTACAGAAGACTTCAGCGCAGCGGTAGATTATATTGGCTTCCTACCGTCTGTTGACCGCAATCGCATTGGTGTTATAGGAATTTGTGGTTTAGCGGGCATGTCACTAACTGCTGCTACAAGCGACAGCCGGATTAAAGCAGTTGCTACAGCTTCAATGTATGATATGAGCCGTAGCATTAGCCGCAGTTACAAAGACAGTTATACTTTAGAACAGCGTAAAAAGGTTATTGATTATCTAAGCCAACAGCGGTGGGCAGATGCAGAAAACGGTAAAGCAGCATTAGGCTTGCATGAAGTTCCATTTGATGAAGAAGGTAATCTTGTAAAAGGAGACCGCATACTTCCTGACACACTGCCCAAGGAACCAAACCCTGTTTTAGCTGCTTTCTTTGATTATTACAGAACACCACGAGGTTTCCATCCAAGGTCTATTAACTCAACAACTGCATGGACAGCTACAACACCAATGTCTTTTTTCAGCTTTCCAATGATGTCAAACATTGAGTTGATTTCACCTCGCCCGGTTATGCTGATTGCAGGTGAAAAGGCTCACTCTCGTTACTACTCTGAAGACATTTATAAAATCGCTTCAGACGAAAAAGAATTGGTGATTGTGCCGGATGCAGACCACGTTGATTTGTATGATCGATTAGATAAAATTCCTTTTGATAAGTTAACCGCATTCTTCAACCAACATTTGAACCAGGAGAAGTTGAACAAAATAGCAAAGGTTAATACACCGCTTTCAGCAGAAACCACCCTGTCAACACAATAAACTATAATAGTATGAAAACATTAATGATAACTGCAATCGCTTTTTTGGCATTGGTAACAACAAGTTGTATGAATAATAAGTCAGAAACTAAGGGTTCAGAATTGCAAGCCATTTTTCCAAAAGGTGAAAAAGGTGCAGCCGAAAACTTTACAGGCAATGCATGGGCGACCTCACTTGTTGCCAACGACAGTATCTATAACACGCTTGTTGGAAACGTCTATTTTGAACCAGGAGCAAGAAGCAATTGGCATACTCATCCATCGGGTCAGATACTGATTATCACAGATGGTGTAGGATACTACCAGGAAAAAGGGCAACCACGGCGAACGATGAAAAAAGGCGATGTTGTAAAATGTTCGCCTAACGTTACGCATTGGCATGGTGCAAGCCCTGATACCGGTATGCAACAACTATACATTTTACCGAAAACAGAAAAAGGTATAGTGACGTGGTTACAGAAGGTAACGGATGAAGAATACAACAATGTAAAGTAGTTTCCTTGGATTGGTATCGTTCAGAAAGCAGTCCTATGAACTGTCGCGTTAATAATTAAAAAACTTTTCAAAGAACATCAGCAATGAAAACGAAAATGGGTAACGAGTCGGAAAATAAAATAGCAGATCCTATTATGCGAAGAGGTTTTATAAAGGCGGCCGCTTTGTTAGGTTTAGGAACAATGACTACAGGCGTCGCGGAAAGTTATGCGAACGCTTCAAGAGAGATGTCAATTAAAAAAGGCAGCGGTACTATCCTTACTAAAAAGCGTTCGCTGGGTTCAAAGAAAAATCCTTTGGTCGTATCCGCAATTCAGTTAGGCTGCATGGGTATGCACACTGGTCGTGGTATTCACCCTGATCATAAGAGTATGGTTAAATTGATTCGTGATGCTGCAGAACGTGGCTGCGACTTTTTTGATACCGCTGAAGTTTATGGACCGTATGTTAATGAAGAACTGGTTGGTGAAGCAGTTGCACCTTTTCGAAATAAGGTTGCCATCTCTACCAAGTTTGGATTCAATATTGGGAATACAACCCAGCCTTTAAATAGCAGACCAGATCACATTCGTAAAGTTGTGGACCAATCACTAAAACGTCTCAAAACTGACCGCATTGACCTTCTCTATCAGCACCGGGTTGACCCCAACGTGCCAATTGAAGATGTTGCAGGCGCCGTAAAAGACCTTATTAAAGCAGGAAAGGTGTTGCATTTTGGTCTAAGTGAAGCTAAAGCAGAAACCATCAGAAAAGCACATGCAGTGTGCCCTGTTACCGCTGTGCAAAGCGAATATTCTTTTATGACAAGACTACCGGAAGATTTTATCTTTTCCACTTTGCAGGAATTGGAAATAGGTTTTGTAGCCTATAGTCCGCTATGCCGGGGTTTGTTAGGTGGAACATTAACTGAGTATTCAGATTTAAATACAAATGACATCAGAGGTGCATGGCCACGGTTTAAACCAGCGGCCATCAAATCAAATATCAGGATAGTCGAGGCACTCAATGAGTTTGGCAAGACAAGAGGCATGACTTCATCTCAAATATGTATAGCGTGGATGATGTCAAAATACCCTTTTATAGTTCCCTTGCCCGGAACAACTAAACTTTCACATTTGGAGGAAGATTTACGTGCTGCAGACTTCGTTTTAACCGCCGCTGAAATAAATGAGATTGAAAGTAAAATAGAGAAAATAGGTGTTGTAGGTGACCGTTATGATGCGTTGCAACAGTCAAGAGTAGAATATTAATACGGTAAGAAAACAAAAAAATGTACATCATGAAAAGAATATTTTCAATCGGGGCGATGACAACAGTACTTCTTGTTTCTATGTCATTTACTACTTTTTCAAATGCACAAACATTGCCATCTCCTCCCGCCAATCCAATAGAGAAATACACCATAACGTCTGTCCCAGCTGAAAATGGCTCTTACACTATTAGTCCCAAAATTGGGGAAGACGGTAAAGTGCCAACTGGCTCTGTGTTAACGCTAAAAGCCAAACCTGCATCAGGTTACAACCTCGACGTCATGTATTACACCGTAAAGGGCGGCATTTGGGGAACCACTACTTACGAAAGTTTCTCTTCTAAAATGAAAATACCAGTTACCAAAGACATGAAGGTTGGGGCATCATTTATTCCTCGTTCTTTGGTCGATAATGTGAAAGTGACACACGACATAATTTATGCAAAGCCTGGCGTGAAGCCATTGAAGTATGATGTATACTCACCCAAAGGGGCAAAAAACCTTCCCTGTATTGTTATTGTCCATGGTGGCGGCTGGCGTTCCAACAACGAAGACGTTATGCGTGGATTGGCTCGTGAACTCGTAAAGAGTGGTCGTTATGTTGTCTTTAGTATTGACTACAGGTGGCTTAATACGTTGGACGGGGATACACAGCCTGTTCATATGCATAACCTCATTGAAGATGTTTTCGGGGCAATTGCTCATATACAAGAACATGCTGCCGAATATGGTGGAGACCCTACCCGTTTAGCAGTTACCGGCGACAGTGCCGGCGGTCATTTAGCCGAAGCAGCAGCAACCCTTAGTCCACTCATCGGCGATCTGGGCTTTGGTAAAACAAGTGGCGTTTATCAGTATATGCCAAGCTACTTGCCAAAAAGAAAATCAGTTGTTGACGTGAAAAATGAAATCACCAACGCCATTAAAGCCGCAGCACCGAGTTATGGTCCTTTCGATGCTGCAGACTTCAAAGCGTTCGTCGAGCAGACGGATAAGGGTTATCTAAAAGCCATTTCTCCTATCAATTATGTTCCAAAGGTTAGTGAACGTTCTATTCCCCACTTCATAGTTCGTGGTATAGAAGATAAACTTGTACCGCACGAAGTAGTGCAGCGATATGTAGATGTACTGAAGGCATCTGGGCAGCATGTCAACTATATCCAGGTACACGGTGCAGGACATGCCTTTTTTGATTGGAAACCGGATGCAACAACGAGAGCAACGTTTGACAATTATGGTGTACCGTATGCGGCTCAAATGCAAACTTTCTTCAATAGTATTTTCCATAAGAGTTAATTATAAAAATTATCAAGTGTCTTTCCTAAAAACATATAAAACATGAGCAACAATATAAAAGGTAAAGTCATAGTAATTACAGGAGCAAGTAGTGGTATGGGCGAAGCTGGAGCAAAGCACTTGTCAGCACTTGGCGCAACTGTAGTACTCGGAGCAAGAAGAGCCGACAGAATTGAAAAGTTGGCAAAGGAAATCGTTGACGACGGCGGTAGAGCACTTGCCTTTGCTGTTGATGTAACACAGCGTGACCAGGTTAAGAAACTGGTGGATGCGACGGTTAAAGAATTTGGACATGTAGACGTCTTGCTTAATAATGCTGGTATCATGCCCCTATCGCTAATGGAGAGCCTCCATGTTGATGAATGGGATAAGATGATAGATGTGAACATTAAAGGAGTGCTGAATGGTATTGCGGCAGTTCTTCCTTATATGAAAGAGCAGAAGTCAGGACAAATTATTAACACATCTTCTGTAGCAGGTCACAAAGTATTTAGCGGCTCTGCGGTTTACTCTGCAACTAAATTTGCCGTTCGTGCATTAACTGAAGGCTTACGCATGGAAGTGAAGCCTTATAATATCCGTACAACAATTGTTTGTCCCGGTGCCGTTAAAACAGAATTGCTTGAACATATCACAGATGCAGACGTTCGGCAGGCGAACGAAGATTATGTGGGAGCGGTAGGCATTAGCCCGGACAGTTTTGCACGAGTGGTTGCTTTTGCCATCAGCCAGCCGGAAGATGTAGATATTAATGAAATTATTTTCCGTCCAACATCACAGGAATTGTAGTATAAGCTGTATTTGCAGCGGGTATAACTTTTGTGCCTTACTACACCCAGCGATAAAATTTCAGAAACCCTCTTTTAATTCTTACCATTATGGCAATCTTTAAGCTGAACATCAATGGAAAAACACGACAGGTAGACGTTGACCCAAATACACCTATGCTGTGGGTATTGCGAGACCATCTCGACCTCGTCGGTACAAAATATGGATGTGGTATCGCCCAATGTGGCGCTTGTACCATTCACTTCGATGGCAATGCAATGCGTTCGTGCCAGCTTCCGGTATCTGCGGTCGGCGATAAAGTTATCACCACCATCGAGGGATTATCTGAAAAGGGAGACCATCCCATTCAGAAGGCCTGGCTTGAGCATGACGTACCCCAATGTGGTTATTGCCAGGCAGGACAAATGATGACCGCTGCGGCCTTAATAAAAAGCAATCCAAATCCTACCGACGATGAAATTTTATCCGCAATGAATGGGAACATTTGTCGATGTGGTACTTATGTACGTATCAGGGCAGCAATAAAAACAGCCGCCAAATCTTAATCACCCCATAACTTCCGAAAAATGGCAAGCGAAAAAAAAATAGATCGTCGGTCTTTCCTGAAAGTATCTGCCCTCACAGGTGGAGGTATGATGCTTAGTTTTAGCTGGTTAGCAGGATGCAATCCCACACCTGAACAAACATCAACCCTTCCAAAAGAATGGTTTGAGCTGAATAGCTATATTAAGATAGGAGAAAATGGGGTTGTAACCCTCATGTCACCAAACCCTGAATTTGGGCAGAATGTCAAAACTTCTCTGCCGATGCTACTGGCTGAAGAGTTGGACGTTGACTGGAAAAACGTGATTACAGAGCAGGCAGATTTCAATTCACAAAAGTATGCACGGCAGTTTACGGGCGGCAGTACTGCTATACAAACAGCGTGGGTACCATTGCGCACTGCAGGAGCTACTGCCAGGCAAATGTTGGTAAGTGCGGCAGCACAATCATGGAAAGTGCCTGTGGCAGAAATCACTACTGAAGCGGGCGTATTGCATCACAAAGGAAGTGGCAAAAAAGCAGGTTATGGCGAAATAGCTTCAGTAGCCGCAAAGCTGCCCCTTCCCAAAGATGTGCCGTTGAAAAAAATAAAAGATTTCAAAATTATTGGCACCTCGAAGAAAAATGTGGAAGCGATAAACATTATAACTGGTAAACCCCTTTTTACCCTCGACTACAAACAGGAGGGAATGCTCATAGCTATGATTGTCCATCCGCCTGCATTTGGCCTGAAAGTGAAATCAGTGGATGATGCTGCAGCCAAAGCAATGCCTGGTATTAAGGACGTGTTTACTTTTAAAACGCTGGATGACAAGTATGAAAGAAATGCTTTTGACACTACTTCCTTCACAGAAATGGTAGCAGTGGTTGGCAATACGACGTGGGAGGTGATGAACGCTAAAAAGGCACTAAAAGTAGATTGGGAAGAAGCACCCGAAACGAGTATAATAGTGACACCTTTCGGCGCAGGGAAACAATCAGTAAAAATTCCTAAAGGTTTGGAAAGCACCGAAGGGCATAATATGGCAATGGCAGCAATGATGAAAAAGTCCGGGATGGTACTTCGGAAAGACGGTGATCCGGAAGGAGCTTTTAAAAAGGCTGCCAAAGTGATTGAACGTACCTATTCGGCTCCATTCCTGGCGCATAATGCTATGGAACCAGTCAATTGTTTTGCTCACGTTACAGCAGAAAAGGCTGAAATCTATGGACCCATTCAAATACCGGAGTTCATAATGCAAGCGCTTACTGCGCGACTGGGATTGCCAAGGGAAAAGATCCACATCCGCTTGGCTCGCATGGGCGGCGGATTTGGTCAGCGGGGTTATGGTCATCATTTGGTAGAGGCAGCAGTCATTTCGCAAAAAATGAATGCACCGGTGAAAATGGTGTACACCCGAGGATGATATGACTTACGGCATTTATCGGCCTACCTATACTGTTACTTATAAAGCAGCGCTGGATGAAAATAATAATTTAACTGCCTATGCGATAAAGGCAGGTGGTATTCCGGAAGGTCCCCTGGGTTGGTCGCAAAACCGCTTTCCTGCCGGTGCAGTTGACAACTATTTAGCAGAGGAGTGGATGCTGAACTCTAATATTACTATCGGGGCGTTTCGTGCGCCCCGCTCCAATTTTATTGGTGGCGCCGAGCAAGCATTTATGGATGAACTGGCAGAACTTGCGGGTAAGGACCCAATAGAATTTCGCCTGGAACTTTTTGAACGTGCTAAAAATAAACCTGTCGGAAAAGACAACGATTACGATGCAGAAAGATATGCCGGAGTATTGAAACTGGTTAAAGAAAAGTCTAATTGGGGGCCCATCAAAAATGGTGTTCATCGCGGTGTTGCCGCCTACTTCTGCCACAACACATACGTTGCAGAGGTGATAGATATGACGGTGAAGGACAACAAGCCGGTGATTGAAAAAGTGTTCGCTGCCGTTGACTGCGGTGTAGTAGTAAACCCGGATGCGGCAGCCAATATGGGTGAAGGTGCTATTGTGGACGGCATCGGCAATGCTTTATACGGCGAGATGTCCTTTAAAGATGGAGCGCCGCAAAAAAGTAATTTCGATACTTATCGCATGATAAGAAATACCGAAGCACCAAAGGCTATTGAAGTGCATTTTGTGAAAAATGACAAAGACCCGACCGGGCTTGGTGAACCCTTGTTTCCACCCATTTTCGCGGCTGTTGCAAATGCATTGCATAAGGGAACCGGCAAACGCTTTTATGAACAGCCGTTTGGAAAACATTTGGAAGCAGCGTCGCCTGCTACCCAGCAGTAACCGTCTGAATCCTTCACACCACCCATTGAAAATAAGCCTATCATGAAAAGAATAATATTGATTATAGCCCTGACAAGTTTGTTCACTAACTGCGGAAACAGTAATGAAAGTGACGCCGGTGCAGACACTACTGTTTCAAGCACCACACCTCCTCCAACAAAAGATACAAATCCCATAGGAATCATGATGGGCGATACAACTATTGGGCTAAACGACAGTTTAAATAAGGGTAGCCTGAAGAAGTAAGTCGTCATCTTTCGCGCTACATTGGAACTTTAGAATAAATTGACCTTTAGCAACAATAATAGCGAAAAAGTAATGTCGGAAGAACCACGACCAGCAACCATATCAATACGACGTGGTGCAATGGATGCTGGGGTAGCGAATTGTTGATACGAATAGGTTCATCAGTTGAAAGCACACTTACTGTTGTACCCAATATAATTTTACTTGTTGATGCTGCGGCAGCATTTACCAGAGATGTAGGTGAGGAAACAGGCATTGATTGAGTGTGATGTTCACCAAAGCCGAAATAGTCAAGCCCCACCTCTTCGGCGAGCTTCACCGCCTCGAGAACGTTGCGGATAGCCTTTGCTGTTGAGCCATAACTACTATCTTCGTTTCGAGGGGTGTTGCCGAAAGTATATACACCAAGTTCGAATGTCTTATTGAGTTGCATAACTTTTACGTTCAATCCTTATAACTGGTAAGCAGCCTTCAAAAATCCTTTTACAGATTGCAGCTTTCTTCCTAATAATGTTTCCAAATCCATTGATGGAAAATCAAACTCACCTTGTGCTATAGCTACACAAAAAGAAGCAGCACCTTGTATCATTTCATCAGGTACACCGTAGCTTTTCAACTGTTCAGAATATACCTCGGCTGAAGGTGAAGCATACTGTATAGTTTTTCCTGAAAGCTCACTTAGTATTCCTGCAATGTCATTGAACGAATAAGACACCGTGCCACCAAATTCATACACTTTGTTTTCATGCCCTTCGGTTGTAAGAACGACAACACCGGCAGCAGCTAAATCATTACGACTTGCATAAGAGGCCTTACCATCACCGGCAGGTAGAAAAATAGTACCTGTTTCAATTACCTTATCACCCATAAACATGGGCAGAATATCAGTGTACAAGCCATGCTTCAAAATGGTGTATGTAAGTCCTGATTCTTTTATTAAATCATCAGTCTTCCAATGTGCATCAGCAATCATTGCAATGGGTGAAGTGCCGTCTTCTGATTTACGTTGAGCACTGGTATAGATAATGTGACCAACTCCAGCTTCAACAGCAGCTTTCACTACATTTTGGTGTTGTGGTAAACGGTTCGGGACATCACTTGAAGACACAAAATATAATTTGTCAACTCCTTTAAAAGCAGCTACCAGTGACGCATAATCATTGTAGTCCCCTTTAATAACATTTACACCTTGCGCTTTTAAATCTTCTGCTTTTGCAATGTCTCTAACCAATACAGAAATATCACTTGCAGCCACTTTTTGAAGCAACTCATTCACGGCTGCTTTACCTAATTGTCCGGTTGCTCCGGTCACTAAAATCTTACTCATTGTTTGTTCGTTATTTTTTGAGAACACAAAACTACCTACCTTTACTTACTAAAGGTAAGCAGTATCCTAAAGGTTAGTAGTAACCTTTAGGTAAGTACAAACAGAAGCAGTATGAAGACAATAACAAACAGAACCAGCGAGAAACCCACCGCTCAACAATGTACAGCTAGCCTCGGTGCTGTAGGAGATGCACTGTATGCAATTGGCGGAAAGTGGAAACTTAGAATAATCATTGCTTTATCAGAAGGCAACAAACGCTTTAATGAACTGCAAAGAACAGTAGTAGGGATTTCAGCAAAAGTATTGTCCGATGAATTGAAGGAATTAGAAATGAACGGCTTTATTAAACGTACTGTCTTTACAGGCACACCGGTTGTGGTAGAGTATGAATTGACAGAATATAGCAACACACTTCAGGATGTGATGCGTTCATTAAGCGAATGGGGAGCTATGCATAGGGAAACAATTAGGAAAGGATATAAGGCAGCAATGAAGCATAAGAATTAAAAAGGCGGCGTACCTACTATTACAAATGTTTGCCCTTCAACATGATACGCTTTCCTTTGTGAAATGCAACAACAACGTCTCCAATATTTCCAACTTCTATAAAGAGAGATAAAATCTACGCTTTGCGACAAGGTGACAAGTCTAAATTTTTTAGTTGTTCTATTACAATGGTGATGTCCATAAAATAGCAGGTAAAGTTATTTGTTTATTTAATGCCGGTATTTGAAATACCGCTGCACATGTTTAAGAAAGATGGCAATCATGAAAAGGATTTTTGAAGGCTGCTTACCAGTTATAAGGATTGAACGTAAAAGTTATGCA
>Ga0181464_1001465_pt1 | contig 11876 bp, 14 predicted proteins | sample InSIn2gowninarea_FD_119074 | JGI IMG/M metagenome (GOLD analysis project Ga0181464, IMG submission 119074) | Clean room microbial communities from NASA Spacecraft Assembly Facility at Jet Propulsion Laboratory, Pasadena, California, USA -... ...
GCAGGTATTTTTTGATTGAGTAAGTCTATATGTTGATTGATGGATAGCAGCATGGCGCAGAAATCGAATATCGACTTGGTGAACGAATGTGACAAGTAGATGAACACGGTTGCTGTGTGAGCTTAGCTGACGATGAACAGTTTTCCCTATCCTGATATTGAGAACTCTTCCAGGTCACTATCTCAGAGCTACTACAAGTTCAAGCTCGCTGAGTGTGAATCCGTTCTAGGACTCGTCACACCGGAAATAGCTCACAAATTGCCACTTACTGATGTTTGGACGCGACGTGATGATTCAAGGCAGTTGATTTTCAAACCCAAGGTTGTCCAGACAGATCTCACCGAGGCGGCGGAAGAACGGACAAAGGTGCTAGCGCGGTATTTGCAACAAGTACGTGAGGCCAAGATTTTTCGAGTCCTGGATGGCTGGAGAAATGAATTGTATCCTGTCTATGGTCCTGGAAAACAATTGCTTTTCAGCATGGAGCGTTCTGCAAGTGCACTTTTTGGCATCGTGACCTATGGAGTACATATGACCGCCTACACAAAGACTGCAGAAGGCACCAAATTCTGGACTCCGAGACGTGCGCTGAATAAGCAGACCTATCCGGGGATGATGGACAATACTGTAGCAGGAGGGCTGAGCACAGGAGAAATGCCATTCGAATGTCTGGTTCGAGAATCCATGGAGGAAGCATCATTGCCGGAAGAGATCGCAAGTAAAGCACAGCCTTGTGGGACCATGACTTATTTCTACGTACGCGACTCGAGAGCTGGAGGTGAAGTTGGTTTGTGCCAGCCGGAGTGTCAATATGTGTATGATCTGGAGCTTCCAGAGGATGTGGTGCCCAAGCCAAACGACAACGAGGCAATGGACTTCCAACTTCTGGGCGTGGAAGATGTGCAAGCCGCGATGGCAAGCGGGCGGTTTAAGCCAAACTGTGCTCTTTTGCTGCTGGAATTTTTTTGTGCGCCATGGTATAGTGACGGCCGAAAATGAGGCAGACTATAACGAGATCACCTCGAGGTTGCATCGTCGATTAGAATTTCCAATGAGATAGACGTTCGGTTGGTGTTTGTTTCGGTGTGTTCGATGTGGTAGATCATTTCTTCAACAACAAGTAGACGTAGTCAACTCGGAGCGCACTGAGGGCATTGTAGGGACCGTCGAGGTACATGAGGAGACCACCAAAGGAGATGTACACTCGTCTGCGAAGAGTTAGCTAAGATTTCCGCGACTGCTTGGTCGAACGCACATATTCTGGCCTTCACCCTCGTCAAATCTGTAGATCTTCCCGTGACAGACGTAGTCATATTCATCAGCCAGTGTAGCCTCACCACGACCAACATTGCGCCATCCCTTCGAATCATCCTTGCTACCGTCTAGATTCAGAGACAAAGCGAGTGCAACAGTAATGCGGTCTTCCTTATCTACTTGACAGAGTTCCTTGTGTATGTCCAAGAACATTTGGGTGTCTCCAGTCTGATCAGCGGCGCATTCGATTCGAGTAACTCGATCATATTTGGCCGGATTCGAATTGACCACTCTGAAACTGGCCTCGTAAAGAATGTTCTCCGACATTATAACTTGAAAATCGTGTAATGAGTTTATCACAATACTGTCGAGTGAGTAGGTGTGGAATAATTGAATGTCACAGATCTATCTGGAAGCAGTAGTTGGAGAAGTGTTTGTAGATTCAAGTAAATTTATTTTCTTAGCGCGTCGCGACTCATGGTCGCTGCGTTGGGATTGCAGCATACTGCGGAGTAGGAATCAACCAATTCTAAAATCCTTTCACACCTCACACCAATATGTCCTTTCGCAAACGCAATATCGGCATTTCCGATGGACGGCGGCCACAGGCAAGCGCACCAAATGCTTCCGTGCATGTGCCTCGACTGCCAGGAGTACGTCCATCTGCTGCTGACGGTAGGACGGTTACCTCGACAGGCACTGCCAGTCTAGATGGATTATTCGCGGCTCATGGTGGACAGCCCCTTGGGACCTCCGTCCTACTTGAAGAAAGTGGCACTACGGACTATGCTGGCACTCTTTTGCGCTTTTATGCCGCAGAAGGATTAATGCAAGGCCACCATGTGTACGTCGTTGGGCTGCCAGAACAATGGGGTAGAGAGTTACCAGGCCTGGCAATGGAGACCGGGAAAAAGACGCATGATACAGGAAAGGACGAGAAGATGAAAATCGCATGGCGTTATGAGAACTTGGGACAACATGGCCCAGGCACTGCAGGAAGAGGTGGGTGGAACGATCTAGCTGCGACAGCATTACCGAAATGAATGCCACTGCCCATATGCTAACAGTAACCGCAGAGAGAGTAGAGCCGACCAACAGCAGCACTATGTTGCAGCAAGATGGTGCTCCACCAACACCGTTCTGTCATACTTTTGATCTTTCAAGGAGGCTAGTACATCCTCCTTCAGCACAACTGAAATACTTGAGTCTTGACCATAACCCCTCGAAGAATTGCTTCGCCAACGTCTTTGGTGAGCTCGCGACTTCCTTGAGCTCTACGTCTCTGAACACTGTTCATCGTGTGATAATACCATCTCTCATGTCTCCTGCCCTATACCCTATGTATTCATCACAACCTGAGCAGATACTTTCATTCCAGCACAATATACGAAAACTGCTTGCACTATATCCAAACAGGCTTACTGTCATGCAGACATTGCCTCTCTCATTACACTCAAGGTCATCAGGCTTGACCAGATGGATCGAGCTGCTTTCAGATGGCGTGTACGATCTTACACCATTTCCTCACTCCTCAGATGCAGAATTCCAGACCTCGAGGGATAGTCAAACCAAAGAAGAGCCACCTCAAGGATTGCTGCGCGTACATAAGCTTCCTGTCCTTCACGAGCTTGGTAGTGGTGTTTCGCTTGCCGATACTGATTGGGCTTTCACGCTAAGCAGACGGAAGTTCACCATCAAGCCTTTCAATCTCCCACCAATTGAAGGTGATATTGAGGCACAACAAAGTGATGTAAAGGATGACAAGCCAAAGAAGGCGGATTTAGAGTTCTGAGAACAGGTGATTCAATCGTCGTCGTATTCAGGATATGCTCGCTGATTGAGCATTGTTTCCAATTCAATGTGCTCTGAGGACGGCGGTGCATGATTTGTCATCGTACGGAACAGAGTCTCGTCATAGGCACCTCGGCGAGGATTGATAGTGACTCCAGCGATTCGAGCTCTGAAATTCGTGCCTAAGCAGGAAGAAAGTGCAAGGAAGACTGGGATAAAATGAGCCAGATACTCCGATTCACAGAACTGCTTACCGAGCCAAAGGAGCAGGACTATGACCAATGTGAGCACCAGCCACCAAAGACCGTTCATTCTACAAGCCCGACACTGCAGTAGTGGTTTGTCTCTCAATACCGAAGACCTCCGAAGGAGGTTGACCCAGATGGCTATTGTAGAAGATAAAGCCGGAGAATGTAGTCTTCCTGCAGCCAATTAGTATGGATAACTTGAGATGTCACTTCAACAGTAGTGGTTAAAACAGTGCAAACATTACTTCGGTGCCAAGGAAAATATCAGTTTTATAAATCTTGGACAAGCGTGCCAGTTATACATCTTCTCGTCTTCAACCCATTTCGACATGTAAACCACAGTCAACAAGACTCTTCGGAGTCACCGAATCAATCTCTGCCGATAGCACTGCAGCTTGGGTGGTACATATCTGCTGCTACCAGGTCAATCAAGTCTAAACTCATTGAAACTATCAACTCACCTAGACAATCCAAGTAGGTACATATCTCGCATATCAGATTTGCCCACTAGCATGATTACACAATTTGTTAACATCTGTCAATCCACTGAGCCCTCTCTGAGGCGACTGATTGAATCAACGAAAATCGTTGTTGAAATATGAACCGTTACCTACTTTTCTTCGTTATTGCTTAATCATCCATTCTGATTTGCATGACTAACATTATCTTACAGCTAATCCTCGAAGACTACCATCGCCATGGACGGTGAACCAGTTCTCCCCATTCCAATCTCCGCCATAGACAACAACTATCTTCTCTTCGACATACAAGCTATAACATGGCTACGCAAACATCACCAAATATGCGGCGTCTTCATTGGCTCACTACCACAGATCCCTTCTCAGAATGTCTTTCTTGGCCTGCCCATGCAAATCATGCCTGAGGAGGCACAGCTGCTTATCGACCTAGGCATCGGATACATCTTAGATGATGCTCGTGCACATGATGTTGCATTAGCGAAAGCCAATCGAGGACAGCAAAAGGAATATGTAGATCTCGTTGAAAGAGAGGCCCGCGAGATCTCCGAAGCTAAAACGCGGGAGAAGGAAGTTGCAAAGAAGAAGCTGATGAAGCAAGGAGGCAGAGGAAAGAAATCAAGTAAACAGTCGACGACATCATTGACAGCAACACCAATCAACGATGAGGAAGGACAAGCAGCCGAAGACGACCCATCAACATCTCTCTTTGAACCATCTGAAGAACGCCAACAATCGTCTAGCACTCCACCACCTCTCCCTCCCACATCAACTAGCCGGGTAGACCACACAATAACGCCAACAACCTCCACCCTCCTCCTCCCACCCTCAACTACTCCACCAGCAACCACTCCACCACCAAACACCAAACCCCAGCTCCTCCCAAACCTAAACCCCGCCTCCTACAACCTCTACCGGCACCTCCACCTATCCCGGCCACTCACGTATTTCGCCCACCCCGGCCTACGGTTCGGCTGCCAATTCTGCATCTACCCTGGTGATCCACTTCGTTTCCACTCCCATTTCCTTGGTGTTGGAGTTGGTTGGGAGGAGGAGATTGATTTAATGGATATTGTTGGTGGTGGGCGATTGGGGACGGGAGTTAAGAAGGGGTGGTTGTTTGGTGGGCGGATGCCAGGTGGTGGCGAGGATGGAGATGGAGATGAGGGGAGCATGAGGACGTTTAGTGTTGAGTGGGCTGCGATGTGAGCTTCTGCCTGTTGTGTCGGGCATCATTGGCTCTGTCTGAGCCTGTGAATGAATTGTCTTCAACTGCATATCTACTGTAATCCTTGCAATGAGATCTGGTTCTATGGTATAGTATTCTCTCTACAATATATGCTGTACAGTATCTGGGGTGTTTTAAGCAGAACTTTCCATTGCCTCGGCATGTATTCCCTATCCTTGAGCAAGTCATGCTGTCGTTCATGAACCATCACCGAATAAATCCTCAAATGAAATGTTCGCGTCACCACCTGCCGTAAAATCCCCACCACCATCTCCGCCTCCAGAGAAATCGCCTCCAAAATCAGTATCGTTGAGCATATCATCGAAGATATTTGGCCCTCCAAGATCTGGCAGATCCAAGTCGTTCGTAAATGCATTTCCGGCGTCTGCACCCATGCCTCCTGCGTTGTTGTTCGTGTTGATCGCATTTGTGGAATTTGTGGCGTCGTCTGGTTGGTTGGCATATGCTTCAAGGCCTGGAAGCATGGGATTGACAGCGGATTGGTTCTGTGTGTTCGTGTTGCTGTTGTTATTTACTATTGTGTTGCTGTCGTCGTTGATAAAGTTCCCGAAAGGATCGTCGAGTTCGATGGGGAGGTTTTCCGCGTCGTCCATGTTGTTTTCCTCGTTAGGCTCTCCGAACATGGATTCGAAATTGAATTCTTCATTTGTGAGTGTGGGTGTAACTTGAGGTGTAGGCTTTGAAAAATCGTCGATGTTGAATTGAGGATCTGGTTGCGTTGGTTGTTGTGGTGGTAGCGGTAGTGGCGTAGGGATTGATTCGGGCGCGTTATTGTTTTCTGGTTTTATCTTGGCAGGAGTCAGGGAGCTGGGCGACGAAACTGGTCTAGGCTTCGATTGAGGGTTGGAAGCAGATCTGGCCATTGGCTGTGATTGCAGATTCGCCTGGAGTAGCGGAGGTTGAGGTGTAGACCTTCCTCCTTGTGGTTGTGAGGGTTGAGGTGTTGTCCTTCCGGTATTCGGAGGTTCGATAGGTGCTGTTAGATTGGACGCAGGCTTTGGCGCATCTTTCCCAGTTTGCTGGTCATCTATCTTTGTGCGCTTGGCTGGACCGTCAGAAGCTTGCACCTGCTCCTGTTCCTGGACTTGGTCGTGTTTGCGCTTATTTGAGGTGCTTACAATGCTTGTCTCTTTTGCTCTGGCTTCCCTTCGCGCTTTGTTCTCGGCCAACTTGTGCTCCAGATACCACTTTGCGTCAAGAATTTGAATCTCACAATCATCCAGCGCATCTTGAAATCTTTTTGTACACTCTGGTAGAACGGTCTTTGTACCTTCCGCGTACTCTTTGGGATTGCCGAACGTTTGGCCAATTCGGGTCACACAACCATTGAACATTGCTTCAACTACAATCATCGGATCATATGCTTTCGGTGGTGCTACAGGCGATGGTCCTGCTGTATTGGCGCGACTTTGCTCAGCAGCCATAATCGCCATGGTGACAACGATTGTGCGGTCGTTCCTGTTGGTGTGAGGGTGGAATGTGACATAAGAAAACCAGCGCAAGTAAGTAAGTGTAGTTAATGAGAAGGACAAGAGCAGTGCGCAGTTGTCCACGGGTGATCGACAGGGTAAAGTGGATCGAGCTTCCAGGGTGGAGCTCTGTTTACGGATAGAAACACAGGCTAACTACAGGCTAACTTTCGGGGGCGGTTGTTTCCTCAAAGAGGGAAAAGTTTCAGGCTGCTGCCGCATCACCTGCGGCTCGTGCAGCTGTCGGTCTCTGTCAATTGACGAACGACAGCGTGGACAGCTCTCAACTGAACACTCCTGGAAAGCTTCACCTCCGGCTTCTTTGTTTCATCTTGCCTTGTCTTCGTCCCGTTCATATTCTTACTTGTTACCACCATGCGAGCGTAAAGGGTTGTTTGCAGGCTACCATACTGGCGTTCAAAGGACGGAATCAACCATCTAAATTGCAGTCTCCTGTTCTACGAGTGCTTTGCAAACTTCCCTCTCCGCCGCTTACCTGCATTTGTGGTGTTGCTCCTCGCTCCAAGCTGCTGCCACATCACACAAGCCAAAAGAGACCTGTTACATTTCACCCAAAACTCGAGTCGCAGTCTCTCCACACCCTCGAAAACACCTTCGTCTACTCAACAACTATTTCTCAGCCTCCTCTTCTCCTCCTCCTCTACCACTCTCTTCTTCGAGCCGTCTTGGGTTGGATCTTATTTCTCAGCGAACCTCATTTTCCAAGCACATTGCGACGAATTTCCTTTGGCTTACGATCAGTTCATCTCATCAAAGCTATCTTTCCTACCAGTACAAGCGAGTTTTTGACCTGTTTCTGCCAGAAAAGTACTTGTGGATTTTGAGAAAATGGCTGAAAGCATGCCTGTCTCCGCGCTTCCATTATCACCGTCTACTGCTGGTGCGCCTGGTATGACTGGTCCACCAGGTACAAATGGCGCAACCACACACCCGCTACCATCCATGCCTCCTCCAACACTCCCACCTGTTGTCATACCTCAAAACAACAATCCTATTCCACAACCTATGTCGGCCATTTCTCCTTCTTCAGGAGGAGGTCAGGTTAGAAGATCTGCACCAGAACCCAACAAACGAGCCCTTTACGTCGGTGGCCTTGATCCTCGGGTCACAGAGGAGGTTCTGAGACAGATTTTCGAGACTACCGGTCATGTTGTATCTGTCAAGATTATCCCAGACAAGAATGTAAGTTACGGTGTTCTTAGTTCCGCGCATGTGCTAACTTCTCCAGTCCAAAGGTCTTAATTATGGCTTCGTCGAGTATGATGATCCGGGTGCCGCCGAACGTGCTATGAGCACATTGAACGGCCGAAAAGTCCATCATTCCGAGATCAAGGTTAACTGGGCATATCAATCCAATTCGAACAACAAGGAGGATACATCCAGCCACTTCCACGTGTTTGTCGGAGATCTAAGTAATGAGGTTAACGACGAAATTTTACTTCAAGCATTTTCTGCGTTTGGGTCTATTTCTGAGGCGAGAGTTATGTGGGATATGAAGACAGGTCGGTCTCGAGGTTATGGGTTCGTTGCGTTTAGAGAGCGCAATGATGCCGAAAAAGCCTTAGCCGCCATGGACGGAGAATGGTTGGGCAGTCGTGCTATTCGAGTCAACTGGGCCAACCAGAAAGGTCAGCCTTCAATTTCGCAACAGCAGGCCATGGCTGCCATGGGCATTACACCAACGACTCCCTTCGGCCATCATCAGTTTCCAACACAAGGCACTCAATCCTACGAGATGGTTTTGAACCAGACTCCAAGCTGGCAGACAACATGCTATGTCGGCAATTTGACGCCCTACACCACCCAGAACGACCTCGTGCCGCTATTCCAAAATTTCGGAAACGTCGTTGAGACCCGTTTCCAATCTGATCGCGGTTTCGCTTTTGTGAAAATGGAGAGCCACGAGGTCGCTGCAATGGCCATTTGTCAGCTATCAGGCTACAATGTTAATGGACGACCTCTCAAATGCTCTGTAAGTGCAGCAACTCCCCAAGCTCATGAATTCACTAACCATTCCTAGTGGGGTAAAGATCGTCCACCAACAAGTCAGTTTGAATTGACGCCCAGTCCTGGTCTCGGCTCCGCTACAACTCCAAGCGGCTACAATCCAGCATCTCCATATTTCCCCCAGTACGGCGGTGGTCCACCCATAACTCCTCAAAGTAAGCTACTACATTCAAGTCTGGAATGAAATGCTAATATGCTCTACAGGTCACCACAACCCTCGAGCTAGCTGGGCTGGTCCACCATCACACCAGCAAATGCACAGTCCATACTCTGGTCATCCAAGCAACCAGCCATTCAGTCCGATACCGAACAACACTGGCTCCTACAATTTCGGTCATGTACAAACGCCGAATTCAGCAGGCGGGTATCAGCCCCAGATGCAGAATTATGGTGGTGGTCCCGCTGGCTACCAGTACTGAACATTTACCTAACTCTTCTCTCTATAACGGCATGTGGTTCATCTCATACTCTAGCAAGATACTCGCAGCTCATGGCAGCGTCTGGCTCTGACAATATCTTGAGCTATGCAACATGTCTTTTGTCAGGTCGTGGATTGATGGGCGAGACTTCTTGCACATTGTGCCACGAAGTTAATTCTACCTCAGACCAAGGCACGGGACTAGTTCACACTGGCATCCTCCTGAATCTGTAAATGCGACATCTTGTTTACGATACCCTTCATACTCTGTAGCGCTTGATCAATATCAATATTAGCAAGAAATTGATAAAGTAACTGTTTATTGTAGACTGAAGTACGTAGTGAGTATGTGTCACACCTTACGTAGATGAGTATTCATATCATGTCGAGATGCTACGCGAAGACAATGCTACATCGTCCTGTATCTCAAACTCACTCATCCACCTAAGCCCATTGCCTCGCTAGATTATCGTGTTGGAGAAAGCAGCTGAGCGAACTCTTCGTCTGTAACGCACATCATCGTCAGCACATCAACCACCCCACGTAACATAAAGAAGTCACAGCCACCAGAACCATCGCGCTATTCGATAACACCACAAGAAAGTAAAGTAGGCTAGGGTAGGAGGTAGGTAAAAACTCACAGTCAATAGTCCCACTATCATCCTTATCCGCCTCACGAATCATCTCGTCGATTTCGGCGTCCGTGAGGTCTTCGCCTAGAGATTTCATGACGTGCTTCAGTTCGTCGGCGCTGATGGTGCCGCTGTTATCTTTGTCGAAGACGCGGAAGGCGGCGAGGGTTTCGTCGGCGAAGTGGCTTGTTGGAACTGTTGTGGCCATCATTGCCATGAATTCTGGTGGGGAGTGGAGATGTTAGTTTACGGGTGGTTGATGTGTGATAGATGGTCTTGCTGTATACTCTGTGTGTATTGCGGGGCGTAGTGTTGGATGGGGTTTGGAAGGGTGGTTGTGATTAGAAAGGGGGCATAGTCGACGTACCATTAAACTCGATGCTACCGGATTGATCTGTATCCACCTCGTTGACCATATCCTGCAGTTCTGCTTCAGTTGGATTTTGGCCCAATGAGCGCATCACCTCGCCGAGCTCGTCGGTTGATATCGAGCCTGACTGGTCTTTGTCGAAGAGGTTGAAGACATCCCTAAAAGACTGGATTTGTTCTTCTGAAAGTTGTTCGACAGGTGTTTTGGGATTCTTAGAGGCGCCAGCGGCAGGCCTGGCTGATGTATCGATTCTGGGCGGGGCAGCCTACGTGGGCGGATAGTCAGTATGGAGGAACACTGATGGTACTAGATGCCAAGAACAGTCCTAGCAGGTATCCCATTCAAGGATCTAAGATCTGAGGGACTGGGAATATGGGTGGGACCAGTGATGAAGAATGTTTGGGTCATTGGCTGATAAAAGTCATTGAAGACCGTAGCCTGGAACCTCTATACGGCGTATGCTGCCTTTGCTTTGTCCACGCCAACAGTCCACTTACCATGATGGAGGTAGCCTTGCAATACCAGGGGTATGGAAGAAACTGGTAGTGGGGTGTTCTAAGAATAGAATGGAATAGAGTGTTCAAGCTTTTGAATGGACGGAATCGAGGATTCTCAACGTTGGGCTTCGTTTGAACGAACGAGTGTGGACAAGTTGCGCGTCAATGTGACAGGTGTATGTGTTTGATATGGTTATGAGTAAGAGTGCAAACCGCTGTATGCAAAAGGTGGAAGATGTGATTTTAGAATTGGGAGCAACAGAGTTAAAGAGGGTTTGAACTGTCACCGGCGGGTTACTCCTTGCATGTCAGCAATTGGTGTATCAACCACATGTCATTGCCCAATCACATCTGTCACGGACAATTTCACCTTCGATGTATGGGGATTTTGCATAGATTCTTCGCTACACTGCATCTAACAACCATCACCTTCAAACCCCCCTGGTTAGATGAGCTTCAACACTCGCTGTTTCTGTCACGTGCTGAAGATCAACTCACGACCCTACTGGCGGACTATGGCGACCACGAACGGGACATCGAAACCCAACAAGCTCATTTGTAGGTACTCATGAGGTTTTTCTGGCAGCATACATTACTTGTAACAGCTTGACTGACCGCAGCGACATCAGTTGCTCCCGGCGAAGCTCCACCAGACTCAGCACAGCCATCAAGCGATGCAAAGCACCAACAAGCCGCACAATTCAACGTTGGCAAGCTGATCCGCGCCGACCTTGATCCAGATCCATTCCAGCAGTTTCACAAATGGTTCTCGGAGCCCGCTTTGAAAGGTACAGTACCCGAGACCGTCATATTGAGCACTGCGGAGCTCCCTTCTGGGAGAGTCAGCAGTCGAGCAGTCTATCTAAAAGAGCTTGATGATCGTGGTTGGGTCATCTATAGTAATTGGGGGACTAGTCGGAAGGCGAAGGATGTTGAGAGTAATCCTTATGCATCGCTTTGCTTTTGGTGGAAGCCACTTGAACGACAAGTCCGCGTTGAAGGACCTTGCGAACGACTAACGTCAGAAGAATCTCAACCCTATTTCGATACTCGTGCTCGGGGATCAAGAATCGGTGCCTGGGCCAGTCAGCAATCCAGTGCGTTACAGCCGAGTGGCAATGGGGACGACGATGGCCGAGCTATGCTAGAGCAGCAGGTCCGTGACGTGGAGGAGCGGTTCAACGGGACCGAGCACATCCCCGTCCCTGAATTCTGGGGTGGCCTCCGAGTGAAACCAGAAATGGTCGAGTTCTGGCAAGGTCGAGAAAGTCGCTTACACGACCGTTTTAAATATACACGAGACAGCTATGATGGACCATGGAAGATTGAACGTCTCAATCCCTAAATAGCAAATACACATACACATACGACTCATCAAGGACGACAGCACTACTGGAGGAGAATAGTTCTGGTGTTTCAACATATCGTAGTTGAGATTCTGGAT
>Ga0181464_1001474_pt1 | contig 11826 bp, 9 predicted proteins | sample InSIn2gowninarea_FD_119074 | JGI IMG/M metagenome (GOLD analysis project Ga0181464, IMG submission 119074) | Clean room microbial communities from NASA Spacecraft Assembly Facility at Jet Propulsion Laboratory, Pasadena, California, USA -... ...
GAGCTTGTCGAACTGTATCTCAATTGTGTTGAGAATGGTTTGTAGGAGGGTTGTATCTATATAGACATTCAAAACAAAAAAATCCCCAAACCGCATGTGATGCGATAATATTTCCACCAGCGCCTTGCGAAAACGACTTTCCCAATGAACCTAATTCGGCCGTCTGTCTATAATACATTTAACACCGTTGCATCGTGAGCGTAACATCATAGAAATCTGATGCGAGAGACTCGCCAGTCGCGAATACCGGTCGGCCTCCACTCCTGTATGCATGTTATCAGCTTGCCTTGGGGCTATTACCGCCAGTACTGATTGTATCTGCGCCGTGACAGCCCTTCTCGTGTCGCTTCATATTGCTCCTAACACTGAAAAACTTGCCACACCCTTCATACTTGCATTTGAATGGTTTTTCGCCTGTATGGGAGTAGGTGTGAATCTTCAGCGAGCTCGGTCGCGAAAATGCCTTCTGGCACGTAGGGCATTGGTACCGATCAGTGCTCTGTTGATAGTCTGCTGTGCTAACCACGGGGTAAGAATGGTGATGGTGCTGGTAGGGTGTCGCTGCCACCTGTGGATCAATCGGAGGTAATGGTTGACCAGGTAACTGCACTGGCCCTGGGAAGTTGGTAGGTAGGGGTCGTTGTTGCGAGAGTCCTGATATCGTAGTTGTGCTCACTGTTGGGTCGGGATACGATGAGGATCGTGTACCAGTTACGTTCTGCTGTGGTAATGCAAGTTCATCAGATCCACTTCGCATGGAAGTGGGTGAGTCTGGAGAGTTCCAGTGGTTTGGCTCGGGTATTGGTGGATACGCTGATCGTTGTTGAGCGTAGTGCTCCGGGTTTGTGCTTGTTGGACTTGTGCCAAAGTATCCAGCTTGCGTGCTGCCACTAATACTGGGCGTTCCTGCAACACTCGCAGGCCTTGGGCCGAAGTCGAAGCTAGAGGCGCCTGGTAGAGGTGGTGTAGGTGGTAGACCATTCCGTGGACTACCTGCGGTAGATAGCCTGTCTGGACTTGTTGATTGCGATTCTGCAGAAATTTTCCGCTGTCGTTTGAAGGTAGGAGATGTAGAGGCTGTCATAAAAACGTTAGAGCACAATTAGTGCAAAGGCGAATCACAACTCACCACTCTCAACTTGTCTATCTACATCCTCTATAAGACTAGAAATTGAAGGAAGCAAAGGCTTGGTAGGTGTGGTCTTCTCCATTTTCCGGTACATGTGATACTGCCGGGTTTCGTGTAGTATATTGTGGGGGAACAGAAAAGCAGACGATTTTGGAATCAGCACGGCTGCCATAGCAAGCACACGACACAGCCGTCGTCGACTTCAATTGGTAATATATAGCTTCGCTCCCTGATGCTGGAATGCAGTATGAGACAAGAGGCAGGTTGGCCCGTGTTTGCGGTGTATTCTTGTTGAGCTTGAAAGGATTTGTGGAGGGTTTTCCGAGTTTTGCGTGACCTCAATCTGCTTAACGAGCAATGCCGGTGAGGATGAGTGAAGATGTGATTGGTGATTGTAGCGATTGATGGCCGTCCAGATGTTGAAATCAACCGAGTCAACTGATAAGTAGGCACCGGTATACTGCTTTCTGGGAGTGTTTGCTTCAAAATACTGTAGGTGCTCAAGACGACAAGGAGAGCATGGGACTAGTCATGCAAATGGAGGGACAATGATGCAGCAGCGTTAAAGAAGGTCTACTTCCACAAACTATTGCTCATTACGGATACAGGACGATCCCCTAGAGCAAGCCATCTCCGGGTTTGGTTCTTGGAGGAGGTCGCGAGCGACAAGTACGGCAAGGCGTGGGTCGACACGGGAAACTGTGCCACATGATGGGCTGGTAGTGGAAGTGGAACAAATGAAGTCTGAAGTGATGTGCAGACAAGAGGACGATCAATGTGGATAGAGGATGGAGGAGGAAAACAAGGGAAGAAAGCTTACTGATGCTGCATAATGACCGACTAGCGACGGCGTCTTTGGAGCTCGGCAGGCACAGCGCCACCCATGCATATCGTGAAAATCAGGATCATGCCATGCGACAACACAACGGCCAGTCCTTTTGCTGATTGGCGTATATCTCCACTACCCAGATCGAGAGAAAACGGCTAACATCACTTCCGGCAGCATTAAGCGCCATCAGGGCCAAAGTCCTGCTGCACGAACCTTTCCTTGATCTACAGTACTGTATCCATTCAGAACGAGCAGGCTTGGATGCCGCTCCTATCCTCGCCTGTACTGTACTCGAGTGCTGTCAACCACCGCTGTTACTGAACGTCTTCGAAAGCAGACGAAACGTGCAGTGATTTATCAATCCAGCCTTGGTAAGCCTGAATCGTCGTAATTCGCAGAATACAGGCACAAAATGGGTAGCACTGGACCATGTTTTCATGCATCAATTTGCTTGAAAGGGATCCCCTCGTGGACGCATGGTTCTTGTTTTGGGGATGCCACACTCTCCCGTCTGCTTCTGTCTAGAGGCTCATTCTAAGCTTCTACTTGTATGCTTTACTGTACTGTAAACCACTTAAGCGAAGAGACGAAGCATTAGATCTACAGTACCCAACAAATAGCAGGGAGTCCAGCAGTCATCCTACCTGTTTGACATGTGGTCCCTACAGTCATCTTGGCGGGGTTTTGCTGGTCATCCCACGGATCGGGCTAACTGGCTGTGTGCAAAATGGTCCAATACTTTCGGTAGTGGCTGCACAGGCGCAGGCTGAGTGACAGATGCTCAAGTACGAAGACCTACAGTACTGTACATCCCCTGCATTACTACACGGTGCTTCCCGAGCTATGTGTCCAGTATGAGCACAGTGACCGTCACATCAGGACCACAAGACGAACAAGAACGCCTGGCATTGGCAGTACAAGCTGCCTAATAATTTCCGTACGGAGAATGAATCAATCGAATAAGCTCGCTTATCCTTGTCGATCTGCCGCAAGATCTGCACACACCAGCAGAGACTACCACAATCAGATGTCCCACATTACAGTACACACTGTACTGTACAGTATTGCAAGCGGTCAACAATGCGTCAGTAACTCTATCGTAACCTTGAATACAACTGCTTGACCCTGCAACTGGCCGCATGTATTGCAAGTGTCGTCAAACTCGATGGTGCAATGTTCCGGCACAGACGTTGAAAAGTTGCCCACGTATCTGTCATTGGCTGGAAGTCGAAATTCTTTTTGACCATATCCAAGATTAGTAGAGGCGTTTACGGATCGGCTAAAGGCGCAAGGATCTAGTATTGATGGGCCACGTGGGAAAGACAAGGTTAGCGGCCGATCAGCAGATCATCCTTCCCCTCCTGATATCATTTCACCAACACCAATTTCGCTTGCAGTTGCATATCTCATCGTCAGATATGCACCACGGTTATCTGAAAAAGGGGTCTGATCCTGCCGATGGCCAAATATCCAAGTAGATTTACGACGAGATCCTCGCTGACTGTGCATGTTCTTGTTCGGTTTTACAATATTCTTGTCTTCGTCTAGCACGCCAGGGTATGAGTGTGCGTATCGTCAAGCCAAGAACCTTGCCGCGCAGATGCACGAGTTGCAAAATATCAAGCTTTTGCTTCAACGGAGCAACTTCTCGTTTCGTATCCAGAAATGTCACTAGTCGTCCGTATGTGGGTTAAGGAGTTGCTACTAATGCCTTTAGCCTGGGGCTAACGCACGAACTGCTCGCTTTGGGGAACATACCTTGAATTCAACCACATGGCCGCTGTGACATAATGATCGACAAGCACATTGGCAAGAGTGCTCATCATTTTCCGCGCGTATGGGACTAGACGGTATAGAGAAAGCGTACGGTATTGGATGAACCTACTTTGGCATCGTGTGTTTGCACTTGGTGAGTTGATTCTGGTCGGGCGAGAGCCGTGACCATCCGGTACGTACTTCTGATTTGACTTTGCTGTTTCAATGAGGCATAGGTACGGTACGTATTTGTATCTTCACAGATCATTGCATGGACATGAAGCACACAAACACTCACCTTGTTCCTTGAGAGCCACGAAGACGAATTGGCGGATGCGGATATACAATACCTCAGAACACAGCACCCTGCTTGGGCGCTAGCACTCTTTTTCCTACCCAGTACCGTCTTGCACGGATCTCTTGACAGCGGCAGCTTGCCGCTAAGACCTCGCAACGCTGACCCAGAGGAAAGGATCATCCAAGAACCAAGTCGAACAAGCGTAAACTCATCGTTTGCTAGCATCGGCGTCGCCGTAAGTCACACCACTTCATAACATTTATGTTTCCACTAGTGACGCTGTCTCAAGCATCATCAGCCGCAATTGGCCCCTCTTGTCACATATTGGGAGCGAGATCGGCACGCACGTAGAAGCAGATGATTTAATTTAGTTTAGCCACATATGCAAAGGTGAAGGCGGGACACATCACCAAGGACCCATTCAGAGGCTGAGGAGGCATTCTTCTAGACTTTGGGCTAGAAGCTTTGGCCCAAAACCCTTTTCCAATCGATTCCCCAGTGCCACCATCAGTTGCATCTCCAAGATCTCCACGTGGCATACAGACACCCCTCGCTTAACGCGTAGCTTGTACTTGTATCCAGTACTCTAAAACAATAGGTAACGTCATTGACCATAGTGACGGGAACATTCAATTATCCTTTTATGACAGTTCTTGAACCTACGGTACAACCGATGCCAAGCGACCTCGCTTGTTGGAGATCACTTATCCAGTATCATTCCGCGCGACATCTGAGAAGTCCAACCTGAATCCTTGTTATCGGCTCATTTGTAGACACCATTGCCGGTCCGGACTTGTCGGTGTGTTTGGACGAGCGACAATGCTTTGAGTCGTTCTCCAGTTACGCTACCGACCATTCATCTGCAACGACATATACTATACCGTATTGTAGAGAGAGCTCATTCATCCACCTTACCTTGTACCTGATCAATGCCATTTGTTTTCTACAAGTAAGACTCTCTGAGTTGGTAGAGGGCTACCGTCCACTTCAAGGTTATCGGCATTTTGTCGCCAATACGGAGTACTTGCAGTCGCTTCGCACCTTCGGGATCACATACCGATAACATGCAGTTCGGCAATGGCCTGATCTCATTTCAAAGATCTCTAACTGAAGTCACAACACGCCTGTCTACAGTATGCAATGGTCAACTCACATCACTTCGGAAGCTGCCTTCTCAACTTGTAGCTCCGAGATGTTATAGAGCTGAGCAACGAACGTGGTAATGATCACCATTACTGCATGATCTGAACGTACTACTAGCAGTACATACATGAAAGTGGACTAATCAAGAACTTTTTCGTCGATTTGCTCAGTACTCGCAGGTATGCAAGAACGTTTTCTACCCACTGCTAGATACGTGTAATGTAGGCTAATGGCACCCGAGAAAGCTCGCGATCTCAAACACTATCTGGCAAAGGATCCGATACAGTACATGTGGCTAAGTTCGGCTTCAGAAGGGCTCAGAGCAGCTGCTAAGGAGCGACCCCTCGTCTTAAACGAATGCTTGTGTAATCTTCCCACGGTAGGAATTCGAGATTTCTCTCAGGAATTCGTGCGTTGGCGGATCTGAGTCCACAGGAAAACGATCACGTAGACATGAGCGCTGAACCCAATGTTTTGGAAGGACACTCGATACTATTGTAGAATCAACATTGCACACGAATCAGTTTAGTGTTGATAACACTCCTTCGCCTACACCTATACGCCTGTGTAACGCCATTTAGCAGACCCCCAAGTCTGCTACTCGCAATCCAGTGTTGCGCTGATCGGTTTCGCAGTCAAGGCATGCCATCTGGTTTCCATCACAACTTTGATGTGTCGTGATTGTTGTTCCCCACGAATCACCAACCTTTGGAAGGTACTTCACTGCCTCGTTCCTGCCTACGCAAGATGCATCGAACCTTTTACACTTGATCACGGACACATGAGAGGAGCCGGTTATTGGGGATTCTCTCAAAAAGACTTCATTTCCTGACTCAATTACTCTCTGGTCCCGCGTGTTATGACCATATCATTTGATCTTGTATTGTGAAATCGAGTTTCTGACCACATACTATCAAGGTTGAAAGTCGTTCTGCCTTGTGGAGATCAGATGACTGCCGCTGGTAGTTGTATCGCAGGTTGAGACGTCCAATGATCACACGTTCCCCAGCCTTTGGTGTTGTGAGCGTGGACGCCGGGATAGCATGAATGTAAACGGCTAATTTTATTCGGTGAGCTCGAACAAACATGTTGCACAACAACAAAGATCTACCTTTGAGCTGACTGCGAGATGACAAAACCTTTGACGGACAAGCTGTCTCATTTTGTCTACGCGTTGATGCTTTCGACACTTGCTTGCACACAAACACGACCTAGAGTCACGAAGCATGCATGCATACTCTTGAAATCACTATGCGTCATACCTGGCGGGAAGTGAAATCCAGGTTACCGAGCCAACGGCGACCTCCGCCCAAACCAGCATAGTGTCAACACCTTGGCAATGGACAACGCAGGCCGACCGCACTGCAACCTCCACCAATACCTTGACACCAAGGCTTACTGTCGATTCTCAATATCTGTAACCTCTTTCAATTGCTATGACAGATTCTTGTCTTTTCAATTACAACATACTAACATTGTAGCTGCTGGCTTCGATACCCTAGCATCATGGCGTTAGTACAAGGGGACAACGAGAAGTACGAGGTACTTGAGGTCATTGGTAAGCAACCAAGCTCTCGGTCTGCGACAAGCTAACAAGAAGCAGGTCGAGGTGCCTTCGGTATAATTCGGAAAGTTCGTAGGAAGGCGGATGGCCAGGTAGGATGATTGCAGCTTCACGGATCAGACATTGGAGTGACTGACCACAAATAGATTCTATGTCGAAAAGAAATCAACTACATTAAGATGTCGACCAAGGAACGAGATCAGCTGCAAGCAGAGTTCAGTATTCTCTCTTCTCTCAAAAACCCTCACATCGTCCAATACTACCATCGCGAGCACGTCAGGCAAAGTCAAGAGCTGTACATGTACATGGAGTATTGCGGCGGAGGAGACCTCGGCACAGTCATTCGTGAATTGAAGAACACCAAGAAGCTAGCTAAAGAAGAATTCGTGTGGAGAATACTTAGTCAACTACTGGCCGCGCTCTACCGTTGTCACTATGGCATTGATCCTCCCGAGCCCGGCGAATCCGCTCGGCCAAAGGAGTCGAAGCTTACTTCCAACCGAACAAACCCGATGATCCTACACCGAGATTTGAAACCAGAGAATATCTTCCTCGATGGAGAAAAGGCAGTCAAATTGGGTGACTTCGGCCTGTCGAAGATCATGCAATCTCACGACTTCGCATCCACGTATGTTGGTACACCATTCTACATGTCACCTGAAATTTGTGCTGCCGAGAGGTATACACTGAAGTCAGATATATGGGCATTGGGCTGCATAATTTACGAGCTCTGTACCAAGGAGCCCCCATTCAACGCTCAGACACATCTACAGCTTGTGAACAAGATTCGGAAGGGCGAAATTGCTCCTTTGCCAAGGGAGTATTCAAAAGAGTTAGGTGACCTGGTCAAAAGTTGTCTTGTCACAAACCCTATGTTGAGACCAGATACAGAGGCACTGCTGAATCATCCTTTTGTCTGGGTCGCTCGAAAGCAGCAAGAATGCACGCGACTTTCGAAATCTATTTCCTTCGATAACGAAATTTTATTGTTGAAGCTCAAAGCAGCTGAAGATCGAATCGCTAGCTTGGAGGCCAGCAAGATCACCTTGAAAGTTGACCTAGAGAATCAAATCCGCCGAGAGTGGGAAGTCAAAGCTCGTCTCGAGATCGATCGTCAAGTCGAGATGGAGTATCAGGCTAGGTTGGGTACACTACAAGCACAATTCGACGAAGAGGTTTCGAGAAAGGTGAAGGAGCAAATGTCCAGACATATCTGCAGTGCAGCCTCCAATTTGCCGAACGATACTTCCAACCATCAATCCTCCACCATCACTGCTGAAGAGTCCGAGTGGACAAACAGCACCGACTTGACGGATCTTTCTGAGCTGTCCATTCATTCTCCATCCACGTCGATCTCTTCGAAGCCGCTGCCCAAGAAGACGAAGACTCCATTCACGCGGTCAAAGACGACTTTTGACTCACCGGCTGACATTTGCATGGCTGAACCGTCACCAATGTCGATCACGTCACTGAATCTGTCACCGAGACGACAAGCCGTTAATGCAAACCCGCTTATCGGCAAGCACCTCTTCAACAAAATCGCGACTAACAAAGCTCGACTAACCATTACTGACGATCTGGACGAGGACAAGGAGAATGAACTTTCGGGATCGGACGACGAGGACTGCATACCAGATCTTCCCAGTCCGACTCGTCCCAAAATGCACAACACGGATCCGTTTAAGTTGCCACTTCCCACCAATCCTTTACCATCGAAAGCTCGACCGAACTTACAGCGACAGCACACAATTGCTACCACAAATAAGCTAGTAACAAAACCTAATCTCTTCCCAACGGCAGGCAACAGCTCGTCGACAGCAGCTCAGCTACGCGCTGGATTTGCAGGTGCACAACAAGCTCAACAGCCAAGTCAAATCCCACGAAGTGCCACAGAGTCTGACTTCTTGCGCAAGGTATCAAGTCCTACGCAACCTAAGCGCCAACTCACCAAGATTCCATCACGGGGCGACCTCGCCCTCGAGTCTGCACTTCACGCAACTGCTGCTGGGAGTACGTCACCTCTTCGCCGAGCCGCCACAACGACAGCTGCTACAAGCGCTATAACTAAGTTGCAGACTAAGCTTGGTGGCGGACGAGGTGGCTTGAGTGATGGCACGCAGCAAGTGAACATGGTTGCTGGTCGGACACGAGTTGAGCTTGCACAGGCGAGAGCTGGTGGCCGACCCATGAGTGCTGATTGCGAACCAAATTATGCCGGGATTAGAGTGGTCGAAAAGGAACTGCCACCTGTGCCGGTATGGGATCCTGAAGTCCTTGGAGAGGACGCCATGCCTAGTCCATTCTTGAAGAGGGATTACCGGATCATTACAGGACTACGATAAGCAAGTGGAAATGGTGAAGGACTAATGCCAGGAACCACGATGCCACGATTAACCGACTCTACTGAGACTTCTCCACATGAGGACATTTGTCCCATTATAGAATTGGTGTGCCTGGCTTCAGCATTTGGAAGCATGCATGGCGAGGCGTTTGGAGTTCTAGAAGGCTTGTCAGATTTGAAGATTTTACTTTTATCGCTTGGAGAGGTTGAACATTGAACATACGAGGAAGCGCTCAAAGCAGAGCGAAAGAAAGCAGGGGAGGAGGAGCGTCTCTTTTGTGATAACCCCCAGTACGCTGGACAGGTCTTGAGTAGAGCGGTTCGTGGTCAACGTGAAGCATGACATAATGAGTTCACGATGGCTGCTGTGAGCTTACTTAGCGCCCATGTATGTCCCCTTCAGTGCGTGCATAAGATAGAGGGAATTTTTATCTGCATCAACCAGTTCTGAACCTACTTGATTTCCTACAAATCTTCATCTTCCACTTCTTCAAGCTCGACATGTCTTGAGGGTAGCAGTCGTGCTCCCGGCTTCACGGTCTCAATAGAATTATGGGAAGCGGGTTCTTGATCTTCTCTTCCAGCATCTTCTACATCTTGCATGGCCAGCTCACGCTCGAAAGCCTCTTCCTCCGCTTTGAGTCGCCGAGCCTCTTCCGTGTCGATGGAAGCAGGCTTCTGCTGGCTGCTATCCTCTTCTGTCGGCTTGCTCGACTGTAGATAACCTTCGCTCTCTAAACGATCTAGCTCTTCTGGTTCTAACAACTGTCCACTTGCGCCTTTAACAGCGTCTTGCTTTCGTTTTACCACGTTTGGAACAAACCTGCTGATAGCTTCTCTTTTCAAGTCGCGGATCTGTGGTGCACTCTCATATGTCGTTTTCTGCTCGACTGGCTTCGCAGGCAACGGATATGATCGTCCTTCACCTAGCGGTGTCATGTTGGAGTTCTTGTTGTGTCTGAACTCCCTCGGTATCGGAGGGGGAGTATCGCGTGGCCATGGAATGTTGCGGACTGATTCGTCGGTGTCGCTTCCTGACGGTTCACGCCTATTGTCGGACTTCCTCTGACCATCGTGCCTCCTCTTGCCTAGAACACCTTGCGTATCGTCACGGGTGTCGCGGGAATGTAGAGGTCTTGATGTTTGCTGAGGCAGCTTCTCGCCGAGTGATTCTTTTGCTTTTCTAATGGCCTTCAGATCTCTTTCCAGATCTGCCAGGATAGCCTTCTCACGGGGCTTGATGTCTCCACCTGCCTCGAGAGCTTTCAGATCATCGATTTGCCTTTGGATACGGTCGGGATTTCTACGTGCTAGCTTCTCATTCCGTTTGGCCTGCAAATCAGCCTTGCTTTTTTTCAGTGCCTTAGCCTTTTCGAGCTTCCTCTGCTGCTGCGCCGGGTTGACTGAACGCTCTTTATCCTTGGCCATCCCATGAACTGCAGGCGATCAATGCAACTATCTTTTTAGATTCGAACAGTGTCCCAATGACCGCGACCAAACAACGAATCGCACACCCCAGAGATGAGTACTTAGGTCCAATCGCCCTTAAATAGAAACGCGATCGTCGAGTTTGTGGTCGTGCTGTGATATAGATTAAAGGTGATGACAGGTGTCGAGGCAGCATTAGTGTGCGAATGCTGCAGACGAAAGCAAAATCTCCGCCTGTCAAACTGCAGGTATGGATCTCATGCAGGATGAAATGATGACTTCCTGGATGCTGTCAACTGCTGAGTATCAATGATTAGCTGGAGATGGCAGATGAAAAGGGTGTTGCATGTTACAAGCACTGTATAACGAAGCAGCGAATGATAGAGACTTCAGTACAGCATCAGCCTGACAGATGGCAACGGAGACCGATAGCTCACGGGATGGCACGGAGCATATCAAACAACTTGCTTTTTGTTTGTGCGCTGCATGACTTCTTGCAGAGGTCGCTGGTCATCACACTCGTCCTCGACGATATTCAACATTCAATGTTACTGATGTTGCTTCCTGCAGCACCAATGTTGCTGCAATCAACCCCGCCCTTTGCACTCTCGTTGGTGCCAATGAGACGAGCGGCGCACGCCAACAACTTAGGCTTCAAGCTTGCATATGCACCCTCTTTATTCGCTTGAAGACCTCTGCAAGGCTTCCATCACCTTCATTTCATCAAACACTTATGTGTCCCGTTCGAGGAGGACTCCCTCACTGCATCTGTCCTTACTTGTCGCGAGCGATGAAACAGCCCCGTGGGCTACTTCACACTCTCTCCGGTTCATACGGCTTCTCCGTCCTACCCATCCTCGTTTGAGCCTTTCACTCCCGAGACGTTCATCTATACCCGCCCGCGAATCGCCCATCAAACGCCTAAACACTCACTACCCTTCCGTTAGTCGTTTCGAGCCTCAAGATCGACCTAACACTGTGCAAATCGCCAGCGCCAACTGAATCGTCGAATGCGCTTCCTTGCTGTGCTTGCTACCATGACCAGGCTCATCTTCACATCCATATCACGTAGCCCTATCGCCTTTCAGATCTGTTCCAATCACTTCTGGAAAGCCGAGTAGCAGCGGACCTATCAGCGCTCAGATTCTACATTGTTATGTCAAGATCTCCAATTGGGCAATATCACATCAGCCTTAGTTCTATCATATTGGCTATCGTGCTCACGACTGGATCGGCTTGTCCATGTCCGCAGCCGGATCAACAATATCAGAAAGCCAGTTGGGACTCACACAATCCGAACTATTATTATTGAGACAACAAACTGAAGTCGCTTTACAAA
>Ga0181464_1001476_pt1 | contig 11824 bp, 12 predicted proteins | sample InSIn2gowninarea_FD_119074 | JGI IMG/M metagenome (GOLD analysis project Ga0181464, IMG submission 119074) | Clean room microbial communities from NASA Spacecraft Assembly Facility at Jet Propulsion Laboratory, Pasadena, California, USA -... ...
TAGATCCCTAAAACGATAGTAATCTTCATATTTAGTAAGAAAATATTCTTTCATTTGATCACATGAAGTTATAGTACCATCCACGAGTCCCATGAACCATCATAATGTTTCTCACTTTAAGGTATAAGGAAACAAATTTAATTTTTTGGGGTAAATAGTATAATCATATCCTTGATATAAAACATCAAATTCAAACAAAAATGCATTGGGGTCTTCAGAGGCCATCCCATGAAAGTTCAAAAGGTTTTACAGTGGGATAGCCTTCATCAGTGCATTAGCCTATGGATCAACAACAGGATACTCTATGGTCAAGGCTTGTGTTCCTGTTACTGTCTTTGACATCTGATCAAAGATATGCTGGTAATCTTCAAGAATCCCATAGTCAGGGGGTATTATCTAAAAGATAATAATATTCTAACGGGGTTCTAAACCTTGATTGGGTTTCACAACACTACTTAGATTAGGATCTTTGGTTTCTCGCCTCGCAATGGGTGTTGCAAAGAATTCCTACTCAGAAGATCATGGGTATGATTTGCTGGTTTCACATACCCCTTCCCTTAAGTTACAAGAGTTCCCCTCACTCTTATCATAAGGAATGAGATGCCTAATAGGTATGTCTTGGAATCACTGCTAAGATCTTAGAGTTTTATCATAAATCTCCATGTTAGCTGCAACATATGACCCTACTACTCAAGGGGAAATAACAATATAACCCTTCCTAGACACTACATGGGGACCTACTAACGCTTGAGATTCTGATCTGTTAATGATTTAATCTATAAAGGTTGTCCTTCCAAGGCCAACTTGACCTTGGGTTTTGGTGATTTTTAGGGTAGATTCTAGTCTATCTCTATCTGGTTCCTAGTAATAGGCTTCTTCCTAGTCATACACACTGAAACAACCTAAATGTGTTAGCCAAGGTATGGCACTAGCACGAGATTTTCACTTGGTGCATGAAAAGTCTTGAAATGCATTCAGCAAGGATACAACACAGTTTATGTAGATAAATGTTGGTATGAATAACTATCGTTATCCTACTAAAAAGAAGAGTTGTAATAGTAAAGAAATCGACTCATAATGAAATTTCTAATTATAGCCAATCATTCAAAGCTTTAAGTTTTAAATTCTTCCAAGGAGGCAACAAAATAAGATCTATAGGATACAAAGTTGTTTCTTAAGGAACAATAACTACAAAATAAAAAATTAATACTATAGAATCATATTAACAAAAGCGACTAAGTAAATGAAATAGAAACTTGAACAATGAACCCCTTTTGAGCCCTAATGCAATTTTTTGAAATTATGAAAACTTCGAACTCACCCACTCCTTTGGAATGTAACGAATTATATCTGATACCTGGGAGAACCATATTTAGGGAAGATCACCCCAAAAATCAAAAGCAACCTGAAAATGATAAACATGCTAATGAGCAGTCTCCGACATAGCATTCCCATCCCACCATAATCATTACAAAACCAGAACCATCAAGAAAACCAATTAAAAACTAGGAACCCATTCAGATTACAGATACTAATGCTCCATTCCTTGAGATATTAGTTGTAGTTAAATCACCTTCATACCCTAACTTCGATCTCTTAGGGGAATTAGAAATTTTATATATCAAAATTCCTCTCCACAAGATATTAGATAAATACCCATTTATGTTAAAACCATTAAAGAATTATGTGTCAAGAATCCTGGTAGGAAGCCAAAAGACTCCCCTATAGATCATGTTTTAGGGAAACTCACTATTCTCATCCTGGGAAAACAAGTACCCATTAAATATGATGACCCTAGAAACCTTGTAGTTATTATCTAAATTCAGGCATATAAATTCCAAAATACTTTGGTGAACTTAGGAGAAGCCATAAATATTATAACACTTTAAACCTTTGGATTCCTTAGAATAACCATATTTAAACCAACTTCAATGATGTTGGATCTCATTGATAGATCAGTAGTAAGCCTGGAGGGGAATTTTGATTATTTCATTGTTTTTGTAGTTTTTTGGGAATACCCAATAGATTTTCTGGTCGTCAATCCTAAAAATAAAATAGAAGGACACTCATTGATATTAGGAATAACATGGCTTGCCACTGTAAACACATACATAGGGTGTCGAACTGGAATGATAACCATTTCTAAATGACCAACTATCAAGAATCTTATCTTAGATCCTCTCGCTAGACTCATCATGTTGACTGATGATTTTAGACGTTCCCCACCTAAATATCGAGAAGGAAATTTATGCTCTCCTCTTACTATCAACAGAGCCCTTATATTTAAAAGGAAGACTGGGGATGATATAATTAATGGATTTATTAATCAACCTTCCACTATTGGGAACTAAAATTGTCAAATGTTGAAATTTGTGCTTGACAATGAATCCCACAGAGATCCACTGAAGGACTTGAATGTTAAATATATACCCACAACTACAGTTCATAGTAGTATTCCCATAGAAATTGAGTCTAACAAGATCTCAAATATTAACGCTAACCTTACTAACATTCAGCGTGAAAAGTTGATACAAATTCTTCAAAAATATAAATAGGCTTTTGCCTGGGAATATTTTGATATGAAGGCATTGATCCACAACTATGTACACATCATATTTATATTGAGAAAGATGCCCGAGCCATTTGTCAACCTCAAAGAAGACTAAATCCACACCTTAGGGACATAGTAAAATAAGAACTTCAAAAACTTCATGATGTTAATTTCATATATCCCATTTCTGATAGCTAATGGATTTCACCACTGGTAGTATTCGTTAAAAATAATGGCAAATGGAGAATTTGTGTCGACTATAGAGATGAATAAAGCTATGCAAAAGGATCATTTTCCTCTTCCTTTTGTGCACCAAGTCCTTGACACTCTTACCGGAAAGAAATGTTTTTCTTTCTTGGATGGGTTCAGTGGATATAATCAAATAAAAATTTACCCTAAAGACCAATATAAAACCATGTTCACTTGCCCATGGGGAACATTTTCATATAGGGTCTTAGCATTTGGGCTCTGCAATGCACCAACCACTTTTCAAACAGAAATTATCAAAAAAAATCTGATTTGATTAATGAGGGCCTTTAACTATATATGGATGATTTTACCCCTTATGGCAATGATTTTTGTCAATATTTTCATAATATTGAAAAGGTTCTTACACAATGTATAGCCACCAAGTTGTGCCGTAGTCATAAAAAACGTCATATGATGATGAGAGAGGGCATAGTTCTGGGACATTTTATTTTTGCTTCAGGCATTCAGGTAGACCCAACTAAGATCGAGGTAATTATTAAACTTCCTACTCCTTGAACACAAACAAAGGCACATATTTTGCTTGGCAATGATGGTTATTATTGTTGTTTTATATCATTTTTTTCAAAAATAGAAGCACCTTTGAATGTACAAACTATACATGTGTATGTCAAGTGGACTAATAAATGTGGCATTGCTTTTACAGATCTGAAAAGTTTGGTCTCAATATATCCATGTTGTGAGGAGAAAAATGGAATCTAGCATTCCATATATCCTCATATGCATCTGATACAACGATAGGAACAATCCTTGGACAAGAAGAGGATAAAAGGACTTATGTGATTTATTACATCAGCAAAAACCTTGTGCCAAATTTGTTGAGTTACACTGTAATGGAAAAATAATTTTTATTTGTTGTTTATGCCATAAATAAATTTTGCCATTATATAACAGCATACCCGTTTTTCTATACATTGATCATCCTACAATTCATTATTTAGCTAACAAACCTATTACCCAAGGTATAATAATGTGCTAGTTATTTTTGTTGTAAGGGTTTGACATTACCATAAAGGATCACCCAAGAAAGGAGAACCTTGTTGCAAATTTATTATCAAGAGGTCCAGCTGCAATCGATTATTTTCTAGTTGAGGAAGAATTCCGAGATGAACATTTGTTTTCTGTAACAATCAGGACACCTTGGTACACGAATATTGTGAATTATCTACCAGATGGAAAATTACCATCACAACTACCATTCCGGGAAAAGAGGCTTATCATACAGCACAACACAATATTTTCATGGATGGACAATTACATTTTTCATACAGGGGCTAATATTTAAATTCGAAGATTCCTGCGAGAAGATTAAATTTATGATATCCTAAGGGCCTATCATGATGAGCCTTGTGAACATCATTTCATTGATTGAGGAACTATACTAAGTTACTACAGATGGGCTATTTTTGGCCCATAATATTTAAAGATGCAAATAAATATGTTCAGAGTTGCAATAGTTACCAAAGTATGGGCCATCCCATTCAATCAGGAAAAAGTCCCCTTCAACCACAGATTGTATTAGAACATTTTGAAAGATGGGAAATGGATTTTGTAGGGCCGTTTAATTGACCTTCAAATCAGAAAACATATATTCTAGAATGTACATACTATGTGACTAAATGTGTGGAAGAAGTAGCACTCCCAAGGGCCACAGTAGATGTAGTCATCAATTTTATGTTTGAATTGATTGTTCAATATGGGTTGCCTCAGGAGCTTGTAATAGACGGGAGATCACAGTTCACTGCTCATAAAATTTCATCCACACTAAAAAATTATCATATTAAACACAAACTCACTTCTCCTTACCATCCGCAAGCGAATGGGTAGGTGGAAAGCACTAATAAATTCTTAGAGGTGATTTTAACCAAAACAATGTCTACAAATTGTCAAGATTATTGGGCTACCAAGTTTTTAGAATCCTTATGGGCTTATTTGACAAAACCTTGCGAAATACCACTCAGGGCTATTCACCTTATCAACTTGTTTGTGGTAAGGAACCCATTTTTTCGATTGATTTTGTGATAAATACTTTTAGAACTTCCAAGGAAGTAGGATTGGATCTCACAGAAACATATAAATAGTGCTTAAAACAACTCAATGAACTAGATGAAATATGTCCTCTTATTTTAAAACACACTTCCATACTCCAACAATAGAAAGCTAAATGGCACAATAGGTCTATCAAAAAGAAAAAGTTTCAGAAAAGAGATCGGGTTCTAATATATGACTCAAAATTCCAAGACTTTCCAGGTGAACTTCAAACAAGGTGGCTTAGTCCTTACGAAATTACTGAGGTTTATGTCAATGGAATAGTATGACTTACCACAATTGATAATTCTGATACTTTGTTCCTTTCCAATGGGCATCGGCTCCATCTGTACCATCTTCAACTCACCCAAGAATATTTCCTTCATGAAATTGATATTGATGCCAATTTGCAGGTTGTAGTTGACTGGGGAAATTTCCCCACGGTCACAACCAGATTAAATTTTCTGCAAAATATTTATTTTATCTTGTACATAATGTAAATAATTGTGTTTTTTTTTATAATAGATGTGGAAAAATCATTGATATTTTAATCACAGTTGTTGTTTCTTAATCCTAGTTGTTGTTTCTTTCAATTACAGTTGTTGTTCCCTTAGTCACAGTAGTTGTTTCCTTAGATACAGTTGTTATTTCCTCAGACACAGTCATCATTTCCTTAGTCACAACAATTGCTTCCTTAGTCATAGTAGCTGTTTCCTTGCATATAGTTGTTGTTTCCTCAAACACCACAGTTGTTTCCTTAGTCATCTTTGTTGTTTCCTTTGTCACAATTGTTGTTCCTTTAGTCATAGTCGCTAGTTCCTTAATTGCATCATTGTTTCTTTAACCACAAACATTGTTTCTTCATCTACGATTACTATTTTCATTAGCTTATTAATATTTTTTTTTCCTTTTAGGGAAAGGAACATTTATTTTTAACCTTTCTTTCACATGATGGTGGAAACTGACTAACTTAATGGTTATCATTGGAGAATATTTTATGAGAAATCATTATCAGAATTATGGAATTTCCATTATTTTTAATCCCTTTTAGTATTGTAGAAAAATCACAAAACTTCTCATAATGAATTCCTCTTATCACCACTTCAGAGGAACATATTTTCACTCCACTCTTCAAATATTACATGATCATAAGTTTTGAGGACAAAGTTAGCAAGCTAAAAAACTAATTATCATCATACATTTTACAACATCCCTAGCTCTTAAGGAGTTGACATGCCACCCCATTTATTAAGATTAATAAAAGTTACAAAGGATAGGAGGTCTCATCATGAGTTGTCCTACCATGATCATAGGATCTATTGGAGTGACATTACCACCTCTAGTCACCAAGCTAGGGTTATGGCCTTTTTCCTTTGGGTAAAAGGACAAGAGTTCTCATCACGAGCCAGCTTGTTCACCTCATTAGATCTAGTAAATGACATTGTTGTTACCTGGTTACCACAACAAAGTAATGGCCTTCAATAAATTCTTCATATATATATATACACACAAATAAAAGAAATTAAAATTCCTTAGTAAATGGGATAATGGCATCTCAAAGGGTTAAAAATGCAACCCTGTTGAGGCTATGGACACCAATTGGCAGCAGAGGCCATGCTTGTGGTATTGAAGTAAAATTACAAATTACAATAGAGCTTAGCTAATTAGTTCCTTCAAAGAGGCAATATTGTTATATTTATTACAGATATTTACAAAATCCTCTTGGAAAATGGTGATGACTGGTTGATTAATGAGTACTTCATTATAATTCTACATGTTAGGGATACTTTTTCAAAATTTCACAATTCTTAATTTTTCTCTTTTATTTTCTCTAATCATGCACTTATTACAATTTTTGTCTCCATCCATATAATTCCTTGTATAAATATTTGCATTCCATCATTCTGTCTGCATCCTCTATGGGTTATAATAATTTGAGTTATCATTACAGTACACTAGTCATAAAATCTTAATGATTTCCTCATATTTCATAGATATATCCCACTTCCTATCTTCCCTTTTGATGGTCACCTTTATTGAATTGCATTAATACAACATTATCCTTCAAGTGTTCCAAACTTGGCATCCTACCAAAACTTGATTGACGATCGCATACAACCTTTACCGTCATTGGGGGTGGCGGGTTGGCATTGATAGGTGACTGTTACCTACATTTTTGAATACCATTGCATGTTTTTGAACCTCTATACTTTGTACAAGCTTATTATTATCATACATTATGATTTTTGTTGTTTCTAATCGCAAGATCAATCCTGTTGAACAATTAACAATAGGTGGGAATTTAGTCTGATACAAACCCATATAATTATAGGTTTTAGAATAGCTACACCACATCTTAATTCAAGCTACATGGATAGAGTATTTTGAACGATTACAAGGGTTCAACAATGAGGTAGCATTGGAATTCACAAAGAGTATGGAAAATGACACAATAGTGGTGAGAAATATACAGATACAAGTAAGTGAAATTGCAATAGCAAAAGTAACAGGGATCTCAATAAAAGTAGAAAAGTGGTACTAGATACACACCTCTCTAGAATGCATCCCTTCTATTTTTGAATACTGGTGAAGAATTGATTAGAATAAGGAAGGGGTATAACCCCAATTCATTACCCAAAACATGGAGGGAATTAACACGAACATTTTAGCGATACATCACCTGTGATGGGAGATACAACGTGGTCAATGGGTGTCATCTCAAACTCATGAAATCCCTAAGTCAAAATGTAACCCTGAACCTTCCATGCTTTCTCAATTCAGTCTTGCATGAGACTACTACTAGATTAAGGAGATACAAGGATCAAGATTTGGTAGCAAGTCACCATGGATTCATTAAGTTTTTAATCATAAGAAGCCTTAGCCAAGTTCAACAAAATTGGGAAGGGTTCCTTGGAAAACTTGATGTTGGTTAAGAGATAGCCCTGGAAAATGAGATAACCATTGGAACATCTAGAAATATTTCTGGTAGTGATGAACAACTAGAGAAATACAATGAGGAAAATTTGAATGAAACTCTTGTGAATAAAAAAATAATCTCACAAGGAACGGTTCAAACTATGAAACCTAAAAAACTCAACAAAGCATAAAAGAGAATGACATAAATTTTAGCGTCATTACTTAAGAAGAGAAGGAGGTCATTTATACTTGTGAGGTAAGGACAAAGTTATTTGAATCTGCTTTAATAGTCACTAGAAGAAAAATCAACCCAAAATGGATCCAATATAGGACAAATGGAGGAGGAACAATAGTAGCCCAAGCATTAGAAGGACTAAAGAGTTTTTTGGATACTACAAATTTTGAAGAAGCCATGACTACTTCAATAGAAGAACTCGTAATTCATTCTAAAAATCCTCTTGACCAAGAATCTTCACCAAGCTCAGCAACTACAACCTATCCTATTAACTCTTCATATACTTCTATCCTGGAAGTGGATAATGATCATGAAGTTTCTCCTTCTCAATAATGTTGTGGAGAATCTATTGCTTCTATAGTAGAGCCTCCCTCTATGGAGGGAACAACCCCATAGTCCTTCAAAAATTTGATTGATTAAGAATGACATGATGGCATTGAATTTTAGCGAACCTCAAATTGAATCTCCTAATGCAGACTTCTAGAAGTCTAGGACTTATGAGATGACAAGGGAAGTTGACAACTTATTGACAGTTAAACCCACTCAGGAAAATATTGCGATGAAGTCTAACTAGTAGTTGATATTCCCTCTCCAACAACCTTGGTTAGCACTTATGATCAGATGACCATAGGTACTAGAGTAAGGATAAATAAATGAAAAGGAAAGGTGCAACAGTTAAAAAATTGGTTACATGGATGTGAGTAGCTTCATAGAGATTATGTGAAAAGGCCTAAAGAAAATAAGGAAACTCAGGAAATGGAAGTCCATACTACTTTCATATTTTTTTTAATGAAGTCAACACTGAGATAGACCTTGTTATTGCTTATATCAAAACAGGAACCCAAACTGACCCTGAGGAACAAAGGTTGGATGCTCCTCCTACCCTTTTCGAAACGGGAACTTAGACTAATCCACCATTTAATTTTAATGACAGATGAGTGTTGAGCCTCACAATTGCTTGTTTTTGAAACCCTTTTTCACTCTCTTTATTTCCTTTTTACCTCCATAATCACACAGTGGGCATCAAAATGTGGGATTATGACATGGTAGGTATATAATTGTCTTGTATTTCATAAATTGATAATACTCTTTATTATTTATCCTAATGTTTTCTTGAACTTCAGAATTGCAATGATTTTGTAGCTAAAACATGATTCTGTAGCAAACTCCATGGTTTGATAAGTTTCAAGGTGTCAGTTGGGAAGAGAAATATATGGGTAGATGGCAATTGATGTACTCAAAAATTTCCTCCTACTCTCATGAACTTGATTAAAGGAAGCTAGTCTCAGTAATGTAGTGATGTAATTAAAGATAAAGTCAACCCCTGTAATTGGTAGCAAGCAAGAGAGAATGAGATATATGCCTCATGTTTTTCTTTGATAATAGAAAATCATGAGCAAATTATGCTACATTATCTTTTCAAGTTAAAATTAGTGTTTTGTTGACAAGGACTAGGCGTAGAGCTTTAAACAGTTAATGCTATGATATTTATAAATAAACATCTTGGTGGAAATGAAATTTTGTTAGGAAGTACATGAAAGTGAAGATTTAAACTCTATTTTTAATATCCAATTTACGAAAGAACCTTTTCGTTTCCATGTGTGGTTGATTGTGTTGAAACATAATCGTTAGGATTCAGTGACATTTGTAAATAATGTAAATAGTAAATAATGGAAAATGAAGATACATCAGGAGGTAAAGCCTAAGACTGCCTCCCTCGTGTATATAACCATGAGTAATATTAATGAATAAACACAATTTGTATTGAGGAATTACCTCCTGACCTGACATGGTATCCGAGCCAACTACCAAACTTAGTTTTCTACATTGTAACTCATGTTTAGTTGTCTGCCTCCACGTAGTTTTTTGTGATATTCTCTTTGAAATTTAGATTTATGTTTCTCAATAACTCCTCTACCATTGGTTCTTTACTTGAGTTGTCTCCTTGATTTGGCAAAAATTATACGTTTTTGTTGTACATGCAGTTTCCTATCTGCGTAATTCAATTTCATATTGTTGCATTGTTCGCTATTCATCTCTATGTGTGGAATTTTGATGTGGATGGTACATTGAAGATCAAGTGGTGATATGTTGCATTGAAGCCCTAGTAGTGAGATGGTGCATCTGCAGGGAGTGTTGTGACTGTGGCGTGAATGGTATGTCGATTTTTCAATAACTATGTATACATTATAAACAATGTTTTATAACTCAGCATTTAATGATATTGACCACTCATTAGTGTGACTATGTTACGTTGAGACAGTTATAACATTAGTGTATGCACATTAAATATTCGTGGAAGGTGGTTGATCCCTATGAGTGTGTTTCACATCTCCCACTTACTGGTTATACCATCCTCACACAATTATATAACTCTCCCTTTCACTTGGTTGTATTACTCCCTCTAGTAATAAGACTCACATTGTTGTCTATTGTGTTGATTGTAATACTACATTTGGTATTCATTGTCCATTACTGCAGAGGTATAATCCGCATCTTCCATTCCCCTATACACGATATATGTAATGCCGACATCGGTATCAAATACTCCATGTAGGTATCATACCGCCTCCTCCCTCCCATACCACATCATGTTATCATATATAACGCTGCCATAGTTTTTGTATATCTTCACTTCCATATTTTCATATATCCTCATTGCCAAAGTTATCCATCAACTCCTTCCCCATATACGCATATCCCCACGACATCATGCCAAAAGTGGTATCACAATTGTTATATCACTCTTGTATAACCTCCCCCACCATATCTCCGTCAGCCCCAAACATCAATTTTACATTCTTGGAAAAAAACATGGAACATACAATATTTAAGATTGCCCTATTCATTCTTTTAGCTACTCCATTTTGTTTGGGATTATAAGGAAAAATTGTTTGATGTTTGATCCCATGATGGTGAAGATAGTTTTGAAATTCATTTGAAGTGTATTCCTTTCCAGTACCAATGCGAATAGAGCCAATATGAGATTGTGCATCATTTTCAATCCATGTATGAAAGTTCTTGAATGTTTGAAAAGCATCATATTTTTTCTTCAATAAATAAACCCAACACATTATGGTATCATCATGAATAAATGTCATCATATATTTATTTCCATTTGCAGAAGAAACAAACATTAGACCGCATAAATCTGAATGAATGAGTTAAAGTTTTCTATGTGCTTTGAAATGTGAATCATGAAAAGGTTGTTTTGTATGCTTTCCTAGAATAGAAGCATCACACTGCTTAAGTTTCCTAGGAATTGTAGGCAAATGAGTAACACCATTTTTATTCAACAAGTGAAGGTTGTCATAGTTCAAGTGTCCAAATCTAGCATGCCATAAAAGACTTGATGGAAATGTACCTTCATCATAATGAGAATTGTATGATAAATTTTGTGCACGAGTAGGTTACAGCTTTAGAAGTCTTTCTTCTTCTATCCCCGTCATGACAAGTGAGTGATATGATGCTTTTCTCACCTCAACCTTGCCATCAAACATATGAATGGAGTGTCCTTGTTGGCAGATGTGGACCAAGGACAACAAGTTTCTCCTTAGATTTGAGAGATATAAAACATCATGCAGAAGAAAGTCTCGAGGAACAAGAAATTTGAGCCTAATTGTGCCAAGTCCTAATGGCTTGAGTTTTGATTTGTTTGCAAAGTATACTACTCCATCAACATTGTCAGTAAATTATTCAAAAAAATATCTTAGAAAATTCATGTGGCAAATTTCTCTTGAATCAAGCAACCAATCATTTTTCCAAGAAGCAAGTGAAGCATTAAACAAGTCTTTAGTTACTCCAATATTACAATATGCCACAACATA
>Ga0181464_1001478_pt1 | contig 11821 bp, 6 predicted proteins | sample InSIn2gowninarea_FD_119074 | JGI IMG/M metagenome (GOLD analysis project Ga0181464, IMG submission 119074) | Clean room microbial communities from NASA Spacecraft Assembly Facility at Jet Propulsion Laboratory, Pasadena, California, USA -... ...
TGAAGTCGTCCACCTGTGTATACTTGATTCCAAGGTCTTGAGTTCCCTTCAAGTACCTTAGAACTCTTTTTGCAGCAGACCAATGTCCCTCACAAGGCTTTTGCATAAACCTGGAGAGGATTCCAACAGCAAATGAAATGTCTGGTCTGGTAGTAGTGAGGTAGATGAGACTTCCTACAAGCTGTCTATACTTTGTTGCATCCTCAAATTCCTTTCCTTCAATAGATGTGAGCTTTAAGTTTTGTTCCATTGGAGTAGAAAGAGGATTGCACTCTGTCATGCCAAATCTGTTTAACAAATCTCCAATGTATTTCTTTTGAGAAAGAAATATGGATTTTGGATGTTGGGTTACTTCAATGCCAAGATAGTAATGAACATAGCCCAAATCAGTCATTTCAAAACTTTTCCCCAATTCCTTCTTTATGGATGCAATGTAGCTTTCATTGTTCCCTGTCATTAAAAGATCATCTACATATACCACAAGATATACAACTGTTTTGCCAACTTTCTTGACAAATAAAGTTGCATCATCAAGATCAAAATGATTGAAGTTGAGTTTCAGAAGATGCTCAGTTAGTTTTTCATACCAGGCTCGTGGTGCTTGTTTGAGGCCATACAAGGACTTCACAAGTTTGCAGACTTTGTGTTCATGTCCCTTCACAGCAAATCCTTCAGGTTGGGACATAAAAACATTCTCTTTTAGATCTCCATTCAAGAATGCAGTTTTTACATCCATTTGATGAACTTTCCAACCGTTCTGAGCAGCTAATGCAAAGAGTGTCCTGATGGTGGCCCATTTCGCTGTGGGAGCAAAAGTTTCCTCATAATCGACCCCTTCCTTCTGTGCAAAACCTTTTGCCACAAGCCTAGCTTTGTGCTTTTCAAGTGAGCCATCAGCTTTGTACTTGTTCTTGTAGACCCACTTGCAGCCAATTGGTTTGGTTCCAAATGGAGGATCAACCAGCTTCCAAGTGCCATTCTTTATGAGGGCATCATACTCCTTCTGCATCGCTTCTTTCCATTCATCATGAGAAGCAGCTTCTTTGAAGGAAGTTGGTTCAAAATCTGTAGACAAGTTCAATTCACAATCATAAGTAACATCCATATCAACAGGTGAATTAGAGTCATCTACATCACCTCCATTTTGTCGGTTTGAATTTCTGGTTCCTGTTTTTCCAATTTCATCAGGATGAACACTTTCAAGTGTCTTTGTCAGCCACTTTGGGGGACCTTTCTGAGATGGTCCAGGCTGCTCTGTTGATGGAGTTGGGACTGAATCAAGATTGAGTCTCCCAATTCTATCAATTACATCACTTAAAGGATCATCCGGTGTTGGAGTGTCATGCAAGGGAGGTTGTTCTTCAGAAGAAGATTCCACATGTTGATCTAGTACAGGAATCCCCCCTTCAAAATGTGGAATCTGATTATCAAACTCTTGAAATGATTTCGGTTTTGTGAATCTATCCAAGCGATCAAGTTGCCGCTCAACAACACTGTCAGATTTGGATGATTCAAGAAAAATGACATCTCTAGATAAAAAAAACTTTTTATTTACTTCATCATAGAGGCGGTATGCTTTAGATGTATTTGAATACCCCAGGAAGATACACTTACGACTTCTAGCACCAAGTTTGTTTCTATGTGCCTTTGGTATTAAAGCATAACAGGTGGAACCAAAAATCCTGAGATGTTTTATCGAAGGAACATGTCCATACCACAATTCATAAGGAGTCTTGTTACTTATAGCACTAGATGGACATCTATTCTTTATATATGCAGCACATAGAACAGCATCAGCCCAAAACATTGTCTTTACATTTTTGAAGAAAAGCATAGATCGTACCATATTCAAAATTGTTCTGTTCATTCTTTCAGCTACACCATTCTGTTGAGGATTATAAGGCACAGTTGTCTGATGTTTAATCCCATGTTGGCGAAGATAGTGTTCAAATTCATTTGATGTATATTCTTTTCCATTATCAGTGCGAATAGACCCAAAATGAGATTGTGCATCATTTTCAATCCACTTATGAAAATTCTTGAATGTTTGAAAAGCATCAGATTTGTTCTTCAACAAATAAACCCAACACATCCTGGTGTAATCATCAATAAATGTCATGATATATTTATTTCCATTTGCAGAAGGAACAGGCATTGGACCACATAAATCTGAATGAATAAGTTCAAGCTTTCTATGTGCTCTTGAATGTGAATCATGAAAAGACTGTTTGCTATGCTTTCCTAGAATGCAAGCATCACATTGTTTATGTTTTCTAGGAATTGTAGGCAAACCAGCAACACCATTTTTCTTCAACAAGCGAAGACTATCATAGTTTAAATGTCCAAATCTAGCATGCCATAATAAACTTGATGGAAGTGTATCTTTATCATGATGGGAAATATATGAAAAATGCTGTGCATGAGCAGAGGTTCCTTGCAGCTTAAGAAGTCTTTCTTCTTCTATACCTCTCATGACAAGTGAATGGTCAGATGGCTTTCTTACCTCAAGCTTTCCATCAAACATGTGAATGGAGTGACCTTGCTGGCGAATGTGAACCAGGGACAGCAAGTTTCTCTTGAGCTGTGGGAGATATAGAACATGATCCAGAAGAAAGTCTGGAAGACCAGGCAGTTTAAGCCTGACTGTGCCAAGCCCTGATGGCTTGATTTTTGACTGATCTGCAAAGTATACTGCTCCATCAACATTATCAGTGAAATCTTCATAAAAATCTTTCCTATGATTCATATGACAGGTTGCTCCTGAATCAAGCAACCAGTCATTTTTCGAAACAGCAAGTGAAGCATTAAACAAGTCTTCATTTACTCCAATGTTACATTGTGCCTCAATATAGTGAGCGGATTCAGGTGTTTTACCTTTGTCTGTTTCATCAGTTTTACCTTTCTGCTGATTTCTTCTCTGCTCAACTTTGTCCCATGGAAGCTTGCATGTGGAAGCATCATGTGACCCATTTCGTTTGCAGCGAATGCAATGTAGATCTGTCTTTTCTGCTTGATAATGTCTGCCCCCCCTGCCTCTGAAGTATCTTCCTCTTCCTCTTCGTCCACCTCTTCCTCTTGTAGAATCTTGAGCAGGATGCTTTTCTTTAAGGGCAAGACAAACAGTCTCTTCAGAAGATTCAGGAATTGTTTTCTTTCCAAAGGCTTTCTCTCTTTCAGCAAACTTTTTCACAAGAGAGTCAAAGGTTATATCTTTAAGATTTCCATTTGCTTGTAATGACTCAAGATAATTAGAGTAGGTAGGATAGAGTGCTTTGAGAAAGGAAATAAGAGAGATATCCAGCTCAACCTTAGTGGATTTAATATCATGCATTATAGACTTTATTTCAGATGCAAGAGCAAGAGGATCATTATTTTTCAGTTCAAGAGTGAAGAGTTTAATCATGAGCTGAACAACTTCTAGTGCAGAATGTGTATCATAGAGTTCCTTCAGCTTTTGTAAAGCTTCAAAGGCAGTGGAATAGGATGAAATATGACGACTTACTTCCTCATTTACAGATGCTGCGATCAATGCATAGGCTTTGCTGTTCTTGTTTTCCCAAATGGCGAGTTCTTTATCTGAAGTAGGCTGCATAGGGTCATTGTCTCCTTCTCCGACACACACTCCTTTCCACAGCTCATTGTAGATGAGGGTGTGTTTTACCATTCGAGACCATTCTGAATAGTTCTCCTTGCCAGTGAGAACTATTCCGACCATTGAAATGATTGAATGCATTCTGTAAAAAAAAATATCTCTGCCAAAAAACTTCTGTAGATAGAAAAAATTTCTGCTGAGAGAAAAAAATTCTTTATGTCACAGCAAGACTTCTGCTGGAAAAAAAATCTTATATGACCATTTCTTATATCTCTGCCACAATATTATGTTTTGAAAAGAAAGCGCTCAAGGGATCTCATATATCATTTCAATTTGCAAAAACTGTTTAAGAAAACAGTGTAATAAAACTCTGCTCCAAGTGAATCTAACTTTTCTTTGATTTAATCAGTCATTTCTAATTCCGCATGGTAAGAGCTTGCTTTCTGGTCATACCATGCTTCGGTTTCAACATTCGGTCTCGGTCTTAATACAACATTCTATGGCAATACAACGACATTTGGTCTCAATATAACATGCCATCGGTTTCAATACAATTCTAATACATGCACAGACTTACATATCATTGCGCAATATATTTAGAGCTGCAATACGTTACCATCCTGCTGTCAGGGTTCTGCAACCGGCTCCTCAAACCGGCTCCTCAAACCGTGGCTGCCCGCGTTCAAACTTCTGTTGACAAACTGTATGAAAGGGTGAGAGCGCCGGATTTCTTGTTAGACTTCCCCATCGTTATTACACTCTAGACAGGACAATCGAATCACCTTGGTGGAAGCAGAAAACCTCAAAAACCCGCCGACGTCGTCGTTAGTTAAAACTTGAGGGTTCGAGTTTCAAAAGCTAGTGACTAGCCCGCAGTCACTCAACCTCGATTCGGCACAAAAATAATGCAAATCAATAATACCAGAACGAACAATATGTTGAAGGGTTTTTAGAACTGGTTGCCGCGGCTAAGAAAAGCCTGAAGTGGGCAAACTGTATGAAAACTCAAGAAATCAAGAAAACTCAGATATTTCTTCAACGACTGCGTATGTTAATGGACAGAGACAAGGCCGAGTGGCAGAAAAGATTTTCTAGATGGGGGACAGCGTTACCAGGGAGGCTAGCAGAGCCGATTATGCAACGGATGGTCGAGCCAAGTGGGTCTTAGTCTCTCAGGAAGGCAGAGCCACTGCACAATGAAGGAAGGTATGCGTTACAACAGATGCGTTACAACAGATGCGTTGTAATGAACAATGCTGTCAGAGGGGCAGCGAATTCAGGTCAGAGGTTTCATGAGGCAGAAACCTGGCAGGAGTTATTTCTGGGACCTGCGCTCTGATACCATGTCAGGCCAGGGTAACTCCATGGTAACTCCAGCAGTTAATGAGCGACAGAAGAACTTATCCTTTTATTCATTAGACAATTGTTATTTATACACATACAAAACGGATCAGTTCATCTTCTAGATGACTGTCCAGCTTCACCTCATCCGTTTCGGATTAGGTGTCAACATTCTCCCTACTTTGTAGGAGTCCAATGTGAGTTAATTGTGAGTTGTAAAATAGAAGACTCGGTTTCATGAGTCAATTTAGTTAAATTAGTTCTCAAACTGATTGAGAGAACTAATAGTGAGTTAACAGTTAGCGGTGTCACTAATGAACTCCACCAGTACTACTCTAGTTAACTGAATATTTACTCACCAGAAACTCATGCATGTCAATTTTGAGAAAGACCCAGATGATACTAGAGTGAAAGGACAGTGTGCTATTTGTTTTAGATTTTTCTGAGTTGCACTAATAGTGCATGCATTCAGGAACTAATCCTTATGGGATTGCACAATTTTTAGAGGCTTTATTCCCTTTAAATACAAGCTATCCTCCATAGGAATTACACATTGGAATAAAGACTAGGAGAGCTTGTGAAGAGGCTAATATTTTGCCTTGAGCTTGCTTATGAGTTGGAGATCGAATTTACTGAGTGCTGGGATTGTTCTAGAGAGAACAAGCATTGTAATTTCATCTTGATTTTCCGGATTAATACAAAACAAATAGTGGGGTTTTGAGCTATGGATTTCCCCATATATTTATTTTTTTATGTGCCTTTGATTCTCTTCCTCTATTTATTATTGTTTGCTCGATGTTTATGGGCTTCCGCTATAAAGAGTAGTAATAGATTCTTGTATCTTTCTCTAGAAAATTGCATTAGATTGTGAATCTACAGGGTTTTCTACACTTCACTGATCTAACTGCTACAGGTGAGACCCTTTTGGATGCCATTGATGGAATGTCCTTATGAGTCTTGGGACTATCATAATATTTTTCCAAGATCCATAAATATTCTAAGAACTCTTCCCATGATTTATCTCTCTAATCAAGCTCATCAATCAACAAAAATTTGATCAATGAGAAGTGAAATAATTTGGGTAATTTTGTAGCAAACAGGGGAGTCTCACAGCAACTGCAACCCAAGATCTTTGAAAGAGTGAACCAAAAACATATCTGGTCAGTTCCTTTTTTGGAATCATGACAACCCACTTGGTGATGTGAATAAATGAATAAGAGTGTTTTTGCAATGATGACCATGACATCACATAACTGACCATAATTGACCCTCAAAATTGATTCTCATAATTGACACTACATCAAGGTAACTAACTCATAATGACAAGATATTTCATGACATGACCTTTAATACTCTTCCATGATGACATTACACTTTGGAGTTTAGCAATAGACCTTTTTGACTTAACACTCATGAAACCAAGACTGATATTTACAAATTGACTTCAAATGAATAGTAAGATAGAAATGACTATGATCCCTATAATATAGGACCCTAACACTCTGTTTCCACATTGCATATTAAATATTTGATTGAAGTGGGATGCAACGATTGAACTTCAACAATCAAATTAAACTTTCTTCCTTGAGGGTTTAAAATTTCTATGTGAAGGAAATGAGAATCCCGCAGGAGAGAATCTACATCCCATGGGATGACATTAATAATGAGAACTTGCGAGAATATTAAACCGACTAAGATCACACATATTGTTTGGATGACAAGAACTTGAAATATCCATCAACATGGGCTAAAGTGTCCTATTCACTTTGCTTAACTTTGAAATTTGAAAATATTGAAAACTAGACTGAGAAAACATGGTCAACTGCTTATCTAAACACAAATCATCATTCAAATCATGAGATTCTTAAGACAATTGAGGTTAATTAGAAATATTTTTGAGATTACCACAAAATTCCTCAATGATATATATTGCATCTTCTTGATCAAAATGAGATGTACCCAAAAGGAAGTCTTCAATAATCACTTTAGAATCCATTTGAAACATCTGCGAATTTGAATCTTCTTGTGTGAACAAAGATTCATCCATGAGACTTGAATAACTATTGCCATATAATTAAGAAAAAGGAAATCATGAGGGTCATGATTGTTTAAGGATTCAACTTGATTAACGGGTTTAGGGTCGACAAGAGAAATATCAATATTAGAAGATGATTTATTGATAGGATCGGGTAAATCATCATCAAGGGAAAGATGTGAAATAAAAACCAATTCTTCATCAGCAAATTGACCTTCCGATTTATTGATCAGTTAAGGTTCAAAACATAGAACATTAAAAAGAGAGGGACAAGGAACAAAAGGAATATTGGATTCCTCTTTAGGAGGTTGAAATTCCTTTTGAACAAGAGGAGATGATGAATCTAATTCAAAATATTTTCTTGAAATCCTAACTAAGAAACAAAACTTTTCATCCAAGAATTTCCATTCCACATCCTCATCCAAAAATTGATAGCAAAGATGAAAGAATCGGTCAACAGAATGTTCAAGAGATTCATTTGATTATAAGTTGATCAATTTCATTAAGGACATCTTGATATTCATACTTTTTGAAAACACGAAGAATCTCATTAACCAATTGCTTAAAATATGAGATAGAAGCAGTGGGTAAAGAATAACACCATTGCTTAGCATGAACATCCATGTAAGGGTAAACAACCTTGCAATGATTCCTTCAAAATAAATGCAACTTGAAAAACAAAATTGAACAAACTCAATTACATAATCAAGGATGGTTGTTGTACCCTTTCCATCGAATTTGAAATGTGACAAGTTATGTAAAAATTCTGCGGGGATTGAAAGATCTAAAGCTTTGGAAAAAAAACTTGGGATTATGATGTGGGATGAAGCCATTAAAGGAAAGAGATTCAAATAGATTTCACATGCTCAGCTTCTCATATGGCTCTCCTTCTAGCACCCAAATGTTGATGGTGTTGGATGTTGCCAACATGTAAGGGGATCTACCCTATGTGAGGTCCCAATTAGATCTCACACTATTTGGTGTAGGATTCCCATCCGATTATATGACCCGACCATTATTACAAAGGTTTAGAGATATGCCTTGGTTACAATACATACAAGAGAGATCATCTACACCTATTTGGGGTAGCAAGTATGTAAGCTTTATGTGACACCAAATGTAAGATGCATAAATAAATTCCACAACTAAAAGGGAAAAATGAGCCTCTAGTTAGGGAAGTAATAGTACTATCCTAAGGGAAACTCAGGAACAAAGAGAAAGACTTTTTGATCACCTGCATATTATTCCACATGATAAACAACAACCGTGATAACATATCACTCATTTAACAATAACCATATCTAAGCAATGAAATAGTTCATTAGACTTAGTATGTAATTAAACAAACATATATCACAAACATAACAAGAATAGTCCTATATCCATGATACATGCATGAAGAAGTGTTGGCTCATAGAGCTTATGATTATAAGTGAAATATTTCCATGTACAGTATTACATCAGTGAAATACTAGATCCAATAATGAAACACGAAGCCACAACTTGATTCTCCAAAGAATGATTTATCTCCAATGTACTACAAGAGAAGCCAAGGCAAGAATCTAAGCATCAAAAAGCACCTAGCTTGAGTATGAGAAGATATTTATAACTAATGACAATGACCTTTGAGCTTCCTCATGACTCTTCAACTTCTATGAATTTTCATATTCTATGCATGACTCTTTACATTCCATATGTGGATTTTCACATTCCACATGTGTCTCGTGGACTCCATTACATATAACTTATTACAAAAGAAAAATTACATACAAGATGATGGCTATACGAGACAAAATAGCTAATAGTACAAAATATTATTAAATTGACAAATCATTTGCTTCCCCGTGGATCTCATTGGTGATGTATGTGCGCCATGCTCTAAATTTTTTATAGATGACTTTGACTAGAGCCAGGAAGTCTGATGCCTCTATTAATATGGTCTTGCAACTTTATTGTAAATTATTCCATAGCCATGAGAGTTTCATGTGAGCTTTGACTGGCATAATGGCACATTGTAGAATAATGTCATTGGTGATCTCCAAGACTTCCTATTATGATTCTTGCTTAATTTATTCTATGCACTTCTTGATCTCATGGAAGATTATTGTCCTGCCTCTTATCTCTTCAAGTGATCCTACTGAAGGCATCCCATGTTTCTGTGTTAGAGACTCGAAACCATGGTGCAATTGATTTTAAGAGGAAATAGTGCTAATCGACTGTTCTCCAAGACACATATAGTTTTGATGGTGGATTTTCAAATGTACTCAGTCCATTTCCGTGATAATCCTTTCCTTTATAACCAACTGTGGTAGACCATTCAGATACTTGGCAACCCATTCCTGAAGTTGAGTCAACCGCTCTGCTTGCCACTTTCGGGATCTTCAATACTTCTTATGCTTTCTTATGAATTCCAATGAGAGGAGCCACTGCTTGCTAGAGAATTATCATATCATCATATAAACATGTCATGGTATCCTCCATTGGCCCCAATTCCTCCTGCATGGCTGACTGTCATTCAACTGTATTGTAGCTCTGTGAAGATAACCATCGATTTTCTACAACAAGGTATTTCACCTCTTTCTTCACTGAAACTAACTCTCTCCTTAATAATTCATTCTCAGTCAATAGATATTATGAGTTGTCTTCAACTGCTTAAGAAAAAGAAACATTTTTTGCCATGATTTCACTGGGATTCCTTCTGGTATTGGAAATTATCACCTTTTCTGTAGAAACTGAGACTAGATTCCTGGGATCATTTGGGAGGTATGTCTTCCTCTATTTATACATCTTATTCTTGAGTTGATCAAAAATAACATTACACACATGCATGACTCTATCTTCAGGTGGAGGGGTGATTCCCATTTCATCAAATTAGAGATAACCACCCGTGAGAGGAGGTTCTTCTAGAGAACATGGTTCATCATCGATGGGATAGGTGGTATCTTCTTCCTCCAAATATTATTCTATCTCCTAAGCCAATTTTTCTTCCACCAGTCTCTATGTTGCTTCTTCCTCTTGTGACTACCTTTATTGCTCCTCCTCTACTCTCCTTCTTTCATCTTCTTCTTCATGTTTCTTCTTGAGCAACTAATCTTGCTTCCTCTTCTCCTCTTCTTCTACTTCTCTCCTTTCTTGTTCATCTTGAGTAGCTCTTGTGTTTAAATGATCACCTTTCCATTTCCTGTTTCTTTATCCTATCGAATCATATTTGATCCTTTTATGGGAGCTACACTCCTTTCTTGAGGAGTTATTTGTTTTGCCTCTTATACTTTCATATCTGGAGTCGGTGGATCTTGGGGTGAACCAACTTCTGTTCTTAGAAGTGTTTGTTTAACTAAATTGTACTAGTTCTTCACTTTCTCATCTTCTGTGGTAGACATTGATGAATATCCCCAGTTGAAACCATTCCTTTCATAATTTTGTCTACACACTCTACTAGGATCATATCCATGAAATTCCTTAACTACAATGTGCAAGCGGTCCAACTCTTTTATTTCAACACTTTTTGCCTTGTGGATATTCAATTCATACAATATTATCCTCAAAGGGAAGGTAGGCCAAGGGGCTTTCTTCCTCTCGTGAAGAAATTTGAACAACCCTTTTTCCAATTGATATTTTGATTCTTGCAAGACCACCATATTGGTCACATATCATGGCATGAGGTGAGGGGAGATATGACATCCAAAACACCTTATATATGTACCCTCTAGTGTTGTAAACCAATCTGTGATATCCTGTAGTGACTCCTTCACCTGATCAGTCATGTAAGGAGGATCAACCTCATATATCATATGGAATATGACTATGAAGAAGTGATCTACTTACCCATCTTATGCACCTCTAGGACTTGACTCTGACAACACCCTACAGTGGAAGTAAACTGGAAACTTATTCTGTAGTGTCTAGTTCCAATACATTCCTGGGAAAGCATAATGTGTGCAGATTCCATCCAATAGAAATGAAGACATAGAGAATTTTGGTGTCTGGTTCTTCCTCAAAGACGAGTCTTCTTGCCCCACATGACGTTGCAACTCAAATGACAATATATCTTCCCAATTGAAGTCATTAGCTCTAGTAACTACCATGTTGAGCATATTTATCCACCTTGCTTCAAACACCTTAGTGTTGTTTCTCCCATGCAACCAAAAACACATGGAAATGAGGTACTAATATACATTGTTAAGAATATTGGTCGGGTAAATTGCGAATGAGAAGTGACGAAACTTAGTAGGCTCTCGACGCCAAGATTTAATGATTTCACTTCTATCATGGTCAACCCATCTAGTGTAAAAGTTTTTAATGGCATATTCTACGGACCTAGGCATCTTATAGTAAGTATGCATGTCTTCTCCATAATAGGTGGCAAGATGACCACCACCTTCACTACATAGCACAAGATGAGAATGATCCATGTGTGTAATAATCTATTCAATCACTTCTGCACAAGGGATGACTAGGAATCTGCATACGATCTTGTGTATCCTATACTACCTAATATTGATGTATGCTTGCAAATATTCCAAGTTTTCAATAAACTATTTTTGCATGAATATGTCTTTTATGTCATTCCATGTGACTTCAATATTCTTAGCTATGAAGCACTATCTATCTTCATATATGGGAATGGTGGGCTTTGTAACTTCAACTGCTTCTTCATTGCTTTCCTTTGAAGCTTCTTTGGAGACCAATTTACTTGTAGGAGGAGGCATGGTTCCAACAGATGAAAGAGTAACAATACTTGTAGCTCGAACACCTTTTTGTGGAAGCACACTCATGGCGACAATGATTAGCTTTATGAAATCTTATTTTTACAAGTAACAACTTAGCAAATCATCTTCAAAGAGCCATCAAAT
>Ga0181464_1001485_pt1 | contig 11786 bp, 7 predicted proteins | sample InSIn2gowninarea_FD_119074 | JGI IMG/M metagenome (GOLD analysis project Ga0181464, IMG submission 119074) | Clean room microbial communities from NASA Spacecraft Assembly Facility at Jet Propulsion Laboratory, Pasadena, California, USA -... ...
CCAAACGGTGTGAAGTCTAATTGGGACCACATATCAGGGAGACCCTTTGAATGTTGGCAGGACCAACATCATCAACATGATCATAACGTTTGACATTAGATACAGGTTGACTTTGGTAGTGGATTTTGGAATTATTGGGAAGGAGATGAATCCTTGTAGTATTTTGAGGGTGGAGGTGTGAGCCTCTAGATTCCCTTGTTCAAGATACATGCATTGTATCCTTTTATTTCTTGGTTAGAGAAAATTTGCATATGTATATATGTTTATTTTATTGTAAATATTGTATCAAGCTAGATTTATAAAGCTCCATAGATAGTATGGTTATTTGATAGTTGAAGCAAATGTGCATAAGTATATGTGGTTGTTATTGTAAATATCATAATGAGATGTGTTATAAAGTTCCAATGAACAATATGATTGTCATGTTTTTAGCAATGGTCATTGTAAATACTGCAACGAGCTATATTATAAAGATCCATGGGCACTATGTTTTGGTTTTCAACAGTTTTGCTCATTGTAGTTGTCATAGAACACTGAGGATGGTCTTCCCCTGGGGGGGGGTATGTAACAAACTCCAGTTAAAATTTCATGTAATAAAGTTAATAAAGGAAAAAATAAGACCAAGGTCATGGGACATGTATTTTGAAATGAATGTTTAAGAAAACATCTTAGTGGGTGTTCACTTTGGTTTATTTATGGATAAGGAAATTGGAAAAGGCTTTGGAAAGACAAAGAGGAATTATTGGCAGTTATTTATGAAACTAAAGGAAAATACGAGAAAAGGGAGGTGAAAGGTCAGAAGTTGCATCTAAGGAGGAAATTGAAGGAAAAAAGAAGAAAATGAAGAAATTAGAGGCCTCAATGATAAAAAGGATTCTCAGGATTAGTTCATAGCTTTTTTGTGGGTTTATCCTTCTGTCAATTCATTTTTGGCATTGGTTTCAGAGGAGAAGAGTACCAAGAGGAGAAACAAATCAAGCAAGCAAAGGAAGGACAAGAAAGCAGAGGAAGACAAGGATCAAGCAAGGAAGAGTTGGATCATAATGATTCTTATATTAAGTACAATTTTTGAGACACATGTATACAATGAACACCACTAGTCCCAGTATTGGAGCATTGGAGCCACTCCTTACTCCTCAAAAGAACTAGCTTATCTCTCTACCACCTTGCGAGAGGATACAAGGTGAAAAGTCGCTTGCTCTTACAATGAGGGTGTATATATAAAAATAAGGAGGTGATGCTTCACCTTCCTTGTGAATCTTCATCTACCCTCATGACTATTTGAATTCTATGACTTTTCACTTTTACATGACTCTTCATATTCCATACATGTCATTTTAACTTTCACTTTACAATACAATTTTGAAACAGGAATTACATAATAAACCATAATGGTGAGGCATGTGACAACTCATGAAATGACATGACATGACATTTTTGATATAGACTGCTCGATGATGTTGCAATTTCAAGCCACTGGTACTATTGTGTGTTGATTCTCTACTTGAGGATTCTTTTCTTTCCACCTTTTCATGGCTTGGTGATAAAGAATCTTCAATGATCTCAAGTCTTGAGTTGTGATCACAAACTAGTGTCCCTTCTCTTTATCTTGGTTGATTAGCTTACTTTTTTAGTGACAAAGATGTTTTTCAACATGTTTCCCTCCTTTGGCTCCTTCTTCATCATCTCGCCATATTATACTAGGGTACATGTATCTATAATTCACTCATGAAGAGATGACATTAGCCCAAAAAATCCCTAGTCTAAGATAGTGCATATAGATCCATTGTTTGAGTTGGAACCATGAAACGAGCTGGGAAAAGGACTCAGTGACTACATAGTTCAAGCAGTCAAGGGTGAGCCTTGAGCCCTAATATTATGCAGTGTGCAGTCTAGGTTGGGCTAAGGAAGAAAACTATGCAATTTTGGGAGTCAAGGTGACATGCTAAGGGGATGAACACTTGATCAAAATATTGCATAGTTCTAGGAGAAAGAGGAGGTTAGTCCATTACACAATTACAAATCTCAGGGGCCCAAGGGATGATATTAATGCCAAATACTCTACAATGTGGAGTTGAGGCTAAGTTGGGTAGATGGGTTACATAATTATGGGAGCCAGGGTTGAGGCTCGAGTAGTGGAATTGCACAATGCAGTAGTCCTAGGAGGCTATAACTACACATTATAAAGTGTCAAGAGGCAAGGTGATAGCTAGAGGGTTGATACTATGTAATGGGTAATTCAAGGAAGTTGGGTGAAGCTAGGTTTCCTAGTAGGGAAGATTTTCAGAAAATGGCTAAGTACACGATCAGTGAGAGTTATGTGAGTAGTGATAAGACTTCGACTCTGATCACACACTTAGAATACTTGATGATCAACAGACATAGATCATCCAAGGCACACGAATAATGCATTTCCCTTAGTGTGATAGTTTTACGATGAGTTACAACAAGTGAAACATCAATGATCCACTTCGTGACGATCGTGACGACACTTATGCCACAATTCTTGAAACTTTGGACATGAGTGCAACAGATGTTTACATTGTTAGAAAAACTCATTAACACAAATAAGACCTCTTGAAACCACCAGAATCGGCTTAAACACATTGTGTTATGGATAACATGTAAAAAGACAACATTTTGCCTATCTTGCAAAGGGGGGGAAACGCCTCAAGAAAACACACGGAATGAGTTTTGGTGTTTGCAAAGACAATGTACAAGACGAAGGAAGGCTCATAAATTAAGCATAGTCAAAATTTTTAAAGAGTGTTGTAGCAACGACAAAACTTGGCGACATGCTCATAGAATTCCAGTTACTATGCCTTGGTTAACTCTTTTGTGCAGGGTCTTGGTTCTTTAGGGAGTATTGTTTCATCATGTAGATTAATTTGGTCTCCCTGCCCACCCCATGAGTAAATCTGGTCTCCTCTATCACTTTCTTGGTTGAATACATCATAAGATTCAGAGATATCACAATATTTTGAGTTAGGAAGGGTAGTGAAGTTTGCGAGCTTAATATTTTTAGACTATCTCTTCTTTATTTTCATCTCTGGTGTTGATCTACTACCATCAGGCCTAAACAATACCCCAGTGTAGTCATTTTAAGAACATAAACATTTCTCTACTACTAGAGAGCCCGGACCGTACCCGGCAGAGTTGCTTGCTTCACCTCTCTGTGAAAGAAGTTTTTCTCTTATTTTTCCTTTATTTATTTATTTTAAAGGATTTTGCATTGGAACTTATTCATTCTATGGTCGGAAGAGGGATCCTGACTTATTGAGAGTAGAATAAGTTGATCCTTTAGAGAATCATATAGAGACCTCTAATTTAGGTTTTCTCATTTATATTTTTCTCCTTCTACTCCTCTACTAATTGGATATGCATGAAAATACTAAAACATAAAAATTGAGTGTGGGCATGAGGTTTTCCCTAATAGATACAAGTTCATGGTTTAACCAAAACTCTCGTCACAGATAGATCATCTTTTCCATTAGAACTTCATCAACCAAAAGTTATAACGAGCATAAGGAACATGGATAGAAGGTTAGCCAAATGTTGAAGTGTCACAAGACTCTCTTTTAACTTAGCCACACAACAAGAACTTGAGAAACACGTTGACGTGAAACATTTATTTACATGACAAAAACACAAAACAAAATCAAACAAACAAGAAATGACTATGTAGATAGAGTAGGTAACAACCCCATATCATCATTGAAAATAGTGCTTTAAGTCCTTTCCATTGATGGGAAGAGAGTAAATCCTCCTGTCTAATGATTATAGATGATATGTGTGTTGGCCAATCTTTTCATGAATAGTGAATGGTCCAATCCACAGGGATTTGAGCTTGGTGTGTTTTCCTTTATCCTCTTGGGCTCTATCGCTCTTCAATACTAAGTCACCCATGTTATAGTTATTATTCCTTGAAAACTTCTTTTGAAACCACCTCTTGATATGACTCTGGAGAAGGGAAAAATTTTCACCCTTTTTCCTTGTAGATTGTGAAGAGTGTCTATCCTATGTTGAACTAATAGACATGGCTTGCCCTATGATTCTTGGGAAAGTTGGAGAGCATTCAAGTATACGTTAGGGGGAGGGATGGCTTATTTTCCATACACAAGGAAGTAAGGAGAGGTGTTAAGAGAGGGATTTGGCATGACTCGATTAACCCATAATGTATTTACCAAAGTGGAGTGCTAGTTCCTATATTATTAGAAGATGGTATTTTTTATGATACAGATAAGATTCTTATTTGTGGATACAGCAAGACCATTCCACTACGGAGAGTAATTACTTGAGTGTTTCAATACAATTCCATTTTATAATTAAAAATCATATAATTTTAATGATAAAAAATATGTTGCATTATCAAAAGTAAGTGAAGTTCGAATGCCAAACCTGGAAATGATATTCCGCCTAAGAAAGATGATGAATTCCTGATCATTCACATGTTTGAGCGGACCTACTTTGGTCCATAGCATGAAGTAGTATGTAGCAGTGAGAATATAGCAGTGTTAATTTGATGAATGTGGAAACATTTCTCCATTGAAGTCCAAGCCCCACTATTGAAAAGGTTCTTCCAATGTGATAGGTTGTAATGGGGTGGTTGACTTCTTGTCTCAGTCAACGCACATTTGACAAATAAGACACTTGAATGCATAGGCATGAGAATATTTGAATAATGTAAGCCAATAGAAACCAATGCACATAAACTTATGTGTTGTTTTATTACCTGTGAAGTGTCTGTTGTGTGGTCTGTCATCGATATCATGCCATACTTTCTCTAAATTGTGCACTTCTAGGCACTTGAGCATTACTTAATTATGATGTTTTTTCTAAAAATCACCCCATGCACCAACTTATCAGATAATTCTTTAAGCCTGAGTTCCCTCTATTGTGGTGTGGATAAATGAGAGGGCATGATGTCGTGCTCAAGGTATTGGCACACATCTGCATACCAAGAGTTTGTGATGGTAGTGGGGGAGGGTTTCTCAACATTATACATTTTGATCTCTTGCTCCCATCGAGAAGGATCTTCTTCTTTTACATCCACTATTTCCATTGCTAATCGACAAAGACCATGGCCCTTGATTAAGTCAATCAGTTTGAATTCCAAGTCATACTCATATAAACCTATCATCCAATTCGCTCTTCTTTCACCCAGCTCTTGTCGAACAAATAATGATCTTGTCTTTGAGGTTTCTGCGAGTCCCATGATTATTTATATTATTTAGTGATCTAACTGTTGGGTGTGGAACAAAAATGATACAATTATTTTTTAAGAGATAGGGTAAGAAATGCTTCGCTGCCTTATATACTACATAATTATGTTTGTTCATGGAGGGATAGCTAAGTTCATGTCCCTAGAGGCTAGCGCTCATGAAATATATGGGCAACTCATTGCTTTGATCATCCTTTTGCATCAGCACAATAGTGAGAGAAGTGTCAGAAGCGAAGGTGTAAAGGAAGAAATATTTCTTGAAATCTAGGTTGTATAAAGCGGGTGCTTCTGCAATGGATTACTTAATATAGGAGAATGCATCATTTTCCCTTTTATCCCATTTGTATATCACGTCCTTCTTGATCATCTTTGATACAAGCTTCAAAATCTTAGCGTAATCGGAGATGAATTTGTGGAGGAAGTTGATTTTCCTCATGAAGGACTACATAGCTTTCTTGTTCACGGGGAAGGGAATCTACATAATAACTTTAACCCTCTCCAGGTCGACTTCAATCCCACTTTTGTAAATTATATCGCCAAATAATCTTTATTAACATATATCCCCTATTTACAACATCACTCAAAACAAAAACAAAAAATCTTTAGATGCCTTATGTGGTCAAATTTGTTGTTAGAAAACATTGTGAGATCATCAAGATAGACCACTATGCTTTGTCTGAGTAGTCCATGGAATGCAATTTCCATGGCACATTGAAATGTTGCACCAATGTTCATCAACCCAAATGGCATTCTTTTAAATGAAAACATACCCCACTTTGTGTGGAAAGTTGTCTTTAGTTTGACAGGCTATAAGACTAGAACCTAGATATAACTAGAATACCCATCCAACAAAGAAAAAAAAATATTTGACCCCGATATTGTTTGCAATATCTGTTCCATAGGTGGAATTGGGTAATTGTCTTTCTCTGAGGTGCAGCTAAAGTTGTGGAAATTGACACACAAGAAGATTTCCATAGACTTCTTTCTCACCAGGACCAAATATTAGTGGTTTAAGCTTAATTAACGACATCCATTAGGTTTTGGTCAACTAGAATCTATATATAGTAGTAACAACTATGTAAATAGGTGTGAAGTGAATATTCTTATACTTGGACCTTAACTCATATATCAAAGTGGAATGTGAACATTGTATTTATTTTTGAATATCAACAAATATTTGCTCATTGTTATTATTTTCCAATTCTTATTTTGTTCATGTCCTCTGTGTAATTATTTTTTCTTTTATCTTTTTATGTCTTCTTTCTTTCAATTCTTATATTATGTTAATTATTCAATGAGTATCACATTTTAACTAACAAGGAAAATTCCAAATGCATTTTCCTAGACATTGACATCCATTTATAACCCATTTCAACTCAATCCTTTAGACACTAGTTATGCTCCTTTAGCATTACTTCTTGCCTCTAGAGTCCCTTCTATCATATGTTCTCTTCCCTTCAACCATTAGATGGAAAAATATTCCTATATTTTAAAATTCTATATCTCTCAAGACATTCCTTGTGTAGTTGTTCACACCTATTCAATCTTACAACTATCTAGTTAAGAAACTATCAATATATAACCACTTCCCTCCTTAATTCTCATTAATCCTTTGCACTATTTCTTTCTCCTCACATGATAATAACTATTGAAACCATTATACATCATTTTTCCCCTTCCAACCATCCCTTAATATGGGGTTTCTAGTTGGCCATGGTAATGGATTCAAAGGGAAGCATGCATCCTTCCACTAGTAGCATTTTGATCCAAGTAACATTTTCCAATCTCAGTATTCCACTTGATTCCCTTCCAAAATCCAACATATTAAAAAATGATGGATATATTTATAAAAAGGATTCCACATATACTGTTATATTGTAATTTTTCTTTAGATACCAATTGCATGGGTTATCTAGTGATCTACTTACTAAACCACAAATATGGTCTAGATGGTATAGTCTACTACCTTCCTCTTTTTTCAATTGTATTTAAGTGTTATTCAAAGTCACCTCATCCATGCAGAAGGTCTTGCTAGAGAATCAACATAGGAAGCTTTGCAATAATCCTTATTATCACTACCATACAAAACTCTCTCTCAACACCACTAAAATCTATATCCACACAACTAGGCTTCTACATAAATAAATTGATTTTGATTGGATCAATATATTATTTTTCATATATCTTATAATGTCATTTTATCAGTGGGACCTAGTCTGGATAATCGAGGTTAGAAACCTTCTAGACTTATTTTGAGTAATTCAACGAAGATTCTTTAGGTTCATAAAATATCACTGGTGGCAGATCCTTGGCTCTATTCAACACTTGGAGAAACTTATATAATGAAAATAAATATGTTAATTGGGGTTGATATGCAAACTTTATGCCAACCTTATGTCGAACCTAATGTTTGACCACTGCGGTTTAAGAGGATATCGTGTCATCTCCCATTACTCATGTAAAAAGGGCTAGCCATATGTGAACTACAAATAAGAGTCTATAAGGGTCAAAGTTGTAATTTTGGTTGAGAGTTGAAGTAGTGAATATAATCCAGAGTTGGACATTAAATTATGTTAAAGTTGGGCCACTAGGAGGAGTGGGGGTTCCATTTGATGCTAATGTATCTTATTCCATACTAGAGCAGTGCACTTGAGAGTGGGATTTAGAGAGAAAAATGAAAGGGGTTCGTGTTTTTTGAGATCCTAACAAGAAACAAATCGTAGATAACTCCATAGATATTTCCTTATTCTTTGTAATTGCATTATTTCCATACCAAAAAAGTAAGGAAAGCGGCCTCACCTTCTAGTTAGGTTTTATCTTATAGGGATTTTTAGAAGAAAATCATTGTGTTCATTATGGATGGTGTGCATTTGTATTTTTTGTTCTCTACTTTATGTATTTTATCTATTTCAAGCATAAAAAATTATTAATTAAAAAATATAGAATCTAAAGCAATTTAACCTTCATCGTATTGATTCTAGTTTATTTTATTAGATCTATTCTCACAAATTGTGCAATGCAATATGAATGATAGTTTACAAAATAGAAATCCTTTAGTATTATATATATGATTAAAAAACCTTTCTATTATTGTAGAAAATTATGTCTCTTATTATATATCTTTTTTTTTGTAAGCTTAGGTAGGACCCTTTCATTTTCGATTTTTTACATGTCTGTTATTCACCCCATTTCCAGGAAAGATAGCATAAGAATCGAACCCAAGATCTCTGATTCGGTGAGTCTTCATTTCCTCGGCCATTGCCACTTGAGCTACCCCTTGCAGACTTCTTATTATATATCTTGACAACAAAACCATTTGTTACTTTGTTTTGGAGACACAAGTTCTCTTCGGTGTCCAACAAATGTCTAGTATAATCTATTGTAACAACTGCGAGTTAAAAAAAACCATGTAATAAAGTTAATAAAGTAAAAAATATTAACAAAGGTCATGGGACATGTATTCCAAGCTGAATTTTGGGCAAAAACATAGTGACGGGGATCACTTGTGATTAATTAATGGCTATGGAAAATGGAAAAGGCAATGGAAAAGGCTTTGGAAAGGCATGAGGCATTTATTGGAATTTTATTTATGAAAATAATGGAAAATAGGAGAAGAATAAGGTGAAATGTCACAAGTTGCATATGAGGAGGAAATTGAAGGAAAATAATGGAAAATAAAGAAAATAAAGGCTTCATTAATAAAAGGGCTTATGAGGATCAGTATGCAACTTTTGTCAGTTCAAACTTTGGTACTCTCATTTTATTTTCTCTTTCTCCTACCCTTGGAAAGTTAGAGTTTTATTGAAGCACTCTTGGAGGAGTGTGGCTTACTTGGGATTTGGAACGAGAAGGAAAACGAAGAGTAGGAAAGGACAATATGTCAATAGGACCAAAGACTACAACAGGTTTTACTTACGAGTATCAAGTTGCATGTATGATTTCATTTATAGTTTTAGCATGCATGGCACACGGATATGGTTTCTTGGTTATGATTTTTCATTGGCATGGAGGATTGCCTGGATTGACAATGGTTTTCCCTAGCCTTGCCATTTCCTATGTATCCAAGGTGTTGTGGGTTTTATATTTTTTTTTTCATTTTGTCCTCATCTTCCTTATGGTTTTGGGTTGAGTTATTAGTTCTTGGAGCCTTGCTAGGAAAAATTCTTTGCAAGCCTCATCACAACTTGGGTTGAGTTACTACTCCTAGAAGCCTTGCTCAAAAAAACACTTTAGAGTCCTTGGTCGGTTGAGTTGATAGTCCTAGAAGGCTTGGTTGGACAAATTATCTGGAGCCCGATGACAATTGTGAGTTGAGTTACTAGTCCTGGAAGATGGGTTGGAACGAACGCTCTAGAGCCCTGGACAACTTGGTTAGTGATGTCCAACTGTGAGGTGGAATCATTGGTAGAGGGTCAAGGCAGTTTCACCTCTGGAAGCCCTACTTTGGTTTTGATTGGTTTGTCCATGAGATCCCACATTCATGCTTGAATTTGTCATGGGATTGATTGGCTGAAAGAGACATTTGGTTCAACCAAATCTATGGTCGGGTGGTATATGGAATTCCATGACTTGGTTGGATTTTCATATGTTAATAAGAGCTCAATTCCTCTTATTTTTTGTGTGTAAATGTACTAATTATTATGTGGACTTGATGGTTGTTCTGTTGTTTCTATTTAGCTTGTTATATGTTGTTTATACATATGGTTTTACGATAGCCTTGAGTTATGGCTCTCATCATGTTTTGGTTAGAAGATGAATTTTTAATGAATGAATGAGCTAATAGATGATAATGCAACTATTGTGAGAGGGCATCATACCTTCTTGGCAAATCTTTGATAAATATGAGAACCCTATGTTCAGATGTGTTTTTATGACCTATACATTACATGTTCATGATGTGTTTGGTGAATTGTTTAGCATGGTTAGGATGAATCAGGTCAAGTCCTTGTTCAATTTTTGCATTAGATGCATTGTCTTATTGGTGTTTATCATTTCTCAGAATTTCATCAAGTTTTGGGTAGATGCCTAGAAGTCATAACCCTAGAAAAATGGCTCAGAATTTGGGTTCATTAGCACAAAACTACCTGAAATATACTACAGTCACATGTACACCTTTTTTTGGAGTGACTATAGGGTAAGAGTCACATGGAGGGCTTGTTATGGGAGTGACTGAGGGTGTAGGTTGGTACAAAGAAAAGTTAACTCAGGGGTTGGACATCTAGAGCAGTTGGTTAGCCCCTAGGGTTCCTATAGCTCCTGCGGAAGGTCAATTTTGTTTTGGTTTTCCAATTCCACTTCCTTAACTATACTTGGGGAGTTGAATAATATCATAGTAACTCTTCATCAAACAGTTGTTGAGAATTTTGTAGGGCGATGTATATGTTAATTCTCTTAACTTGATAACTTCTTGTGTTATACTTCTACTCATTAGCTTTGATATTTGTTATTTCAATTTGTAATACATCAAACAACTACCAAAACAATAAGAACAATGACACAATATGTAGGCTCCATATCAAGGCAAAAACCTCTCCTCTTAAGGGGAAAACTCGTGAAATCTCTTCTTTTCTGTTATATATTTCAATTGACGAATACCATGACCTAAACTTAGAAAAGAACCCTAAAATATCAAGTCTTCCTTGACCTCCTGTTACAATATCTTTGACCTCCCCAGTAAATTGAAAATTTTGCCCCAACAACTACTACAATTGTTGTTGCTTCACTTAGGAGACTTTTATCTTCCTCTTTCTGCTCTTCCCTTAACCTCGCTTCCCTTGATTTGAGTCTTATGGCTAATAATAAACCCTAAGATACCTTCACTTTCCTTCTTGCTCTTCCTGCTTCAAAATCAAACTTCTAGACATCCCAGTGCATAACCATAAGTTCACATTCCCAGAAGAAAGTAGATAGACTAAGAAAACACTTCGACTTCTCCTTCGCACTTCTTTTTTCATCCTTCTACTACTTCCTTCTTCCTATGAAAGATGAATGAGTGAATGTTCCAAATGGAGAACAATTTCTTCTTGTATATAAGCTTCCTTCAAGGGTGGACATGTCTCTTCACTTAGGCTGACTTGACAACACATGTAGGTTGACTTGATCTTGGAGGTATTTTGAAATTTTCAAGATAAAATAAATTTTCTTTTATGATTTACAATGTGCCCATAGGGTCTTCCATATATGACAATGACTCTTATACCTAGGACATACCCTAGAAGCACTCAATGGGTTCTTGACCCACAAAAATAAGAGAGCTTGAGCATGAAACCCATGCCCCAATAATAATAATCTCCTTTTCATTTTACATAGACATGAGTACATTTCATACTAATGAAGATCGAACCTAGTTACACATCTTACAACACCCCCTCTTAACTACAGAGGTATTCATAGAAGGTACATGGTTATTCTCAATCTGAAGGGATCTCACAAGAATAGTTGGATTGGTAACTCATTTGTTGATCCTGACTTAAATAGGAACGCAAAAAATTACACATATAACCATAAATACAGAGTTGCAATAGAAATAATACTTCATTTCATTAACGTAAAATACTAAAATATG
>Ga0181464_1001486_pt1 | contig 11784 bp, 12 predicted proteins | sample InSIn2gowninarea_FD_119074 | JGI IMG/M metagenome (GOLD analysis project Ga0181464, IMG submission 119074) | Clean room microbial communities from NASA Spacecraft Assembly Facility at Jet Propulsion Laboratory, Pasadena, California, USA -... ...
GACACCGGCAGCAGCAAGAGCAGCGACCTGGTGCTCAATCATGGGCTTGTTGGCAAACTCGACCAGCGGCTTGGGGAGAGTGAGGGTCTTGGAGTGAAGGTCAGCATTGCTTGTAGGTTGCGAGAGTGAGCAAGAGACGTACAAGAGGACGCAGACGGGTACCGAAACCGCCGACAAGAATGAGAGCTGTATCGCATCGTCAGTGGTGTGCTCTCGTTGAAGCATTGAGAGGACATGATTGCGAACTTACCCTTCATGGTGAATTAAGTGTGGGGGACTTGTTAATTAGAGTAAGAGAAGCAAGTGTCGATCGACGTGAGTTGGTCAAAGAAGTGCAAGAAGCGAAGGTCGGAAGAAATTACAAAAGACAATTCTCGAGAAGGATCAAGGGACGAGGGGCTGACGACGGCGGTAGGCGCTTTAACTGTGAACAGCGTGTCAAACCAGGGGCTCGAGAGACGGTCCCGGGCGACCTCGACATGCCGACGCTTGGCGGCCCATCCCACCCTTGCCCGCTCTCCGCCTCCTTGCTTCTAATTTCGACCCAACGGCAGCCCTCTCCTGATGACACGAACACGACCTAGATCTAGCTTCTCCTGAATTTACGAGCATGAGCTGCGAGACTGTTGCCCGACAACACCACGTGCTTGCACTTCTGTGAGAAAACTGTCAAAATGTCTCTGTTTTTGTTCGACTCGAATATGTCGACCCGTCTAAATTTGTATGTAGTAAGGTACCCCCTGGCTGGGTTAATGCGCCTTCAACGCCGAAAACTCTTTGCCATATTCTTGCATCCCATATATTCCCCACAGTCATGCAATTTACTCGTTGTAGTGGTATACCTGATTCCAAGGGTCAGCACATGATACAGAAAACGGATGGTCGACGAATACTCACAAAGTAGTTGGGAATACCCCAGCTGCTCCATCCTAGGCGCTTGGCCATCTTTGCAAATCCTTCCGTCTCGATGAGATGATAGAAGGGGAATGGCGGGAACATTGCGCCATCTCTGTGAACATCACCTTTGACGAGCAATGCAGTTCCACCAACACCGTCCAGATTGACAATATCCTTGGGATTGCCACCAGGATCTGTCACGTTGTTAGCTGAAGCCCTCACATCGCATATCAGATCAACATACGGCTCATGTATGCCATCAAACTTCTGTATGTGGCCATCTCTGCGTAGCCCTCGAGCAGAATCTCATCAGGGCCCATCTTGGAGGCCAAGTTCTGGGCAGTGTTGCTGTCGATCCAGCTGTTGAAATCATAAGGTCTGACATCCATGGCACCCTTTTCCTTGTCGTAGAAACGCTGGAAGCAGTTGGGCACAATGATGGGCTTGTCGAAAGCAGCCAGATCTTGGATCAGAGAGGGAGGGGTCTCGACAATGTCCGAGTCAAGCCAGAGGACCCACGAAGTAGTGGGTCCAAGGGTGGTGAAAAGAAGAGCGTTTCTGGCGCGCGACATGGCGGCACGGCGCTCTTTCTGGGCGGACATGGCATGGCGATCGTGTTCTGACTGAGAGGTGAGCGGAGGCTCGTCTTCCTGACGGAGGATGGTGATTGAGGCAAAGCGCTTGCTGCTCGATTGTGTTCTGGCAATCTGTTCCTGCAATTGAGCGGTTGCTGCATTGCCTTCGCGACCCTTGGGGATGATGAAGCCCAAGCTGATCAGCTCATGAGGGTAATTCAATGCGACGAGGTTGGTCCAGTATTCCTCGTAGAAACGGGCGAGCGGAGTGAGAATGAGGACACTCTCACGGTTGCCAATGGGGTCTGCGGTGTTTGTGACGTTGTTCATGTGGTAGTGGACAACTGGCGGGGGAGGGGCCTTTTCACCGGCCTTGAGGTTCGACTTGAAGAAGGGAAGCGACGGCGGTGAGAGGGCGTTGGAAGCTGCATCTTTTGACTTGAGCAGTTGTCGCGCACCTGGGACATGCAGTGCTGGGCCAGCGTTTGTCGAAGAGAAAATAAAGATGAGGAAGCCGATGCTCAGCAGGCCGGCCAAGACCAGCGTGATGGGATTGGTGCGGCGGAGAGATCGTGCGACGGCCATTGTGAATGCTGGAGAGGAAGGCACAATCAGCTCGCGATCAAGTCACACATGATGGAGCAAGAGGGGAAAGAGCGATTATTTGGAGAGGTGGATATTCCCGGACTTGAACAACTTACGGATTTGATACAGATCCTGGGACTATCGGAAGCTGGGCATAACTCGAGCAGCCTTCCGCTGCGAGTGAATCTGACTGTGTAGAAGGCAGAAGCAAGATGTACCTCCTTAACTGGACGAAGAATAATGGCAGGTACAGGACACGGAGGTCCAACGCTTTTCCCGACGCGTACGCACAGCCAACAGCAGCCAGCAACGGACCTTCCCTCGTTGGTGCAAACTGCGGAGAGCCAAGGGGGTGAGATCGACCAGGAGCTTGTTTCACAAAATGTCTGTGCTTCCACTTTTGTACATTTGATGCAGCAGGAGCAGGAGCATCCCCACGTCACGATAGATTTCTTTCTTTCTTGACAAGACAACAAAATGTTGCGCCGCACATCGCAATGCCTGTCACGGCGCCAGGCCCAGCTATTACGTCCCCGCCATCTCAGCACCACACGGCCCAATCGATTCGCAACGCCGACTTCTGGATTCGCGCCGACATGGGACAAGATCAAAGAGAACTTGAAGGCGCCCGTCGAGCAATTCATGCCTGCCGCCCGTCCTTCGTATACCGTTGAATCACATCAAGCCGACGAGACGTCCGGCCTGTTGCGCTCGTACACCGTCTTGACGTCAGATCCCAAAGCCACCTCTCTACAAGAACTACTCGATCGCATACCACATTTCCAAGCTGGAAACGAGTCTGGTCTCTTTACCGATTTCCTCGTCCTCGTCACGCCTTCTTACGCCGCCACTCTGCGCAAGGACAAGAGCGTGGTTGAGCGAGCCTTGACACGCATCTTTCCCGTAAAAGAGTTGGTCCAGAATCTACACAGCACACTTGGGGGAAATGAACGAGAAGCCGTCAGACTTGTCGCAGCCGTTGTCGACAGGCTGCCCAGGCCTTCCGACTTGTCTGCGTCTGCTGTTGGTGACATTGGATCAGAGGGTATTGCGATACGAGTGGTAGCCAACGAGAATCCCATCTGGAAGCCTGAACTTGCCCACCATGATCTTCGAGCCCCACTGTCCGACAACAAATATCGCTTCTTGAGCTTCCATCTGAATGACGACGCTACACCCGAGACTATGCGGCCGATAGTTCAACTCCCCCTTGCGAACACCATCTTCCAGAACGGGCTTTCTTCAACTCTGATCTGGCGCAAATATTCTGTACGACAAGATGGACTCGGCCTTCAGGAAATTGACGAGCAGCTTTGCGACTCACATCGTGTCAAGCTACCAAGAGATTCTGCCTTTTATGAGACCAGCGACCTCGCCTTGTCCGTACCTCTCGTCCCATTGACCTCCGCCAGATCTGTTGTCGCATGCATGGGCAACATCATTCGTCGCCTGTCTGCTGGGTCTGGCCTCGCTCCTCAAGACCCCGCCAAAGAAGCCATCTTGGCCTCCCACGAACTCGAGCAATCAGTCACCTCATACCACAAGACCCGTGGACTCTCCCCGAGAGCTGTCTCTGTCTGGGCTCTTGTAATTCCAGAAAAGACATTCACTGGAGGTTTATCTATGGCTGCGAAGGTACTGGGCGAGAGAGATCTGCCTGAGTTGTGGAAGTCTGGTTCCAACCACGACACCGACCCATCTCAACCCAACTTGCTGACCTTGCTGCAACATGGTGCTCGCCTTCACAAGGTTCTGTCTGGAGGCGGTGGTTGGGGCAAGAAGGCTGGCCTTCTGTCTCTAGACCCCGACACCGGCTATGGCCAGCACCCGCCATGGGAAGAAATCGCCCCGGCACAACTCACCGACGCAGAGAACATCGGAGGTCTTTCTCCGGTACCGACAGATCTCGATCGCGTTTGGGGTTTCGAGCCTCAAGAACTACCAAGCATTGTGAACAAGGGAGACTACATCCAGTTCTACATCTCACCATCAGCATCTTCCGAGGAAGCTCTTGTGCAGTCTGAAGTCAGTACTGGATCGCCTGAGCAGAGTTCAGGTATCAAGACTGTTGAATTTGGTAGTATTCCCAGCACCGTTGATGATATGCCTGGCAGTCAAACTTCTATCTCGAACGTGCAAAAAAGAAAAGACGTCGTACAAAGCTATCCAAACCACTTCGGTGCGCTTTCAGAGACTGGTATCGCCATGTTCTTCGGCCTGCAGTCGGATAAATCACCTTCTTCTAACGTACATAATGCGACCGATGCCGCCACCAAAGTGGACGTGCCTTTTGGTCGCATGAGGTCACGATCTCCAAGTTCCAAAGGATCGCTCAAGGCAAAACAAGCCCAAGCTGGCTTTGGTTTCTCACCATCGAAACCGTTGCAATCGAGATGGTCTGGATACCGTCAAGAGCTGTAGGTAGCCTATCATACATCCAATCACAACACTTCCACCAACCTGACCCAGTACAGATCAGCGTAGTGTGGCCATGACAAGGCAACGACGAAATTTTGGATCAAGCAGTGCACTTTTCGAGAATGAGGAGACTGTAAAGTCAAAGCCTGTTGGAGAGATTATCTGGCAAAAATCAAAAAAGTCCTCTATCTCTGCCCGCAACTTCAAGAAGACGACTGAACGCATCCCAACAATACCAAACAAGAGCTGGACATCCAACATGATAAAAAAGGCGCGTAACGTGCTCGAACAAGCAAAAGCAGAACCCCCGAACCCTGATGTTACCCTCTCAAGATCCGAATCTCCCAAACCCAGCTTCGCCATCTCGAAGACTACATCTGTCAACGGTCTAGACCTGGACGCAACCCAACTCTACATGAGTGATCTTCAAGGAAAAAGGCTTCAAGCTTGGGCAAAGCAAACCATGCAAGATGTCATATCACCACAAGCATTTCAAAAATGGACGCAAGACCACACCATCCCAAACACACCGGATGCGATTTGGACACAAAAGGATATCCGCCTCGCCCACATGTTCAAAAAGCGTCAATGGAAGTTGAAGAAAATACTAGACACAGTTCGCGAAAAACAGGAGAATACAGTGACGACTTCCAAACGCTTGAATATTTCCTATACCTCTGCCTCGCCTCTCATCCCATCAACACGGAAAGATAAAAAGAAGGAAAAGGCAAAGGAAAAGCACAAGGCGAAGCAGCAAGAACACCCAACCATCACATCTCTAAAATTACAAGCGCAATCCCGCGTCCGCGCTCGCATCCTCAAGGAGGCTTTCCGAGGTCTACTCTCTCCTTCTCAACAACGCTCTGCTTCCTCTGCCATCCCCTCTTCTGCACAAGAGAATCCCGAATTCCGCATCACAAATCCAATCCTCACCCAACGCATAATGCACCTCATCACAATGCACGAGCCAGGAAGTCCTCGCATCCGCGTCTACGAATTACTAGATATCCACCGCTTCCCGTATAATGAAGAAATGGACGTTGCGATCGCCAAAGAAAAGAGAGAACAGAGGAAAGAGGAACTGAGAACGGAGTTTACGAGTTGGAGGAACGCTGCCGAGGAAGTGAGAAAAGGGTTGGAGGGAAAGTATCCGGGAAACGAAGAAAGGGGACGCTGGAAGAGGGTTGTGGAGCAGGAGTTTGAGGAGATTAAAAAGGTTGAAGATGCCGTTGCGGGATTTTTGACTGGATAAGTGAGGCGGTAGAAAGACGGAGATGGAGTGGTGAGAAAATAGATGTACATGAATGTTCAAACACACATATCGCTTGATCTATAATTCCATGTACTCGACGGCGGACTTTGAAGCCGGAGTGTAAAGACAAGTCATATCTAGCCGAAACGCCTTGTGCCAAAAAAACACCCAATGCTCCTTTCGCTCCATGAATGCGCTAGACGAAACCACGTGGTGACTGCTTCAAATTGATCTTCCGAGTCGTGTCAAACAGCTTGTATTTGCACACGCTTCTTCGTCTTCATTGCAAACCTGTTGCGGTAGAGAACTCCGAACAATCCGGCAAAAAACCACAACCTCAACACATCAAACCACACTCGCCAACTCAAGCCCTTTTCTTCGGCGTGGGGATCATACCTTTTGCACACCTCGAGGAAAAGCTTCGGGTCGTCGGTAATGACTCCGTCGATTTCGCGACGTATACACCATTCCATCTTTTCCGTTGCATTGACCGTCCATGCGAGAACAGGTTTCTCCTCTTTCTTGCAATCCCTGAGGAATTTCTTGCCTCCCGGTGCCATGAGGATGGGGAGTAGCATATTGAACGACACATTCGGCGTAGGCAAGAATTGGCGGGCGTAAGAGATGCTGAAACCGATATGCGTGCAAGGGAATCCGGGTAAATGTTTTGCAGCCAGAGGGATATATTTAGCTGCCCAGCAGCCGAGCACGATTCTTGAACTCCAGGGACGAGAAGGCAAAGCAGGGACCGAAGCGATTGTGTTGGCAATCAGGCGCATTATATCTTCATCATTGTTGTCGAGTTTTATATCCAGCAGTACCCAAATATCCGCTCTTTTTGCGTCTGCTAGATACTCCAGTAGATCGCTGAGGCGGGGCATATGTTGTTTGGGTTCTTGTGTTGTGAGTAATGGTGCGATAAAACTCCAATCGCAATCGATGATTTTCTCAGAGCGGCCGAAGCATCTTTTGAGTGTGTTGTCGTGAGAGAGAACAACAACGCCGTCTTTTGTGATGTGTACATCGGTTTCCACGGCATGGGCGCCGATTTCTATGGCCGAGGAAAAGGCGGACATTGTGTTTTCTGGGTATTTTGCCTTGTAGCCGCGGTGGGCTATTGCTTGAGGCATGTGTGGGCGTCCATCTTCGGATTTGTTGTTGTGTTTTCTTGAGAATGGAAAGATACCTGGAGAGGAAGACATGATGAGTATGTTGGTTCTGCGAGAAAGCATGTAGGGAGATGGTGAAGATGGTATGCAGAAGCGTCCGAGGGGGAATTTATATAGGAAAGAGCAGAGATACAGGATGTGGAGAGATCCAAGACTTACAAGCAGATGTGTTATAGTCTGACTCGAGAGCCATCTTGTCGGACATTTGCTCAAAGCAAGCAGGTTGGGTAAAGACTGGCGGGATGGAAAAGCGGCGGAGTAGAGGTGTGTCTTCATTTACTTCAAAGTCTGCCATGTCGCGCAATCCAGTGTCAGGATGTGGAGCTCTTGTATATGAGATGTTTTGTTCCGCGCAACACCAATGTCTTGGATGTGTTTATTGCGTTGTCGTAGATTGAGGCAAGCTGGATGGCGGCGGGCCTAAATAGTGGAGGTGGAGGTGTGGAAATAAAGGTAGTCAGATAAACAATGATCCGCGTCAAGGATTCCCCCGTGTCGAAATGAAGGGATTGTTTCACCAATGGGGAAGTTTAGCGATTTGACAGGCTTCTAGGGTTGGATTTGGCGAATCGCTTCGACGACGGCGGCGCTTGGTTGTTGGATTGACTTCGCGACACGAGTATTGAGGAACAGCAAGGAAAGGAAAACAGAGAGGAAGGAACAACCATCGTTTTTGAGAGATACCCACCCAGGTCATCAGGGCAGTAAGCTTTCAAACCATCGCCAACTGTTCCTACGGTTGAAGCTAGCGAAAGTGCATGTCTTCATGCTGCTTGCCCTCCCATCTCCCGCTCGTTTTTGGTGGCGTGGGAAGCTAAGGTTATGGTTGATTTTAAGCATCGTCGGGGTCAATCGTTTTGACCAATCTTTGCGGTGTCTGTTAACGTGTTTCACAAACTGCTCTTTTGCTTAATCAACGTTTGCTCATCCCTATCAAAGTCTTGCCTAGCGACAGTTCTTGGCTTGTTTTATCGCACGTTGATACATCCAGCGACAACGCAACACCCTCGTCCTCGTATGCCATCCGAAACTCGTTCAGGCTGACTCGCCGCTACAGAAGCATGACCGTGAACATGCGAGGCTAGAATGACGGGCGGGAACAAACCAGTTTGACCGCCTTGATACACACCCTCGCCGTTGTCCACCTGTCATCTCAGCCATGTTTCGCCTTGCGCTTCAAGTCCATCTGCTTGTCCAATTCAAGAACAAAGGACAACTCTGGGTGTGATCAAGTCCCAAAACACCCTTGGAGGTTCTCCTTAAAGCTTACCAAGCTTTGTGATCGACTGCAGGCATCGCGCAACATGACAGGTCAGCTAATGATGAGTGGGCAGGGTGCAGATAGCTCCACCAACGTGCATGATATTCGTCTTAATGCGGCCGTCGGCGCGAGAGCAGAATATGGATATGGTCATGGAGATCCCTTTGTAGCTGATTACAGGAATGCGTATGGCGGTCGAAGGATTCAACATGGCTTTGACCTCCGGCAGCTGAGCATCACAAAACACGGGACGGGAAGGATTGGGAAACTTTGCCTGATGCCACGCACCACCCACGTTTGAGCAAAACAAATGTCCGACGAAAGCAAGATACAGGAAAGAGCCTCTTCTTCAAACTGTGCTTGTGACATTATACTTGTGTCGGCGTGTCAGAACGGGAGACAAGGTCTCCTTGTGACAGCCTGTACCTGTTCAGATTCCGCGGATAAAGCGACTCGTGCAACAGTGAAGACGTTTCAGCTCGGCATGTCCCGCGCGAGACATTCAGAGGGACCATTCCGTCAGTGGCTCTCGGTCACCGACACATCTCAAACTGGCCGTCACACGCATTTAACAACACGGGATGCGGAAATAACATAGAAGAATGTCATCAATTAAAGTCCGCGAAATGTCTGCAGAGAGTCCAGCTTCAGCTTCACGAGATGCTCACCGTCGGTATGAAGTTGAAGTTGGACTACAGACACACGTCGGCGGGAGCCCCGGAAGGTCCGCGTAGACATCAAGTGACATGAGCTGTTCACGCGTCACCGGATAATCATAGGTCAACCCAGCAAGGTGGGTTTCGGATCCCATGAATGCAGCAGTACTCAATACAAGTTTCTTGGTTGGACTTGCACTCGCGTTTGTCAATCAACTCGGTGAAATTCCATTTTCCACATCAGACTCTGCCGCCCAATATCTAAAAAAACAGATACATCAACCACACTTCCCGTTCCCAGCCATCATGACGGACCAAGGCCCGGAAGTACACCACGACTTCCAAGCAAAACGTCCTCGAAGCCACACCCAGCGGCTGGAAAGAGCTCGGAAGACGGGCAAACCCATAGATGAACAACCACAAGTGAGATCCACCATACCGGCAACCAACACCATGAATCTCAATATTGACCAATGGAAAGGAAATCTTCTTTGGTGTTGCAGCAACCAAGAGACCAAATGACAAGATTGAAGTAGGCTTTTGCGCTCACGATGGCACATACAGTATGGACTTTGCAGTACATTGCATCGAGGCAAAAGGTAATGCAGCCAAGGCCTTCTCGGACTATGTGATCATGAGGGTGAAGAACTACCAAGATGTGCACCACTACAAGTACCTTGGAGCCGGCATCTCAAAAGCTGCACGCGAAATCTCCCCCGACCTTCCTGCTAGAATGTGGACCGAACTCGACATTCCCACTTTGGAGTTTGAGAGAAATATTGTCGAGAGTGACCATGTCAAGGAAGAAGAGGTCGATGTCGACGAAGAGGCCGATGCTATGGCCAGGAAATGTGTTGGGTATGTCAATGCCTCCTGCCATCAGTGTCTCTCTACTAACGCAAGTTAGTATGTATGGTCCTCAGAAACAACCTCTTCTCCAGGTTGGCTTCTTGAATGAAGTCTCGGTCGACGCTGCAGGTCATGCCATGCTTTGTACACTGGAGCAGTACCGTAACACTGTTGGCAAGACTACATGGGACGCTACCATGCATTATGCAGAACGTCTCAAGAAGCACGGTATCAGGATGGCATTTGTGAGCGCTACCCCTCAAGGAGGCGGTGTTGCACTTATGAGACATGCTTTGATCAGACTTGCCCGTCTTCTTGGTATCGAGATGAAGTGGTGAGTTCAGCAATCGGACAATCTCAAGTATCACTCTGACACCCTCTCCAAGGTATGTTCCTCGACCAAAGAACGAGGTCTTTCGCATCACAAAAACAAACCACAATATCCTGCAAGGTGTTGCCGATCCCAAGGAACGACTGACCGACGAGCAAATCGAGACCATCAAGAATTGGATGTACAGCACTGCTAAACGTGATTGGCTGCGCAAGAAAGGACCATTGGCCAAGATCGAAGACGGTGGCGCTCACATCCTCTTCGTCGATGACCCTCAGATGCCTGATGTTATACCTTTGGCAAAGGAGGTTGAGCCAAACCGTCCTGTGCTATTCCGCTCTCATATCCAAGTTCGATCAGATCTGGTTGATGGTGAACCTGACAGCCCAACTGCGGAAGTCTTCCACTGGCTGTACTCCAGAGTCAAGGAAGCTGACATGTTTATCGCTCATCCTGTCAGCGACTTCGTACCCAAGGTTGTCGAGCCCCAGAAAGTGGCATACTTGCCTGCGACCACCGGTGAGTGTTTCAAGTCCTGCATCCTTACGTCTCTTTTTATTGTACCCTTCACACCGAAGAATATTCATCCAACACAATAACCACAGATTGGCTCGATGGTTTAAACAAAGAACTCGGCCCCGAAGATTCCCAATACTATTTCCGCAATTACAACGCGCACGCCCTCGAGGCATGTCAGCCTCAACTCGCCTTTCCCGCTCGCGACTACATTGTGCAAATCGCCCGTTTCGACCCCAGCAAAGGCGTCGACACTGTCATCCGCTCCTATGGCGAACTACGCAAGAGATACTACAAAGACACTCCCGCCGACCAAACACCTCAACTCTGCATCGCCGGTCACAGCAGCATAGACGACCCCGACGCCTCGGCCATCTTCGACCACACCATGGAACTAATCGAAAACGATTTCTCCGAATTTGCTCAGGATATCTCCGTCATGCGGCTCGGACCCATCGATCAAGAGTTGAACGTGTTGATGAGTAATGCAAAGATCTGCCTCCAACTTTCCACTCGCGAAGGCTTCGAAGTAAAGGTTTCGGAAGCGTTGCACAAGGGCGTTCCTGTCATTGCGACAAAAGCCGGTGGCATCCCACTGCAGATTGAGCATGGCAAATCCGGGTATCTTGTAGACACTGGCGATTACAAAAAGGTGGCCGAGTATATGTATGACCTCTTTACCGACAGGGACTTGTATTCGGAGATGAGCAAGTATGCCGCCAGCCATGTCAGTGACGAAGTCAGCACTGTGGGAAACATGCTCTCTTGGCTCTACCTGGCGGACACGATGACAGCGGAGCAAGGCAAGAAGCTGGAGACTAATGGAGCATGGATCAATGATTTGGCGAGAGAGGGAGCCGGTATCCCGTACGAAGACGGCGAGCCCAGATTGCCTAGACACTACAAGACTTGAAACGAGTATTGGCCGAGCAATAAACCCCCAATCCCATTATATGATTTCCCATGCCCGAATTTTACACTACACGAGACATTGTGACAGAGGAGTAGAGTACAAGAGTCAGGACAAGCAAAGCCTTTTATGGGTTCGAGCTTTTGGAAAGGAAAGTAGGGGTGGCAAAACTGGTGATTGTGGTGTCCTTTGTAATGCATTTTGTTCATTTGTTGGCATCTTGCGACTTCATTGTTGGGGCCCCCCAGTAATTCTTCCCCCATGCAACCTCGGTCTCCTTGTCTTGTCCTCTTCAATCACCTCTCGAAGAACGCCAGTGCATGCCCATACCGTCATGTCGACTCCATAAACGCCTCGACCCTAGC
>Ga0181464_1001127_pt2 | contig 11783 bp, 9 predicted proteins | sample InSIn2gowninarea_FD_119074 | JGI IMG/M metagenome (GOLD analysis project Ga0181464, IMG submission 119074) | Clean room microbial communities from NASA Spacecraft Assembly Facility at Jet Propulsion Laboratory, Pasadena, California, USA -... ...
GGTGTTATTTTATTTGACTTGAAGCATATTACTATCTCTTATCTCTTCATAAAACTAATAGATCTTCTTACACATCTCTCAATAATCATTTTGTTGACAAAATCAGTGAAGAGTGTTGGCATCAATCACATATTGTGGAACAGTCCAACATCTTTTTACTTTGGGATCCAAACTGCTAATTGTGTTTAAAATTGATTATCTGAGAAATATTGTCACCTAGTTTGAGAAAATTGACTTTGTTGCTAGGAGATCATTTGTAAACTATGTTATAATTGCTATTCGATTTAAAGTAGATACCTATTATGAATTGATCATATCTTCAAGAGTATATATCTTGTCATTCAAGTGTATATTTTGGTTATCCATCATACCATTGGATAAGTATACTAAATAGAAAAGTTCCTCTGCTACTATTGGTTTATGGTTGCTATCTTCAGCGCATTGGTGTATCATCTATCTCGTGTAACTACATCATCGGTATCTCTCGTTCATTTTTCTTATGGTTAAGATTCTAACTCGTTGATAAGTACTACCATAACTAAATACTTAAACAACCCAACCAATCTTAGCCTAAGAATCACTCACATGTTTTACACAAGCACCTACGAAATGCTTGTCCATTCAATTACTTAGCTTCTAATTTGTAAATAAGCGAGAGTTTGACTCCATAAGGCACTAATCTCAATAGTGAATCCAATCTTATATCTTTCCTAAATTAAACAAGTAGTTAGGCTTCTCAACTGTCAGTGTCTCCCAGATAAGTTGGTCCCCAACTTATCTTCCACGTCATTTCCATAGGGACTACCCCCCATAGCCTATTGTTGGGAGACAACTAGAACAGAGTGGGTAGAGATCAGGGTGATGACCCCCACATGAGCAGTTGTTGTGATGCCTGTACAATTCGGGTGACAACAACTCCAATTGATTATACAGTGAAACATAAATAGAAACACAGTACATCAAACGTTATAAATGCAGTAAATAAAAAACAAATAGAAATACAGTAAATAATAAACTGAAGAAATATATAAGTAAAACATACACAAAATGAATAAAGATAAAGAGGAATATACAAGTAAAACATACACATGATGAAGAAAGAAAAAAGGTTTCAAATTATGTTACCATAGAGGAGACGTATGTGTCATCTCTACATCCATGACCAATTCCATATCCATCTATAAAGATGGAGGCATTGCGATGTATGATTGTAGGTAAGGGAAAAATAAATAGCAACCCCAATAAAGAAATGCCCCATATTCACAATAAAAATAGAAGAATCAATCAGAATGAATGAGAAAAGGGAAGTAGAATAGTAAACAAAAATAAATATTAATAGTAAATTAGGTGAATAAAAAATAATATATACGTATGAAAATCAGAGAAACAACAAACTATATTAAAGAAAGAAAAATAAAGTAAATAATAAATAGAAGTATAAAAGTGAAAAAAAGGGGGCAACAACATAGAATCAAATTTAAAACAATAATAATGTGAAAAAGATGTATAGTGGACAAAGGAGCTCAAAGATTTCTAGTCACTTATCTTACACTTAAATACAATCGACCATAGTAAAAAAAATGAATAAAAAATAAATCAAAGGCTAAAATGGCCCACCTTTGAAGTGAAACCCTCCATCATATATGCATTGACTGTTCAATTTACACCCTCATTTATGGTTTAAAAAAAAAATAGAGAGGTGAAAATGGAAATAAATAACACCCCCTCCCTCTATTCAAAGAGATTATTTAGAAAATAAACTAAAGTAGAAAACAAAATGTATGTTCAAAGAATTGGACCTGGATCTAAATATCCACAATTGGACATTACATAAAAATATAGAGTACAAGAGGCTTGGAGTACATTGTGGTTATAGGTGAAGAGATTATTGAGAAGAAAATAGTGTTTATAACACAGGTACAACCAGAAAATTTCAATTTAAAAAATGAAAAAAATATTCTAAATCGATGACATCTACTCCAAATTAAATAAGTGATACACAATAAGCACTAAAAAGAACAATTAAATAAATTATACACAGCCCAATGCCTAACCAAAACAGAAATAGGTTGGGTGCTGATAATTGTTTAGTCCCCTCCACATAAGGCACCAACACTGAATGCTAAATAGATGATAAAATGAAAAATGGTTGAGAAAAGAGAATATATATTTAAGAAACAATCAAACAAAAAGAGGGAAAGATAAAGAAATAGAGAAATCAAAGATTGGGATAAGAACTAGAATAATAAGGAGTTGGAGTAAGAAGAAAGGGACTAGCCAATCCCATGTATTATGTCTGTTGGATATCCCTACCCATGTCTTCTTATGAACTTTTATGAGAAACCCATTTTCCGCTTTCTCTATAATGCACAATATCCCCTTTGAATGTTGGCATATATCAATCCAAAACCTCCACACGGTTTCTGTTACAGTTGCTTTGCTAAGATGAGTTATGGTCTTGTTTCCCTCTGTAAAATGGACTTGACAAGGGTCTCCAAATGGTCTTGTTACGCCCTCTCAAATATATAACATAGCCTCATTGGTTTTAAATGCAAACACGGCCCTTAGGGTTTGATATGTGCAATAATTGTTACTACAATGGCATGACACAAAGGATTATTTTGATGTTGTTTGTTGCGAAGCAAGAATAATTAACTTTGGCCTTGTTATTTGTTGTGAATGAAGAATAGTTACCTTTAGCCTTGTTGTTTGCTGCAAACTGAGAATAATCATCATCGATCGGCTTTCATTTGGAAGGGAAAAAGGATACCGTGAAAGCTCCACCTTGCAGTGGTCAGCACATCATGGATGCTACAAGGAAATGGCTAGATGCTTTTGTCATGTATTCTTGCTTCAAGGAAATCGTCAAATGCTTATGCTAATTGGGTGCTAAAGTTGAAAAGGGGAATATATCTGCACCAACAACTAGGCTTTTGGCACCACCAATTTCCTTGAGATGTTTCAAAATTTCCATTTTTCAGAAATGAACTCCACTGAGGGTGTTATGGGCCATTTTGTCACATATGGTCAATAGGCCTTTAAACGGGATCAATTCACATCCTTCAACATATTTTCATCATCCCTACATAAAGCCCTAAGCATGACTTTGCTAAATCCCTGAGTTTTTGCTCTCGACAACTGTGTTTCCAAGATTTTAAGGCCCAATTCACTCTGGCCCTTTAGGGAACTACATTGACCACCAATTTGGCTCTCTCTTCACCTACGCTAATCACTAGCAGGTTTCTCAGTCTTGGGGGTGTGCTGATTCTAAAATTTTAGGAAAAATAAAAAGAATCCCAAAGCTTCCTCTTTCGAAAGCTTCTAGTGGTTGTTTCAGCCATTTACCTTGGATAAGAGTCTCGAGTCCTATTAGAGTCGGTCTGCTCAGTCCTTCGTCAGAGATCAAAACTCTTTATGCATTTCATTTTTAGGTGTCCATCTCCATTCACTCAGCTCCATTCTGCTAGGGGCATGCCATAATCTGATGGAGAAGGTCATGCTGGTCATTTCCCCTCATGTCTCGCTGCTGCTGGCTTGGGTCTTTGTGTCAAATAATCACTAAAGTCCATGACAGTCAAGGTCTGGTCCTTTAACAGACAAAAGTAAACTTTTATCATTAGGTCTAGGGATTAATCAATGTGGTCTTTAAAAATGTCCAGTAAAGACATGCAGGCTAGAGTGATGCCCATACAAAGTAATGATTCTGAGAGTTTCATCATCATATTGGTAAAATTCGACTGTTCTTCAAAACTCTATTTTGAGGAAAAGTCAAACAGTGTCATTGGTGATAAATTTTTCAAAAGGGTTGACATTTTATTTCTTCAAGTGCGGTCACGGTTTCCGTGGCCAAATGCTTTGTCATGCAATCCCTAGAAAGAGTGTCAAAAAATTTCATCAATTGAGCCAAAATTCAAAGAAGAAGTGAAAATCAGGGTTGTATTAAAGTTAGTGAAAAAAGTGCCAAACATGACATTAGAAAAGTGGGTTTTTTGAAAAAGTAAATTTAAATCATGACCTCCAAGTCTTATACACAAGTCTCCATCACAAATCAAACTCATTGTGCAATCAAGGCATGGGAAAAATGTTGCAAGGTTGTGGAGCGAGCAATTGCGTGGTTTGGATTAGTTTGGAGGTGATTACAGCGGTGTGGCGCACACAGGCAGGGGCGGGTGCACACACAGGGCGTGACGCACAACTAGAGCACGGCGCACTAGGTCTTGCATGTGGTGCACAGTGACAAAACGCCCTGAAATTTACCAAATCCCCTCAAATATTTTGTGAAGCTCATCTATTTGCAAAGTAGGCTCTGTTAACTCACTTGTGAATCAAATTTGATAAAGATATGGTGGTTTTTATGCCTGTGATTAAAATTTAAAAAATTTCATAAAGTTAACCATAAGAAGACACCAAAGAAAAACCATTTTGCTAGGGTTGTGTAACAGTGTTATCGCTGCCAAGGTATTTTTCCTACCCTACCCATGTTCCTTATTCCCCTATGCCATTTTTTCTACTATCACTACCCTAACACTACCAAACTCATATTCACTTACCCCTCCTCATATTACTCAATACAAACCCTAAAACGCTACCTTGCCAAAAACCCAAACCATACCCTATCAGAATGCCCCAAAACCCCCTACATATCCCTAAACAAAATTCTCCCTATAACCCCTATTCCCGTTACATTACTCCCCTCCTAATACTCCCTTTTTTCATTGTCCCCTTGGTGGCAGATATCACAAACAATACCCAGTTTCACCATCATCAAAAGGGCAGCCTTAATATAGTTTATAAACAATAGTCATGGCATCTAAGGGTTCATCAAAGTATGAGGTTGAAACCCACAGTGATACAGCTTCAGGAGAACAGGCCCCTAGGAGACATCACCAGAGTGGCAAACATGTTAGGGATGAGCCAAACACCCTCACTGAGTTGCAGGCATGCCCTCTTGCTATGTCATGTTTCCAACACCTAGCATGTTTTGAATTTTGTCAAAGGGTGGAAAATGTCAGAGTTCATCATGAGTTGGCCCATCTTTTTTTGCACTTCACCTACATGGAGGTCACTCTATCTTGGCCAAGGTCACCTTCACATTGACACCCGAAACTATATCAGTGGCAACAGGCATACCAAACATTGGAGAATAGTGGCATAAGAAGAAGAAGGTGGATAGGCATCATTATGAGCCTTACATTAAGGCCAGTTGTTTGAGTCAGCTCACGAGAGTTTTCCCATTCAGATTTTTAAGAGATGAGTATGGTCTGCTAATGAAATTGATCATGAAGTACCTCAGTTGTGAGGGGAGGTTTTCTCGCCTTTATTCCTATCACATCAGGGTTGCTCATGCACTTTACCAGGGTGAAAATGATGAACCTCCCATTTTTCATTTGCGGGAACATAGAGAAGATGAAAAATTCCATGCAACATAAGACCCCTCGACAGCAGCTCAACAGTGTTTATCACTTTGCTCTTATTCAGATTTTGGTAGATCATCAGGTGGGATTGCAGGGCATTTCTTGGGAGGACTTCATCTCCCGTGACTTCTTCAACACTCCACAGGTAGTATTAGAGTAATAGCATGAGATAGGTGGTCCTTCACATCAGTATGAGCGCCATGAGACCGCTACTATGCCAGTATTTATCACCTATCAGAAAGGGAGTAGACCCTTATTTGCGGCAGCAAAGCAAGTGTTATCTCCACCCAGGGTGGAAGGGGCCTCGCTTCCGACATCAGCATCACAGGAGCAGGGCAGAGGTAAGGAGCCAGTACATGATGAGGGGCCTTCAGGAGAGCCATCCGGTGAACAAGAGACTGAATTCATTCTCCTTCACGATGATGAGACCGATACAGAACCAACCAATGCAGAACTTAGAGAGGTCATCCAGGAACAACAATCAGAGATTTAGGCCTTATCCCTTGACTTGGAGAGGGCCAAATGGAACATGAAGTACCTTGAGTAGAGAAACTAGCAGCTAGAGGATCAGCAGGTGATTATGGAGCTGCAAAACATTCGTGAGCATCGCCAAGCTGCTCAAAGGAGAAGAGTTGAGCTCACATCATTGGAGCAAGAAATCAATGAAGATCGGGAGGCCAATCTCAAGAGAGTCAACATGCACTTGGAGAGGCTGCTAGACAAGGCTGACAAAGACCTTGCTCTACTAAGACACATGGCTTTCCATTACAGGGCACGAAACATGAGTGCAAAGGCCCGGATAAAGAGTTTGAAGGTGAAAATGAGGAAAGCAACAAGAAAGGAAAAGGAGGCAAAAGAGCAAGATCAACTTTGAATCTTGGCTGAGGCTTCCTTGGCACATCATAGCACCCGATAGAGAACCTCTATCCCAAATTTCAAACAATTTGGCAAATTTTTGGTCACATGACAAATTTTTGGGCAAAACACATGTTTTTTCTCCTTGTGGCGTAGCGCTAAAAATTGGGAGCTCCAAATGAAGAATGGTTTACATTTTTGGATTCAGCATGAAAAATCACGACTACTAGTGCTCAAACAAGAAATTTGGTCAAGATCTGAGTCTCTAGGAGGTCAAAAAACACCCAAAAAATGACCTCTCTGCCCCTATTTTGATACACAGGAAGCAGTCTTGGGAGAATGAATATTTGGAGGGGCAAATGAGCACCAAATTCAAAAATTCTAGTTGGGGTAGAAAGTAGACAGTATAGGCTTTCCAAAAAGCTCACTTGGGCACATTTTGGACACCTACAAGTGCCCCAAAATAGGCCCCAAATTAGTGCGGTGCACAGAGAAAATGGCGCGGCGCACAGAGGAAAAATTGCCAAATTTGATTCCTTTTCGCGAAATTTCGATTTGTGACTTCTCCAAGTGGGCCCGCTCATCTACACTTCGGTTTTTTGGCACCAAAGGCAGAATTTAAAGAATTTTCTCTCTAGATGAGCTTCTATCCAAGTGGCGAAGGAAGGAAAACAGTCACCCAAGCCATTTGTCATGTTTGTAACGCTGCACCTGTAGCTAATGGTTGGCTCTTCATCTCCATTTTGTAATGATTCGAATAACTCCCCAACCCTTGGGTGTTCTATCTCTTCATGGCACATTCTATATATTGTATGCAAGCTATTTGCAAAGGGTTGGTTGGTTTGTAACTTCTGGGAGACTGTGGGAAAGAAACTCTGTTTCTTCACTGTATATTTTTGACAGAGAATTAATGAAAGGCAGCGACTCTGTTTCATGAGATTCTTGTGGTTGTGAGTGTAGCAAATGTGTCTCTTACATTTTCATATGTATTTCGTTATGTTTCATAATACAATTCATGTTCATTTCTAGTGAAATTTTCTGAGTTAGATAAGGTAGAATTCAATTTTGTTGCTCTGCCTGTGGGAAATTTTCATGTTCAATGTTTTTCTTTTGTTGAAAAGGATTCATGTAACTATGCCCTTTTCACTCTCCTCATCAATCTCTCCATTCCGCGTTATTTCGAACCAAATTGCTACACTTTTCACCTGCCTTGCCTCATGAAGTAATATGTGCCTTTGTATTAAATTCTCTGTTCTTTGCTGACCGTTGCTCCCATACCATCCTAGAAGCTCAGTCATTCATAAAAATTGTTTCTTGTATTCATATTCACTTATTAGCCTAAGATCAGTATTTCACTGTAAGTCATCTCAGACCATTTTTGCTTATCTATTCACTGAGCGTGACTCGGAGAGAGCCCTCTCTTGTTCTAGTAGGTCTAGCTACCAGACTGAGCATGGTTTGTGGTTACCCTAATTTTTGCCTTCCTTCAGCCTAGGGCAGATTTAGGTGCTAACATAGTGGCGACTCCACTAGGGAAGTGAAATCAAATCCCCTTGTTTCTTAATAATTCTAAGCTTCCAGATGATAAGTTTAGGATTGGATAGGTTGAGTAAGTTGGTTGTGTCCTGTGATTTTTCTCAATAGCACGCTGACTTCTTGACGATATACCAGAGCCAATCTAGACCCAGATCCTCCTCACATCTACGAAAACCCCAATTTGATTCCAAGACTCCTTCGTCAAGAAAGCACCATAACTCCTGTGTTCAAATCCCATTCGTGTCCTGACATTTTTGAGTATCTTGAAGAGCTTCAGTTTGACGAGCGGTTTGAAATATCATTGTTTGAGTCTAAATCCGAAAGGGCTGTTGATTACTCTGTCCCCAATCCTCAATTTCTTGTAGACTTAGAAACCAAAAGAGCTAACCGATTAATCGACAATTATATTGCAGCACAGCCTCAAACTCCAATTGATAGCCCCTTACAAACTATGCACACTCCTCCAACACCTCCAATGCCAAATCTACCGAGAGTGATGGCTGCCCGTTTCGCACCCCTTGTTCTTCCCCAAGTTCTAGATGATATGCCCCTAGATTATCAAAGTAAAATCCCATTTTTTGATGGCACTCCTAACAGCATTACTGCTCAACAACATGTAGACAAAATGGTAGACTTCTATGAACTTCACGAGATCGATGAGGAAAATGTGACAATGAGACTTTTTGTATAGATATTTGTAGGTGAAGTGAGGAAATGATTCAGAGGTTTTCCAGCAGCACGTATCACTACCTTGGCTAAACTACAAAGACAATTCTTAAATCGATGGGAAGTGAAAAAGAATCCCCTTCAAATTCTGGCTGAATATGAGCAAATCAAATGAAACGCTGGTGATTTGGTCCAAGATTATTGTGTTAGATTCAATACAGTTTATAACGAAATTCCATATCATCTAAAGCCACCTATGGGACTAGCTATGATGAAGTTTCCGGATGGTTTTGATGCTGACATGGCCTATCAATTAAGAGAGAGAGAACCGGCCACAATGGAAGACATGCAGAAAATCGCGGTCAGCGTTGAAGCGAATCTACTGTCCAAAAGAGCTAGAGCGAAAGCAGAAAAGAAAGTCACTGTTAAGGAAGAGTCTTCTTCAATGGATCAATTACTCAAAAAGGTAGAGCAGATTCTTGAAAGGGTGAAGCTTGACAAGCCTGAGCCACAAGTTAGAAATCCTAACTTTCGTGGCCAGCAGCAACAACAATATAGAATCAAACAGAGAGATCAGTGGCCCCAAGTGCATACAGCACAACAACTAGTACAGACACCTTTGCAACAAAATTTTGTGCATGGACTGGAGTCAGATGAGAACAGGAATGTAATAGGTAAAGAAAACCACCTCTTTACTCCAGATGAGCTACCTACTTACATTACTGAAGAAGAGGAGAGTGTGGTGAGCTCAGCTACACACAAAGATGCATATTTCATTCTAGCTAGTGACACTGTTTTAGAAGAAGAACCAGAGGAGTATCAGAGGGGGTATATGAATGCTCTGTTTGCCCACCAATAGTGATATTCACTTAGAAATAGATATGTGCCGGCCAAACCAATTCAGAAAAAGAAAGATTTTATAGCCTCCTTCATCCACTTCACTTGGTTTTCCTTCTTAATCATGTTGGTCATTTCTCTTAAGTGTTCAGCAAGATTAGGCACAAAGCGACGAAGAAAATTCATCTTACCATTGAACGATTGTATCTCTTTTTTATTCTAGGGCAGATTGATTTGCCGAATTGCTTGCACATGTGTAGGGTCAATATGAATGCCATCTTTTGAGATAATATGCCCAAGTAATTTGCCTTCCTCCATGGTGAACAAGCTCTTCTTCAGATTTAGCAACAAACCATATTTTCTGCACTTTTGAAAGACAATTTTTAGATGGTGCATGTGTTCTTCATCAGATTTGGAAAACACTGTCAAATCATCCAGGTATACCACCAAAAAGACATCCTTCTCATTTGCAAAAGCCAAATCCATTTCACACTGAAATGTGGCACCTGCATTCTTTAGACTGAAAGGCATTTTGGCATAATGAAAGGTTCCCCATGGAGTGGTGAATGTTGTCTTGTCTCGGTCATCTTCATGGACAGAAATTTGGTTATATCTGGAATAACCATCAAGTAGTGACATACGAGATGCCCCCACTACTCGCTGAAGTATATGGTCCATTTTGGGCAGTGGATAGTTGTCCTTCAATGAAACTTTATTGATATTTCTGAAATCAATGCATAGGCAGATCTCACCTGTCTTCTTTCGTACGATGACCAAGTTAGAGATCCAATCTGAAAATCTGATGGGCATAATGATACATGACTTGTACAACCTGTTTACCTCCTTTTCAATAGATGGCAACAACTTTGGATTTATCCTTCTTAGCTTTTGTTTGAATGGTTTTTGATTGGGCTTGATGGGTATTGTGTGCTGAATTATATTGGTATCATAGGTCTTTAGAATAATCCCAAGCAAACACATTGGCAAATGAAGCCAGCAAACTGATGTATTTGCCCTTGATCTTTGGCGGCAATTCTTTGGACAATTTTACCAACTTAGGATTAGTAGTTGTTCCGATGTTGACCTCTTCTACACCCTTCTCTGTTGGTTGCAATGTTGGCTTGCGAGCTACATCATCTTGATCAAAAAGTTCTTCTAGAGGTATCAATCCTTTAGGAATAATGTTATTCTTCAGCTGCAACACGTCCATTTCATTGATATGCACTTCATCTATACCATTCTCTTTACCATCATCATTTTCTACATCAATTAAGGTTTCTTTGAACTTGCCTTTGTTTTGCAGAAAATCATTAATTTCCTCATCATCTTGAAACACTTGCCAATATCTCTGATTTTCTGGAATGGTTGGGCGATGCTTGACATGGATTTCAAATTTATTGCTGGAATTCATTGGGATCTTCAAACTATTTGCTGCCTTGGCAAGAGCGTCTGCAATACTATTTTGTATACGAGGCACACATGTCAAGGTGTATTCTGAAAATAATTTTAGGATGTCCATAACTGCATTACGGTAGGCCTGCATCCTAGGATGCTTTGCTTGATACTCGCCTCTGACCTGCTTTATTACTAATTCGGAGTTGCCATATACTCAAATCCTCTTAGCATTCAACTTTCGTAGAATCTTCAGGCCAGCAATCAGAGCTTCATACTCAGCTTCATTGTTTGAACACTCAAAAGCCAACTTGTAAGAGCAAACCCTCACGTTACTTGGCACTTTGTTTGGGGTGGAGAAAGGACTGCGTACCCAAATTCCAATTCCAGTGCCATCATTTCCCACTGCTCCATCAAAATCCATGGTCCACAAACCTTCTTCCTCCTCTTGCAAGTGCTGGAAATCTATTTGCTGTGCCTTGTCTGCTTGCTGTCCATTACTTTTAGCTGATTGCCCAATATTTTTCTGCTGTTCTTGTCCTTCTTTCTTTAAAATTTCTCTGAAATTTTCTGTTATTTCCGAAATATCATCTGCTTCTGCTAACTGACTATCTATATCATTTAAACTATCTAAAAACAAAACAAAAGACTCTAAATCTGTATGTACATAGTTAATCGGATGATTTATTGGTTTGTCCTTGCTTGTGATCATATATTTCATTTTCCATTCCCGATATAATTTCCTCATTTGTCCAAACACTGGAATAGTTGCATAGGAGAAATCTAGCTGTAGTTTCCCTTTCAATTTTGCTACCCAAGACCTGGAAAGAAGCATGCCAAACCTTGGAGGAATATCTGCTACCACCACATCCATCAAAACATTTTTCATTGGGAGCTAATCCAGACTCACAACCAAGTCTTTGATGAGTCCTATACATCTCACTCTGCTGGAATCAAATGAATAGAGATCATGGTATTTCCGGGTGATGTCCAGACCAAGCTTATCCATGATAGCCTTGGGCATGAGATTGTGAGAGGCTCCGGAATCGAACATGGCATTATGTAACACAAAACCATGCAATC
>Ga0181464_1001487_pt1 | contig 11782 bp, 15 predicted proteins | sample InSIn2gowninarea_FD_119074 | JGI IMG/M metagenome (GOLD analysis project Ga0181464, IMG submission 119074) | Clean room microbial communities from NASA Spacecraft Assembly Facility at Jet Propulsion Laboratory, Pasadena, California, USA -... ...
ATTGAAAAGTAAAGGGATAGCCTCTACCTCAATGGTTCTTACCTGTACAACACCATTATCATGACATTTTTCTATGACATAAGGCCCTAACCATCTAGCCCCTAACTTACCTTTGCAATCCTTGTACTGGGAATCATACAACAAAGCCCAATCACCTTCTTGAAACTATTTGTCCCTTATATTTTTGTCATGCCAAATTTTCCTTTGAACTTGTTTCACTTCTGTGTGTAGAAGGGCTTGCATCCTAAATTCATCTAACCCATTCAGCTGGAGCAATATTTCTTGTTGTGCCCTAGTGAGATCTAGATCCAGTTGTGCTTCCATTCTTAAGGTTTTATATTCAAATTCAATGAACAACAGGGTTTTATTCCCATAGACTAGCTCATAAGGAGTGAACCCAGTGGTGGTTTTCCAGGTGGTATTGTAGGCCCAAGTGGCCTCAACTAATCTATCTGCCCAATCCTTTCCACTACTGATAATGACTTTGGTCAGAATGCCTTCCAATGCTCTGTTGGTTACCTCCACTTGCCCATTAGATTATGGGTGGTAAGGAATGGATGTTCTGTTCTTCATCTTGTGTTGGCTTAACAAATTTTCAATCATGTGAGATGTAAATTTATTGCCTTGATCAATGACCAACTCTCTAGGGTACCCAAACTTATAAAACACATTTTCCCTTAAGAATTCAACCACCTTTTCTTCTGTTGCTACTTTGATGGCCTTGGCTTCAGCCCACTTGGTTAAATAGTCAGTGCACACAATGATATAATTCTTCTGTCTGGATGGAGGGTCAATGGGCCCAATGAAATCCATGCCCCACTTTTCAAATGGCTCGAATGTCACTTGAGGTTGCAGAGGCATTTCATCCCTTGGGGTAGTTTTACCCATCTTTTGGCACTGATCGCACTGACTGGTACACCTCCTCACATCTTGGTGAAGAGTGGGCCAATAATAACCAACTTGTAGTACCTTGAATGATGTGCTTTTATGTAAAAAGTGACCTCCATAGGGCGCATAATGGTAGGTCATAAGGATGTCAAAGACTTCCTCCTCCCTAACACATCTTCTCAGAATTTGATCTAGGCCTAGCTTAAAGAGATTGCCCCCAATCCAAGTGAATGGGTGCTCTTCCTTACGATCTTGCTCTTTTTATTGGAGGGCAAATTTGGTGGAAAATGTGTAGACACCAAGTAATTTTCTATGTTAATAAACCATGGAGAGAGAACTGAAATGGTGAATAAGTGTTCATCTGGTATCTTATCGTCAACCACTCCTTCCTCTCCTGTAGGAAAATTCAATCTGGATAAAAAATATGCAACGACATTCTCCTTTCCAGGTTTATCAATAATAGTTGAATGAAAGTATTGCAATAAAAGTAACCAACTAATAATCGAGGCATTTACATCAGGTTTATTCATCAAGTATTTAATTCCAGCATGGTCAGTATCTACAAATGTTTGGTAACAAGTAATGTAATGCTTAAATTTATTCAATGAATGCACAACAGCCAAGAACTCTTTTTCATTCATTGTGTAGTTCAACTCGACTTTTGATAGATTCTTACTGATGAAGTAAATGGCATAAGGTAGCTTGTCATCTATCTGGTCTAGAGCTACTCTTATGGCTTCCTGAGAGGCATCGACATGTATATGGAAAGGAAGAGCCCAATTCAGGACTCAAAGAATAGGAGCAGTAGTCAACTTTTCCTTTAGGGTGTCCAAGGATTCTTGACAAATTTTTGACCATAACATTCGAAGTCTTTGGCCAATAACCCAAATAAATGAGGAGGTAAATTGCCGAAATATTTTATAAACCTCCTATAGTATCTGGCAAAGCCTAAAAAGCTTCTAACATCCCTCTATTTTTTTGGAGTCGAGACCCTTTTGACGATGACTATCTTATTTGGGTCTACCTATAGTCCTTCCTGGGATATTGAGTGACCTAGAACAATCCCTACAGTCATTAAGAACTCACATTTTTTGGGACTAAGGGATAAGTTCATTTCAATGCATTTTCTCAACACCTTACCCAGGTTAGAGAGAGCCTCCTGGAAATCATAGCCATAGTGTGCAAAGTCATCCATACAAATTTCTACAGCATCATGGACTAGCTCAGCGAAGATACTTAGGACTTCCCTTTGGAAAGTGGCAGGGAAATTGCATAGACCAAAAGGAAGGAACCTATAAGTAAAAGTAACCTAACGAAAGATGAAGGTGGTTTTATCCTGGTCCTCTGGGCTAATCTAGATTTGATTGTACCTGCTGAGCCCATCTAAGAAAGAGAAAAACTTTTTCCCGGCCAAATAATCTAACACTTAATCAATTAAAGGTAGAGGGAAATGGTCCTTCTTCATTGCTTTGTTTATCTCTATGTAATTAACACAAATCCTCAACTTCCCATTTTTCTTTGGGACCAGCACCAAAGCAGACACCCACTCACTATCCGAGATAGGGTAAATGAATCTTGCATCCAAAAACATTTGTAATTCTTCTTTGACTGTATCCTTGAGAGCTGGATTCATTCTCCTTGGGGGTTGTCAGGCCGATTCACAACCTTATTTGATATAAATGTGGTGAGCACACACCGAGGGGTGCAATCCCTCCATCTCTTTGTAATTTCAAGAAAAGACTCCCAAATGCTCCCTTAGCATGTTACATAACTCTTCTTCTAGGTGTACAGAAAGAGAGGGGTTGATTTTCAAAGTTCTTTCAAGGCCGAATTCTATTGTCTTGACACGAGTAGGGCTTGACTGAGGTAAGCATAGGTCAATCTGATGGTTTCTCTTGGTTTCCTTCACTACTTTCCCTAGAGACAAGGTGTTGGGAGTTGGATTTTGGAGGATGTGTTCAATCAAATCATCTTCATCAGGTTGTCCTCCTCCCATGAAAGTTTCTAGCATATAGAGTTAGGCAAAGTAGAATTCATCTTCTTCCTTGTATTCTAGCCATAAAGGTAAATAATTTTCTAAAGATGGCTAAGCAGGAGGATACAAGACCAATTTCTTGGATAGATGCCCATTTTTTGTAGTCATGTTTCTAGCCCTGCAGTTGATGTAGTCATCGATAGTGGCTAACGAAGGCCTCCCAAGTATGAGAGAATAACCATTAAAATTGGCCTTAGGTTGGAGAACTAGGAAGTATGCAAGGTGCTCCTAGGAGTCAATGGAGATCATCACATCCTCAACAATCCCCTCAGGGGTTACTATGGATCGGTGTGAAAGTTGCAAGACTGTCATGGTTTTTCTTAATGAATCCTAGTCATTACATTAATGGCAGCCCAAGATCAATCAAGGTATGTGGGACAATGGTGCCATTGATGTGCACATCTACTACAGGGATTCCAGGGTCTAAATACATTGGGCAAATTACCTGTCCCAACATTAAGTTAGATAGTTGTCCAATGTCACTAATGGTAGGGGTGTCTCTTTTTTGCCTCCCTAGATGTTTGAAACACTTCTCTTTAAGTAGTTTGTTGTAAATAGGTACATCCTTAATGGCTTGGATAAGTGGAATTCTGACACATATATTATTCAATTCACCTAGAAGTTCATTCCCTTTTGGGGTAGGATAGAATGGCTGATTTAACCTTTCAGGAAAGGGTGGTGGATTCACTCTAGGCATACTTTCCTCTCTTTCCCCCTGACTCTTCCTAGGTGGAGATGGAGGTTGGCTGTCTGGGAGAACTCTCCCAGACCTCAGGTTGATTTCCTAAATTTCCACAGCATAAGCAGGGTAGGATGTCTCTCCACTTGTAGACCTAATATGCCTATCTGTTGTTTGGGTTTAGATTTGGTTGGGCAGGCATCTCAGGTTGTTTAGGTGGACCAGGGTGTAAAAGATGTGGTTGAGTAGAAGGTGAAGGCAATAAAGCTAGAGTATTTTTGTATGGGGGCCTCCACTCCTAGGGTGGTGCATTCCACTAAGGCTATGGAGGGGTATATGGCTGATATGGTTGGCTGGTCGGTTGGGAATGGCACTGAGGTGCAAAAGACTAGGGAGAAGGTGTAGACCAGGAGGGATGAGTAGGGGGGGCCCAAGAGGGAACGAATGTGTTTTGGTTAGGGTTATAATATGAATATGATGACCCTAGCATGCCCTACTGGTATGGTCGAGGCCCATGAGGCCTTCTTTGATTTATGTAACAAAGTTGTTCATTCACCCCTTCTGTTCCCTGATACATAACATTTCTTCCACATGGAGAAGAGAACTTGTCTATAGAGTGGTTTTCTTCACAAGCTGAGCATATTTCTATCAGGTTTAATGGACATTCATTCCTAGGATGCCTCCTTGTGCATCTAGGGAAGAAGATGGTTAATTCTCTCTCTACTTCCTCTTGCTTCCTTTTGATGTGCCTAGTGTCCATCTGTATGGCAATGGTTTGCCGAATTTTACTCTTAAAATCTTCCAACATGTTCCTAATTCCACATTTTATAGATGTATTGGATGAGGATGAGTTGGCCACTACTTGACTATCCCTACCCTTTTTTCTAGTTGCCCTATAATGGTTTTTAAAGATGGCCCTGATATCTTCATAGGGTAGCTGGTAGATTTCCCCTCCTGACAGCAAGTTTAGGGTATCCAAAACATCTTCCCTTACCCCCTTGAGTAGGACTAGCTTCAGTGACTCATGATCAAGTGTGCACCTAGCCCTTTTGTAGCTAAGATCGAATCTTTCCTCATAATCCTATAAGGACTCATCATGCCCCAAGGTCATTCTAAAAATTTCCTCTTTAGTGTCTTTAGATGTGTAGTAGTCCCTATAATTGTTGTTGAAAGCTCGCTGCATCTAAGCCCAAGTGGTGATGTTATCCCCAGGTAAACCCATGAACCAGTGCATAGTTGCATCCTTGAGAGTGGATGGGAATAATTTCAACTTTTGATCATCAATGGTGTAATCTTAATTTCTACATATGACAGTGCACTCAAACAAGAAAGTATATGTATCTTCTGAGGTCAGGCCATGGAAGTTAGGAAGAGCAGAGGGGCTTATGTTTTTCATCTTTGCATCCCCATTGGTTTCTCTAATGCGAAAATCATCCTCAATTCTTTCTTTATGTCCTTTGCCATTTCTATTTTCAACCATTAGGTTAGTTGGAATGGGTTCTTCTTCTTTTTCTTCCCCTATAGGTTCTTCAAAAAGCTCTGATTATTCGCCTAATGGGTCCTCCAATTCACAACCATTAAAGAAGAGGGAAGGTTGGTTGTTTGAATTAGTGGGGGTATTTGGTAGAAATTTTCTGAAGTTATCCCTATTCCTATGAGGCATGAAATAATTGTTTTAGTTTTCTTTTCAAGATTTAAGACTAATTGCATAATTGAAATGACAAACTGAATTGAAGCTAACTGCTGAATGAACTTAGTTGCAAAATGGAAAGAAAATAAAACCAACTTACAACTACTTTTGAAAAAATGAAGCTAATAGCAGAATGAAAGAGATAAGAAATAAAAGAAAGGAAGCAGAAATCACATCTACGTAGAACCCTCCCTAGCAATGCTACCAAAAATTGATGAGCTCCAGTATTGAACCAAAAATGTTGCAACTCCTAGGGCTACCAACTTTACTTTATCAAACTCGAGGTTCATACAAACTTGTAGGTGACAGTGTTGTGTACACAAATAGATGTGATGGATCCACTCTTTGTCACTGCTGTGCTGGAAATAAACCACTAGGGTTTCTCAAACCAGCCTTCTATTGATTTAGAAGAAGTTTGATTACCAATGGAGAAAGAGGAATTTTTCCCTAATTGAGAGAATTGAAATATTATCTATTGCAGTAATGAAAGACTGAAAGAAATTATTAAACTAAACCACTCATCTAGATATCTGTTAAGAGATCTTGCTTCAGAATAATTATAAACTAACGCATGTGGAAACTTAACTATCCTAAGCATGCAATCTGATCCAATCAAAACACTTTACTACTATGCATATGAATGAACATAACAACCTTTTCATTTTGTCCTTTTTGTGAAAACATGAATGATAATTCTTCTTGATTGTATGGAAGGTGGGTTATGTGTGGAGAGAGATGGATGTGAAGGGTCAGAAGGCTTGAGAAGAAAGCAGGGGTGTTCTTCTATCTTTCTTCATGCATTTTTTACATATCAACCTTAAAACAAGCCACTCTAGGTCATCCCACAAGATGTCTATAGGATGTCCTAATGCACCTATGAGATCCCCTATATACCTAGAGGATCAGGATGAAAGAATAAGGAGTGACTTAAGAAGTGGTATACAGATTAGGGAAGGTGAGTGATGGAAGGAATAAGGTAAGGAAGTGGCTAGGACTTCCTCATAACTCAAACCAAAGTTTCTAGGATGGTTGGATTTTCTCAACAAGCATGGTAAGTTGGTCTTATGAAATGGTAACTTGGTTTATGGACTTGGTTTCTTTTGACGATTATTGATGGATGAGGTTAGGCTAGGGCTACTGACATGAAATCTTCTCGCACTCTTTGAACTCCCGCAATACACACATCAATCACATTTACCCATAAATCATGTCATAACAAGAAAGATCTCCAAAAACATAAGCAAACAAAATTTCATCATTCATTTGCCTATTTCATGCATGGAAATACTTTGCAGCCTATTGTGAAACATCATGAAATATAATACAAAGCTAGAGATAACATAGATAACAACTGCAAACGATCCTTGAAAACTAAAGATGCTAGCCTAATTAGCAGAAAACCCTAAGTAACATAAGAAATCAGAATTCTATCATTTTGGTGTTGAATGGGAGTTTTTCCTTCAAACCATGGTCCCTGAAGGGAGGAGTGAGGAAAGAACCACATGTTATCAACCTTTTTGGTATTCCTTTATCTCTCTATATATACTGCTAAACGATGCACAAATGGAAGCAAACTAATCAAATTCACCAATACTTGCAATGAACCAATTCCAAAATTAATTCAACAAGAAATCTATGCAATAACCTAAGCATACAAGTACATTAAGAGGAACCTCTTCTGCTAGGCTTGGGCCCTAACCCAAGATCTTAAACCCTCCATGTTAACTCAATGATGGATCAAGGAAATTCTCATTTTCATTATCATATCAAAAAATAATGCATAACAACATTTTGCCATAATCCTTCAACTCGGAAGCGCTTAGTTGTCTTGCATAAAAAATCTGAATCCTAATGAGGCTCCAAGACTCCCTATTTATACAACTGAAGTTTCCAACAACTTCCTTAAATCTAGGGAGGATTGGCTCCTAGTCTCAAGATGAACTAGTTCTTTAACTACTCGGTTGCCAATGATCTTCATGACTCGGCTGCTTGCAACTCCAAGCTAGTGTGATTTGATTGGAGGATATTTGAATGGGTGACAATTTAATGAGGAAGATCCATCTCCTATAATCTCTCCTTCTTGCCTCATTCAATTTCCTACACCTTAATTAGCCATAATTGCCATAATTTTCTCCCAAAAACCTGCAATCAATGCACTTTAGACCACTAGACATAACATCTTACATTTACTCATCTCATTTAGCAAAATATAATTAACACATGTAAGGAATTATGAGAAGAGTTGACTTTAGTAAGCTTGGAGATGTATTAAGGTCCATATATTTACCCAATGATGAGCCTCATCAAATACAAAGCTTGTTCTCACAAGAACAATCCCTGCATAAGTATAATCATCTATCAAATCACAAGCTAGCTTAAGCCAAATCCTTAGCCTATTTTGTAGATCTCCAAGCCCCTATTTCCTTGTGTAATTACTAGGATGAATAGCCTATATTTAAAGGGAATTCATGCTTCCAAAATTATGCAATCCAAAAATAGGTCTTTATTTGATTTCATGCATGCTATTTACAACTGAGTAAATCATACAATTGATAGTACACTATCCCTGCACTCTAGTTTCAACTGGGTCTTTCTATGAACTCACATGAATGAATTTCTCCTATGGGAATATTTAGTTAATTGGAGTAACACTTCTGGATGCACCAGTGCACTAATTGACTATTAGTCCTATATTAGTGCCACAAACAGTTAGAACTAATTTAACTCACCATAACTCAGTGAACTAAGTTAATCTAATTACAACTCAATTTGAACTCATACTGGAACCCTAAAAGTTAGGGAGAACACTTATATGACTTACAAAGGACTTACAACTCGAAATTCCAAAGCTAATTAAACTTTGACTAATTATTTACAAGTTTCTACGAGAAAAGAATTACAATTTAACTCTCAATTTAATTCAAGGACAAATTAAATTGGAATTTCAGGATGCCTTTTTTTAACATTTCTTGGTTTTGTTTTCAACACTCCCTCTCAACAAAAAAAAAATTCAAGTCGATCCCGATCCTAAACCTTTGGAATGTTCTACATGCAAAACTTCTCTCTAGTATTATTGCTATAACAACTACATAAACCAAAAAACATCCAACCTAAATTAGTATGATGCATCTGTCATCAAAGTCTCTGACTATTATTGCCTCTGTTGACTGAAAAATCTGCACTTTTGCTGACTCTACCTTTCTACACTATCTTAAAACCTTCTCTAGGCTCTTCAGTATCTGACAGCTCTAGCCTCTGTCATTGTGATATCTGACTACATCAACTGCCACTGGTTCCTCCTGCTATGATATACTTTGGGCTCTAGTAGCAAGGTATGTTCCATGATATAAAACCTCTCAATGGACCCTTCCCAATTTCATCCCTCTTGGGACTATCACTTCACATCGCCCCACCTCACACCTGGAGGTATGGCTACATGTGCTCCCTCTATCCACTTGGCTCAAAATTTTCCCCTAATTGAGGTCTCTACATGAGTGGATGACTCCACTCAGTCTCCTCTCTTCTTCTCCAATTATGGATACTCCAAAATTTTCTGAGACTACTTCTTCTCTGCTTGAGTGGATCTCTCCACTGGGTCTACTCTCAACTTCTCTAGTTGCAGCTTCTCCACAACTTCTTGAAGCTGCTTCTAAGGCTTATTTTGGGGCTACATGTTGAGAGGTAATTTACTCTCCCTCTCAACCACCAAGTCTCTAACCTTTGCCTTGCTCATAAAGGATTTGCATTTATCTTGTACCTCAAGAGCATGCAGGTTCTTGACCCATGCACCGATCTATTTCACCTGTTCCGTGGAAATACGTCTAAGGAAAACCTTTCCCTTACTAAAAATCACATCATAGCCATGGGATTCCAATACCGTGACTAAAACAAGATTCTTCTTTAGTCTTGGAACATACATCACATCTTTGATCCTGAGAGGGGATCCCGATAGCTCTATACATCCCATCATCTCCAAACTCTATGCTCTACTTAAGGTCTTTCTCCTCAAAATCACTAAAGAGAACTTTGTTCCTTGTCATATGGAATGAGGCTCCACTTTTGAGATACTACACACCTCCCATGACAGTGTTGACTATGCATGAAATGAGAGTGAAATCAAGTTCAAATTATGAAGCTAGTGCTTCACCTACTGCAACTATTACAGGCTCCTTCTTACTTGATTTATTTTGTAGGAAATTAGTGGCATAGTGCCCATGCTCATGGTAGTGAAAACACTTGTCTTTCAACAAGTCCATCTTCTTTTTTCCCGCCTCACCTTGGGACTTCTTTCCCTTGACCTTCTTTTCCTTAATCACTAAGGCAAAGTCCTATTTGAATTCCTTGGAAGAGGTCCCATCTCTAGTTGTCCGTCGGAACTCCTCTTGTACAAAATCTGATCACAGTGGTTCCCAATATGGCCATTTCTCCCTCTCATTGACATATTCCTAATAACTATGCCGACTCTTGGGAAGTCCTAGAAGAGCTACGCTAACCATATCATCCTCGGCAATAGTGATTCCAACACTTCCAAGCTCATCTCAAAAATGAGTGAACTTGGTCAAGTAATTTGGAATTGAGTTACCCACCTCCATCTTGATATTTCGAAGCTTATCTTTTAATGCCAACTTCATATGGTCACTATTGTTATGGAAAGTGTCTATTGATTCTTTCCACATATCATATGGGGTCTCCTTCCCATGAAGACTTGAGACAATGTGGTCTCGAACTCCCTCAAGGATTATCCTCCTCACCCTTGCTACACACTTCTTCCATTCAACTAGATCTTTTGCATCCAATGATGGTAGCTTAGGAATGTCTTGATCAATGAATTCCTTCAAGCCATTATCCACCAACACAGCCTCCATCTTGTCCTTCTAGGATATATAATTTGAGCTTCCATCCAAGGCATACTCAAGTTCCAAATCGTAGAATTCCATCTTCTGATCCTAAAGTATGTATTGAAAATTCAAATTTCACCTGCCAGAACTAAAGAACTTCAAAATCTCCCCTACTATACTATAATCAACTTTGATACCATGTAGAATTTTCCTTTAGATTCATAAGCTCATGCAATTCACTAAAGCACATGTTAAGAATCTGCTTCTACTTTCAACCAACGGAAGCCAATAGATTGATGAAAACAATAATCAACAAGAGGAATATAATCAATGGCACATAACACAATATGTATCTGGGGAAAGCCACAACTCAAAACCCCTACTATATATATTGCATTAATTAGAAATCCAAGATGAGAATATAATGCTTGTTCTTACAAGAACAATCCCTGCATAAGTATAATCAATGCTTAGCTCACAAGCTAGCTCAAGCCAAATCCTTAGCCTATTTTGCAGCTCTCCAAGCCCCTATTTCCTTGCACAATTCCTAGGATGAATAATCTATATTTAAAGGGAATTCATGCTTCCAAAACTGCGCAATCCAAACATAGGTCCTTCTATGATTGCATGCATGATATTTACAACTCACTAAATCAATCAAGCATACTAATGGCTCTAAAGCATAATCAAACAATGCAACCTTCTCTAACTCACTTTCACTCACCACCAACCATTACTCAACTCCAAAGTGAAGTATATAAAACATGGAGGGTGAAATAGACCATGGAGATGGGATAAAATGTGCCCAAATTGGACTAAATTAATCCACTAACATCACTACCTATCCACTAAAGGTGTTCACAACATTGGAGGACATTTTCAAACTATTCTTGACCTTTACAACTTATTCTAAAGGTGTCTGGAAATTTCCATACCAATTTTCATCTGGTTTGTGTGAGTAATGCGGAGAATGTTTCATGAAAAACCTCAGTCGCATGCAAAACATTGGTTAAACTTGACTAGATAGATTCATTCACATGCACATGCCTATATTCCAGTGACTGGATCCTTTTAGTCAATTGTATAAGCATATCTCCATGTGGCTAAGGCAAAACATAAGGAAAAACAACGGAACTTCAGTCTAGAACCTCTGCCACCTATCGGATCACCTTCTCCAACATCTGTACATGGATCCAAACCTCTTCCAAGCTTAGAAAAACCTTTGTAAATGGATTAAATAGGTATCTTAAGCATCACTACCAAATTAAACTAAAGGCCAATGAAAAAGTGTTGAAAATAGCAACAAGAAATGTTAAAAATAGAATCCAGAAATAATAATTAATTTGTTCTTGAATTAAATTGAGTATTAAGTTGTAATTTTTTTCTCATAACAAATTGTAAATGGCTAATTAAGTTTAATTAACTTAATTCTCTTAGGAATTTCAAGTTGGAAGTCCTTTGTAAGTCATGTAAGTGTTCTCCCTAACTTTTGGGGGTCCAGTATGAGTTTAAATTGAGTTGTAATTAGATTAACTCATTTTATTGAGTTATGGTCAGTTAAATTAGTTCTAACTATTTGTGGAACTAATAGAGGACTAAAAATCAGTTGATGCATTGGTGGATCGACAAGTGTTACTCCATTTAGTTGAATA
>Ga0181464_1000140_pt1 | contig 11773 bp, 19 predicted proteins | sample InSIn2gowninarea_FD_119074 | JGI IMG/M metagenome (GOLD analysis project Ga0181464, IMG submission 119074) | Clean room microbial communities from NASA Spacecraft Assembly Facility at Jet Propulsion Laboratory, Pasadena, California, USA -... ...
AATGAAAAATAAAAGAACTAAGAAAAAATGAAGGGGAAAACAAGAAATTAATGGAGCGGCATGACAAAGTAAATTCATGAATTACTCTAGGAAATTAACAATGACAAGAAGATTCAAACATTCCCATAAGACCTTTTTGAGTGAGGGATGCAAAACATTAACAACATGGAGACCAACAACCTTCTCCATCATCCAAATGCCTACAAAATTACATATAAAAGGATGAAGCAACATGTTACAATGTACTCCCTTCCAAAAGAGTAAAAGATAAAAGAGAGCAAACAAAGGAAGGAAGAGGAATGTTTATTGAATCAAGGCTGAGATAGGATTTGTACCTGTAGTGGAAAGCACAAGTGAGAATCTAAGAGATACCCACAACCAAGGCATGAGGCAACAATGGAAGTGTTAGGTGATGATGACGCCAACTAAAAAAGGTGCAAGCCACAAGAAGTTTAGCATGCCCAAGGAAGTAAGTAGTAAGGAGACATGGCCACATAAGATGAGAAGGAACGAGTCATATTTCCCAAGAAGATTCAATAGAAAATCAAAATAGGCTACATAAATTTAAGGATGCGTGAGAGAGTTTTCCAATTGAAATAGACTAGTTGTGAGGCAAAGGGAGAGATGCTAATAAAAAGAGGCAATGAAGAAATAAAGAAGAGAATAGGGGGATCTAGGCACACATAACATATCACCAATAGACAAAAAAGAGAATATGGGGAGGAAGGAATCTTCCTCAAGGAAGAGAAAATGCAGCCAATGGATGGTGGTCTCAACCCAAAAGAACAACCTAATGGATGAACTAGAGTGGCATTGACCATAGGGAAACAATAGTCACCAAAACTACAACTAATAATGTGAGAGTTAAAATATATTTGTTGGGTAGGGGTCCCCTAGGTCCAAGTTTTGTCTAAGTCATGTAAATTCTCTACATTTTGACGAGCGAAGCACAATTCATGCAGAGTTATAGGAGTCAAAGGGGCTTTAGGGCAGGTCAAAGCCCCTTATTTTGCAAAGGGATGGGATAAATTTAACTATTTTGAGCTCTACCCATGGTTTGTGGACCATGGTATTGTAAGGGAAAAGGGTATATAAAGGGTTGTCTTAGTGAGTCAAAGGCAATAATTCATATTATGATATGATTTTGAGTTTGTAATTGTGATATCTTTCTGTATTCGGGTGAAGAGGAGGGCTCATGCAACTGCGTAAGCGAAGACCTTGGTAATTCTGCAGCTATGTGTGTAGGCCCCTGCAGCTGCGCGTGTAGAGTTAGAAAGATTATATCAATGAAGATTTCAAATACTAAAGAAGAATTTGAAATGGATTTGTGTATTGTTATATGTTCGCATAGTTTCTATATTTCTATATGATTAGTGTTCACTTTTGTATATTTCTTTTGTAAGTGCATCTCGAAGGTTCAAATATTATTTTATATGATGAATAATGAATGTTAGACTAGATACGCACAGATCGCAAGTTTATTAAGTAGGAAAACTATCTACGACTGTAACAATAAGGTTAATGGTTCATGAAGGTCAGATTAAGCCCTAAACTGAAAGGAACCTTACAGCCACACTGCGTAGCCCCTTTGGATGTAGAAACCTGGTTCTAGCATCCCCCAATATTGCCTCTAGTGAGACTACGGTCTGCGTTATGCAAATCATTGCCGAAAGGGCTGGTAGTATAGGGTTCTGTTGGTTAGCGCAAACTAACTCTAAACCTGGGTCTAAACCCTTGAAGTCAACAAATGGTTATGTTGCCAGGACTGGGATCTATTTGAGGGATGTTTGATGTAGCAGCCGACTAGAAAAGAGATCCAAGATTGGGTAGATCTGAAGTTGCAGGAATTTGCAACACAGGAAAATATAAATTCGTGCAAGTCGACAGAAAGGTGCTTACAGAGGTATATCTATACAAAAGAACACGAGATATTTTTTGCATTGTTCGCTAACGAACTGCACAAGTGGCTTTCAAAACTAGCCACAAACAAACCCTGTTGGAAACATGACGATCCTACTGTGTGGACCCCATAGATGATTAAGTGGCTCAAGGAGACTGAAAATAAGGCAGTAAGAGATGTTTACTACTAGATCAATAGTATTCTCGGAGGCTTTATTACTAAATTCACGATTGACACATCAATATCCTACAGTGAGGCTGAGCGCTGATTTTTCAAAGGTCCACGAGGTAAGTACCTAAATTATTTAAAGCTCTGGATTAAGATGTGTTATGTGAAAATGGTGTATTTCCTTTGAATTGATGTTTAAAAGAAGCCAAACTGGATCTACGCAAAGCGGAAAAAAGTTCAGAATAAACCTTGATAAATTCGTAGAGTGTGAGAACAGTCCATTATTGGGTGAATCAAAAAGCGAAGAAGAAAGGAGAAACCCTAGTATGCCTAGAGGTGTGTCGCAATCATATAATCAAGGCACTTCTGGGATTCCCCATCCAACCTCTCCATCTCCACCTTTACCTCCACCTCATACACCTACACCTCCACCTCCACCTCCGCCTCCATGATTTAACGTGGCTAATGCAGTGAATATGTTATTTTTAAGGGTCAGGAATCATAGGATCCTAATCAATTTTGGTTTGTCTCAGAAGATGTGTGGAAAGCAAGAAAAATCAATGACGAAGATATGAAGAAACCGCAGCTTGTCATAGCACTATAAGACAGAGCATTGTCATGGTATATCAAGTACAATGAAACTCACCCAGTTGCTTCGCTAGCTGAGACAAAGAGCACACTGAACGTGGAGTTCAAGGATCCCAAGTCACAGTCACAATGCATTACAAAAATAAAATAATTAAGCAATCAGTCAATGAGACTGCCTGGGATGTAGATCAGAGGTTAAAATGCTTGTTGGGACAAGTCAACTTCCATATATCTGACAAACAACATAAAGAGTGTTATATAGCTACATTATTGCCACATATTAGATTACCATTATCACAGCAAAAGATTGGGACGCAGACAGAAGCATTAGAAATCGCTATGAAGTTGGAAGCTTCGTTGGTACAAGATACTCACATAGGGGTTCAGCAAATACAACCCCAGTTAGCAAGCTTGCATATGGAGCTGCAATATTTGAAGAAAAGAAAGGAAGCTCGATCTAAGATGCGCTCAGAAGTTTGGTGTACAAAGTGTAAAGTGGAGGGTCACTATAAGGACAAGTGTCCTATTTATCACTATTATGTGGTTGTTGGAGGTCCCAATCCTTTGAATTTGGAGCCTAGTGCTGGAGCAAGTGGACCGAGGTTGTAAGATGAAGTTCGTGCATAAGAAGATCATGGTTCACTTGCGGCCCGTGGAGGATTTCAAGGACGAGGACGTGGCTGAGGAGGGTGTGTTGGACGAGGTCAGGGTCAAATCATATGTTATAACTGTGGCGAGGCGACGACATTCTGTGTCGGATTATCAGAACCCCACTCACCCTTCCTGTCAGTATTGTAGGCATTTGACCATGTGATAAAGGATTGCCCTGTTTTAATGGCTAAGATCCAGGGAAAGAAGAATCAACAGCCTACGCAGAATTTACAGATTATGAGATCTGAACTATGTGAGGATGATCCAAGCGTTAATATAGTGACACAAAGTGCTACGACTATAGGAGAAGATAAAGCATAGGATAAGAAGCCTGTGGCAGATGCATGGGTTAGGAAGGCAAGAGAGAAGAGTATTGAGTTAAGTATGCAAAGGGAGAAAGAAACCTTGATGGGAGCAAGGAAGAGTTTCATGGACTCGGGAGGTTTGACATCAAGGACACAGATGCAATTAGTGCCACGAAAGATTAATTATGAAGTCGCTATCGCGACAAAGAATTCTGATCCAACTGTTCTGAAATCATTTCTACAAAAAAGTATGAAGTTGCTCACAAATCAGAAAGCAATAGAAGGATTGCAAGAGCTAATTGATAACTTATCTGGAAAAGAAAATCCATAACCTAAACAATGCGCAGTAAACAAGGTAAACAAAAATAAGAAAATAATTTATTGAGAGATGTGATTAACTATGCAAATCGGTGAATTCAAAATGGATCAGGTAATTCTTGATTTGGGATCTAATGCAAATGTATTGTCGAAGAAAACTTGGGAGCGAATGGGGCAACCCAAGTTGCAATGGTCACTAATTCAGCTGCGCATGGCCAATCAGCAGAAGATCATCCTGATGGGTCGATTGCATGGAGTTGTTGTGGATATTGAAGGAGCAAGCATAGTGGCAGATTTTGAAGTTATTGAGATTGTGGATGACAGCAATCTGTATCCAGCATTACTTGGACTTGATTGGGCTTTCGATATGGATCGATAATAAATTTGAAGAGGAGTATGGTGTTTGAAAAGAACAACAACATGGTCATTTTTCCTTTAGATCCCTCTGAAGGAGCGCGATATATAGAACCCATTCACAAAGAATACAATGATGAGGATATTGACCATATCTATAAGTTAACTCCACGAGATGAGGATTAGTTCAACCCCACCACAGAGAGAAGGATAAGTTAGGAGAAGGATAATTCATGTCATTCAAACTCAGATGAAGAATTGGAGAATTGGTAGAACTGGTTGCACAAAGTTTCTACTTTGCGATGTAATAAATTGACAAAATCTCTCTGTTGCATATCAACCGAGGTACATAATTTGCCATATAATGATGGGATAGGTGATGTTAGTGTATTTCTTGATAGTTTTGAAAGGGATGTACTAGAAGAACAACGATTCCAGGCCTTGGATATAGCTTTGAGGTCTATGCCTGCGTGCTGGTGGAGCACACATAAATATAATATAGGAGATTGGAGGGAGTACCGCCAATTGATGAGGCACATGTTTGGTTATGAAAACACAAGGCTTGCCAAGAAATATAATGGTAAGGATGATCCTCGATAAAATTTGTCTCGTTGGGATAAAGCGTGTGGTGAAGAACCTCAACCAGAGTGGGTACACATATTATATGATACTTTGGATGTAATACCAATGAATTGGTATTTGGAAATGGAGTTGTGTCATGGCACCGCTGCCTGGTATGATATGAAGGAAAAAATTGTATTGACTTTTATTTTCGAAGATGGGTTTCATTATATAGATGATGCACTCAGGAGATTAACACAGCAATTTTCCGGACATCGGAAAAGCCTACGACTTGGATACATCCTAACTAGAACGCACATTTGCAACATGATTTAGAATGCTATAATATAACCACAGAAGAAGGCAAGGAGGATCAGTGCAACAGCAACATCCATGAATCGGAAGGACAACGTGAGGTTACGGGACCAAAGGTTTAGATATATGACATATCACAGCTTGTTAAGACGAAGCAAGTTAATATAGGTTCAAAAGCGAAGCCCAAGTTTGCACACATCGTTGATTACTGGGATGAGGACATAGTAGGAAAGGTTTCTGAATTACTACATGAGTACCAGGATCTATTTCCGACGAAGTTTTTAGAGATGAAAGGCATTGTAGGCGATCTGGGCATAATGAAGATCACTTTGAAGCAAGATGCGAAACCTGTAAAACAACGACCATATAGGCTAAACAAAAATACTAGGAAAAGGTGAAGAAGAAGATTGATAATATGCTCGCAGCCGAAATAATTGAACCTTTGGAAGAATCTGAATGGGTAAGCCTAATGGTAGTGCAGGAGAAAAATACTAAGGGAGAAATAAGGATTTTTGTTGATTTAAGAAAGTTGAATGATGCATGCCTACATGATCCATTTCCAGCATAGTTCACTGATAAAGTTTTAAGAATGTTGGAGGACATGAGGCCTACTCCTTCACAGATGGGTTTTCAGGGTACCATCAAATCAAGATCGCGTCGAAGGATAGGAGTAAGAACAATTTTGATACTGAATGGGGATCGTTTCAGTATACAGTCACGCCATTTGGGCTGAAGAATGCACCTGTGATATTCTCCAAGGTAGTCATCGTAGTGTTTAAGGAATTCATCCATAAATTTCTGGAGGTTTACTTTGATGGATGGACAATCTTTGGACCAGTAAAGAATCATGTTTCGAGTTTGCGCTTGATGTTAGATACCTACAAAAAAGATTAGATTTTGTTGAATTTGAAGAAGTGAATTTTGTGTGTACCATATGGGATATTATTGGGACATGTTTGCAAACAAGTGTTGATGGTGGACCCTGCCAAAATTATTGTTATTATCAATTTGGATCCACCGAGGAATGGAAAGCAGCTACGCATGACTCTATGACATACGGGTTACTATCGGAAGTTCATAAAGGCTTACATGCAGATCACTACATTGATGGAAAAGTTACTAAAGAAAGATGCTACCTTTTGTTGGGACGATGAATGTCAAGAGAACCTTGACATCTTAAAGGAAAAAATGGTCATTGCGTCGATTCTGGTGTTTTTTGATTGGAAGAAGGAATTTCACGTCCATGAAGATGTGTCATGCATAGCTTTGGGGGTTGTCTTAGTGCAACCAAGAGAAGGGAATATTGATCACCCCATCACATTTGCGAGTCAAAAGTTATATAAGGAAGAAAGAAATTATTCCGCAACAGAACGAGAGGGCTTAGCTATGGTGTACGCGCTGCAAAAATTCAAACATTACTTATTAGGCGCGCACTACAAGATGTTCACGGACCATTTTGCACTAAAGTACTTGGTGAGCAAGCTTGCGTTGGGGGGGAAGATCTGCAGGTGGCTATTGTTGTTCAAAGAGTACAATTTTGAGTAATACTTAAGCCAGGACGATTGAGCGTTGGGCTAGATCACTTGTCTATAACTGAGAACGACGAAGAACCAACCAACATTGAAGAAGGTTTTTGATGATCATTTTGCTGAGATCATCCACTTTTTGTCTATCGAAGTAGCCCCTGCAGAGTATACAACTCAACAGAAGAAAGAACTCATATGTCGAGCTACCGATTTTTCTTTGATTGCTGGACATTTGTATAAAATGGGCCCCGATGAGATATTGCACAAATATGTCCCTGAGCATGAACAACATAGTATTTTGGCTGAAGCACATGATGGTGTCATAGAAGGACATTATGTAGGAAAGGCCACTGTGCAGCAGATATTAGGAGCGGGACTATGGTGGCCCATGATGCACAAGGATTCCAAAGAATATCGTGGTGCTTGTGATGTCTGCCAGAGGATCGGAAGACCGTTGAGAAGGGATGAGTTATCGCTAACTCCACAAGTCACCTCGAAGGCCTTTGATAAGTGGGTGATTAACTTTGTTGGACCAATCAATCTATCAGGAAAGAAGATTGGTGTGTGATACATTATTACTACGACAGATTATCTAACCAGGTGGGCTGAAGCATAACCGGTAAATAAATGCAGTGCATACACTGCCACACACTTCATCTTTGAGTATATATTATTGAGGTTTGGGTACCCAAGATCTTGATGAGCGATAGAGGTTTGCATTTCTTGCACAACACTATTGAAGCATTAACGAAGGAGTTTCAAGTACATCATCAAAAAAGCACACCTTAGCATCCTCAGGTGAATGGCACGGTTGACACTTTCAACAAAATTTTGGAGAACACTCTGAGTAAGCTATGAAACGTCAATAGGAATGATTTGGATGTGTGCATTTCAGCAGTTTTATGGGCATACAAGACTATTTGCAAGAAGTTGATATAAAAAACTCTGTTTAGACTGGTGTATGGACAGGAAGTTGTAATGCCTATGGAATACATAGTACCCAATCTTCGGATTGTGGTCGTTACAGATATGGCGGACAATGATATTATGGAGGAGAGATTGTAACAACTACTCGCATTGGAAGAAGATAACTTTATTGCAAGATTTCACCAACAAGTACAGAAAGCTCGGGAAAAGGCATGGTACGATCGACATATTAAGCAAAGAAATTTTAAGAATGGAAACTTGGTTTTGTTGTATGATAGTAAGTTTGCGAAGTTCCCTAGTAAGTTTAAGATCCATTGGCTAGGACCATATGTTATCAGGGATATCTCAAATGATGGTGCAGTTCAGCTCGCAAAGTTGAATGGAGAACTCTTTACTAGACGAGTAAATGGGAGTAGGTTGAAGCTCTATAGGGATGATTCTCTTGGGACTGCGAAATGACTATATGGATGAAGGAAAGTCAGAGTGCTACAGGAAATTGGAAGAAAGTATGGGACTATAAAGTACTCTGCCAAAGAAGGACTTTGCCAAAGAGGGAGGGTTGCGCGGTATTCAGGAGGATGGTGCAAATGGAAGAAGTTGCGACAAAGAAAGGGTAACTGCACTGCGGGAAAGGGTCTAATGAAGTCCGTCTAGAATATGCTGTTGGGGTTGCTACAGTTGATTTGACAAGGAAATTTCCATTACAATGAGCAGGGGCAACGCATTTAAGGAGCAAATATTTGAAAATCTGCTGCCAAATTCGCATTTATGAGGAGGGTCTGAATGAGATCAAGGAGTTTGAATTTAAAAAAAGTTATAAATATAGCAACCTGCTCCACATTCAAAAACTTTTCTTGTTGAGGATTTGAAGTGTGATTTTTCACCTAAGTGTGAGCCAAGCATTTTGCTACATGTCTGGTTGGAGTTGGGAGGAGATTGAGCAAGAGTTTCTTAAACGAGGGATAGGATCCATTATGACTGCTACACCGCCAATAGTTTAAGAAACTCTTGCTATGGAATATTGGATATTTAAATCAAATTTAAATTCCCTGTATGAATGCTTCCCCACAGATATTCCTTTAGTTTTTGTAACTTTGAAGCATCAGCACCTATGTTGCACAAATTTTCTTGGTAGTTTTCTAAGGCATCAATTGGCCATTAGAATTCTTGAGAGTAGGCAAGCCTTTTTCCCGCAACAATGTAAATTTTTCGTCGAACCTTCTAACCTATAACTCAAGATCTTTGCATTTATTTTCCAACTATATCATCAAATTCTTTTTCATTAGGATCCTCTTAACCTCCATGACTATTGTTGTTATGTCTGGAATGTTCAAGTCTTCTAGTTCCTCCTTGGTTTTGGAATTTAGGAGCTTCATTATCTTTTGTGCTTCTTATGGCCTGTGCTCTATATCTACCCTTGTATTTTGTGTTGCTACCTTAACTCTGTGCACAAGTTCTTCCTGTTCAAAAATAACTTGTATTGAAGGCCACATGTCTGTTATGTTGGCATTTATATTTTTCCAAATATTGTTCTTAGCCTTTGTTAACATTTGAATGACAAAGGATTGGTCTTCATATTTGCATGAGTTTGTAGTTTTTCTGGAGTTCTGACAAATATGCATTGTCAGCTTTAAGTTTATTCTCTTCCATTTTAACCAATTTCACTGACAATTTTTCTTTTTCTGACTAAACTGTTGATCATTCATCCAGATCTCTGGTAAGCTCTTATGTAGATTCTGAAACCATAGTCCTTGCTAAAGTTTCTCCCACTGCACATGTGCCTGTAGATGCTCCTACTACTTTGTGTCCCCTTCATCTGGAGTTTCATCTTGAATAGTGATCACTTGAGGATTGACATGAGAATCTAACTTCTAAGTATTATTATGGCCCTTGGTCTTTTTCCTTTTGAAAACAAGAAATTGTGCAACTTTAGAGTTAGTTGGGGACATGTCTTCTCTATCCCTTTTGAATATCTTTTCTTTAGAAATAGGTGTCTGCATAGATGACTAACTGAACAGTCATTCTTCAGCTTCCTGTAAAGTACCTTCTGTCCATTCTCCCTGATTGGCATGTTGTACAATCTCAAGCCTTCATGTGTGTGCATAAGAATTACTTTTATGTTCCAAGATGAGCTTGGAAATGATGCCTTGAGGATCATAAGACCAAGAAAAACTAAGTTTGAATTTCATTTGAAGCGAGATAGCATATATTCCCTTGTTGCAGCTCTGGTGTTGATGATGTAGAGCCCTGTATGAGATTTTAAATTCAATTGTGTTTTCTTCTTGTAAGAGATAAAATGCACTTCATCCATATTTAACATTTTCCTAGAGCATTCCAATGAAAAGATCCTAATAGGTACAAAAATTGGCAACCTGTAAGGTGGCAATTCTGATCCATAAACTCTAACCTCAGTGTAGTTCTAGTATCAACACTAGTCTCCAACCTTGGCTTGCTCTGACAAGTGTAAAAAAATATTTATCTCTCATGAAATCCTTGGGATACATCACTGCTTAGCAAACATAGTGAGGTATATAAAAATTTATCAACATAATCAGTATAAGAATACTCCTCTGAGTTATTTCTAACCAGATAAGTCTATTGAATGACTGACCAGGGGCTACCTTCGCTATCTATCTTATGTAAATGGAATTTAAATTTCTCTGACTAATAAAATAGCGTAAGGTAAACTAGGATTGACTGATACTTAAATACACCTTCTTCTTTGAAATTGACAAACTGGTCATGGATTGAGTTGGCCAAAAACTTATTGTAATTGAAAAGGAGGGAGGGTCATTTACCAATTGCAAAAGTAGATAAAAATCCTAACACTATCTCATCTATCCACTGATCATTATGATACCCAAGTAGTTAGGTTACCATAGAAATCACCTGCTTGGACATTTCACGGAAAACTGAAGCTGGATATGGAGGAATGGTCCTGGGTAATTTCGCATTTTCGGGAAGAAAATACTCAAAAATATGGGCTCTCTAAGGGAATGTCAGTTTGTTATATAATTCAATTAAAATATCAACAGAAAAAGGATGATGGGAGACCTAATATTTAATTTGAAGGGACTTACAAATGCTTTTAGGGGAAATGGAGAAAATGATTCCATTCTTCTCGGAAATCACTGCCCTTTGACTTGGAAAATATCTAAGGTGGCACCAGATAGAGAACTCAGGAAAGAAGTGAGTCTAGGGGAAAACAAATTGTGGGATTAAGGATTCTCAGACACTTAATTCATCACTTTTATCCAGGTACTTTTTCTTTTCCCAGTTATGGAGCTCGTAGAGGCCAAATTCGGACAGGGTTTCTGCAATTTTGTATTGGGTGTCTATTAGAGGAGCCTTATCAAAATATGGTGTTGGGGGAATAATGGGATTTGACTCTATAGCCTTTCCCTTTCCTTTATGGTTTTACATCGTGAAAGTGAAGGAGGGTATATACAAAAATAAGACTGGAGAAAAGCTTGACAAAAATTCTAAAGAACGAGATTACTCGTGAAAGTTGTTGACTGTGTGCAGGAAAATTTTTGCCGAAAGTTAGCAGTTGGTGGTAGTTTGCTTTTCTCCTACCAGATCAATGACGAGAAAAAGGAAAAGAATTATTGGCATGAAAGGATATACGACAGTTGAACTAGTTTGATAATGGAAAGGTTAACATCTGGGGGGCGGAGTGCTTTTCTCCTACCAGATCAATGACGAGAAAAAGGAAAAGAATTATTGGCATGAAAGGATATACGACAGTTGAACTAGTTTGATAATGGAAAGGTTAACATCTGGGGGGCGGAGAGGTTTTATTAGCGAGCGATAATTGATGAGATAGCGTTCATAAGAGATTTGGCAGTAGATTTTGAATGTTAACGGATATATGACTTGGAGGGAGTGGTGTGGCATGAAAAGTGGCAGAAGTGGAGTGGTAAGGCGTAACAGTCTATATGGCGAGGAAGGAGTGGCAAAGGGGAATGTACGTGGTAGAAGTGGAGTGGCGAGAGGTAGAGGTGGTTTTCCAGGGGGTGGTAGCACTAAGAAGTATTGCTAGGTAACCCCCTGAAATGGCCCCGCAGTTGCCATGTCTTCATTGGTATTTTCGGGAGAAACCACTCCCCCCCCCCCCCCCCCCCCCACCCCTTGTTTAAAACCTGGGGGGGCAAGGGGGG
>Ga0181464_1000230_pt2 | contig 11773 bp, 11 predicted proteins | sample InSIn2gowninarea_FD_119074 | JGI IMG/M metagenome (GOLD analysis project Ga0181464, IMG submission 119074) | Clean room microbial communities from NASA Spacecraft Assembly Facility at Jet Propulsion Laboratory, Pasadena, California, USA -... ...
AAAAAAAAAACTTAAAATTTCATCACCACATTTAACCCAAAAATATAATTCATCTTCATACATTCACCCACTATTATATTTATATGATATTTATAATAAGATATAAAGTTATGTTAAACGTAATAGCTACACATAACTTATAAGGTTTTTTAAAATATAAATATAACTTGTAAGCTTTTTTCAAATATAGATATATGGAAAAAAATAAAAGTAGATTTCTAATTATTAATGTATTGGTAAAATTCCCTCACTATAATGTATAAGAACTCCTAAGGACCCTTTGTCACAAGTAAATATAAATGCTCATCACTTAGTTGAGTACTTAAGTAAATATAAATGCTCATCACTTAGTTGAGTACTTAAGCTAGTAAATAATTAAGGCGTGTTTGTGATTTCTAAGCTCTTCAAAAAAATATGTTTGATAGTGAAGTTTCAAGAATATATATGTTTGATAATTAAATATCGATGTTTCAAAGCACAGTCAAGTTTCAAGAATATGTATGTTTGATAATTAAATATCGACGTTTCAAACCACCATCAAGTTCATCATCAAAATAAAAATAACCAAACATTAGATTTCATTAGTGATTAAAATAATGGTACCTAACAAATGGGTAGCAACCACAGAGCAACATGTTATATTTGGTGTTTTTTTAAAGTAAACTTGAATGTGTGGATTGCATTATTTTGTTCCTTAAAAGTCGAAGATGCATTGTTTGGATTATTATATTATTTGATATATATCAGATTCAATTTAGGGTTTTCAATTATGAGCCTTGTTTTGAATTATTTATGCATATACCTATATTTATGTATAAGCAAGACTATAATTGATTAAAAAAAAGAAAAGATTTTGCAGTAGATTTAATAAACTCACTATTACAATTAGAAGAATGGAACATGGCGAAAATGACAGCAAGATAGGGATAGAAGAATAATCCACCCATCACAATGCATCTATCACTATAAAATCTTGGTCAATGAAGTAAAAGCTATAAAGGAGTATATGGTGGAAATGAATGGAGGAATGACCACAACCATCCTTAGTGGGTTGGATAAGAATGTAAGTGGGACATTGATTGAAGGTCACAACGAAAAGGTTAACTATAAAAATGATGCAAACATAGTTATAAGTATGGAAGTGCAAGCCACCCAATTTCATTTTAAGTTATAAGAAGAGGTAAGAAATAGAATCTTGGATGTCATAAAAATATATTGCATATTATATGACTAATACTTACCAGAATTCAAAGACAACCATTTTCCTTTACTATTTGACATGAGGGGTTTCTCTTTAAAGGGAAAATGATTTGGCAAAGACAAGTAGCCAGGGAAGAATTCCGTGTTACGAATCATGTGCCTTTAAAATGATAAGCAACCAATAATTACAGTTTTTTTTAACAGGGAAACCTCCTTTTACAATAAATATAATGTACAATACAAAACTTGATGAACTTAGGACAAGGTCTCCTTAGTGTGAGATAGAGAGTGTGTGTGTGTATATAGTTGTCAAAGGGCACAATTATAATAAAATGAGACCATGCTAACTTCTAGCCTACATAACAATATAACAATAGAATGTAATAATTCAATATATAGGGCTTAATGAGGGGTTTTAGAGTTACATGGGCCATTTATAGGGCTTAACATAAGCATGGGAAATACAAGCCACCGAATTTCATTCAAAATTATAAGAGGTAAGAAGTAGAATCCTTGTTGTCATCGAAAAATATTGCATGTTGTATGACTTCAATGTTTATGAGAATTCAAAGATAGCCATTTTCCATTTGATAGGAGTTGTTTCTCTTTGAAAGGAAAGTGGTTTGGCAAAGACAAGTAGTTGGGGAAGAATTCCATTTTCAAGGACCAATATCTAGGAGAGTAGCACCTCAAAGGACAAGGCCATCGCAAAGTATTTCATGTTTTATGACTTAAATGTTTATGAGAATTCAAAGATAACTATTTTCTATTTGATTAGATTTTCTCCTCTTTAAAGCATTGTTCCACAGGGACTCGCCCCCACCCCTAGGGGTCTAGTTTCCTAGCTCCCCCACGCTCCGGGGAGTTGGGGACGAGAAGGGGTCATTTCCCCATGCTCCCAAAAAACATGGTACGCAGGGGGACGTGCCAGGGGGGACGTTTCCTTGTGTTGAGGGGTCGTTTCCGAAAAGGGGGTCGTGAGGCGTTGTGGGGCGCTGTGAGGGATCAAGGGGGCGAGGTCGAGGGGGGATGTGGGGGGTCGAGGGGCCCGATTTTTTCAAATAAATTTTTGTTTATAATTAAAATTAACATTAGTTTTAATACTTTAGGGTTTCAATTCGTTTTCTTATGAATTTAATTCATTATTCGCCCTGGCCCCTCACTCCATTCGCAAGACACTCCTAGCTCCTCTGCAGCAGAGAGGAATTGGTCCACATATAGCTTCATCCACTCTATCAAGAGGAACATGCTTACCTCTAAAAGAGTGGAGAAGTTAGTTGTTGTGCACAATGCCCTACGTCTTGAGCATATGAAGACACCTGAGTATTTGAAGGGACCAGCAACACAATGGGATGTTGATCCAGAGGATGATGCACAGGTAGATATGGAGGAGAGACTTGATGAGAGACAGACGGGGTTGGTTGGTGTGCCACTTAGCATGTTTGAGAATGCTAGTGATTCAGATTCAGATGGTGATATGGTTGATCCTTATTTATTCATGCAATAGCTAGATGTAGAGATTAACAAGGCATTACCTTGAGGCTTGAGCAAAATTATGCTCATTTATCTTTCGATATGTTGATGTTCTTATGTTATTCTGACTCTATAAAATTTTGACTCTTGATGTATCAGACTTGACTTTTATAATTTTATGTCAATATTCACTATTCAGTATTCAATGTTCATAGTAAGAAGTGGAACATCAATATGGTTTAAACTTTAATCATAATGTATGATGTATGATTATAAATTAGAATTTTAAATCTATATGATATTAGATAATGATATTCATATCAATGATCATGCTTTGCAGCGTTTCAATTCAAACCCAATTGTCATAGTGGGCTCAATTTATAAATTATATTTTATATTTATAAGCTTTTAAGACCTTGACATCCCCCCATGTTTCCTAAAAATTGGCAGGGAGCTTTTGCGTAGGCCGCTCCCGTGTATCCTCGCTCCCTCACCCCCTCGTCCTGAAACCTTGGTGGAACATTGCTTTAAAGGGAATGTGGTTAAGCAAAGACAAGTAGCCGAGGAAGAATCCCATTTTCAAAGACCAATATCTAGGAGAGTTGCACCTCAAAGGACAAGGCGAATACATTCCACAAGTTGGTGAAACAAAATATGACAATTGAGAGGCATGAAATAAATTTCTTTAAATCGATGAAGGATGCTCATTACAAAATTGTAAATCAAATTAGAATAATAAGGCCTACAGCAAGTCTTGGAAGTCACTAAAGGACAAAGTTGAGAATCTACAGCCTTCCAACTTGAATAATGACAACAAGAAAGCAAGACCCACAAAGAGGAGCACAACAATAAGAGCCTTCAAGGTTGTCTCAATTGTGAAGTATATAATATGAAGCCAACCTGATGCAAAAGAGAACTACCCAAGAGGCCTAGGTCCCCTCCAGAATACAAACCAAAAGTTGAAAGGGTGGACAACAAAGAGTGTTACTTTATGAAAAAATTAGACATACTACCAAGAACCGTCTACTGAATAAGGAAAAAATATGATTACATAGATGACAACATTAAAGGAAAAGTGCGAGATAGAAGTTAGAAAAAATTTCAGCCTAAAAGTGCCCATGAAATTTTCATGTAATTGCCATGTCATAACATGTAAACCAATCAAAATCCTTTAAATTTAAAAAGAGGTACACATCCTAAATAATTTTAAATTGTTGAATTTAGTATCTGTGAAATATTTTATTATTAATTTCGGTATTCATGAAATATTTTATTAATGTTATTTATCTACCTTACTCATGAATTAGTATATCAAAAAAGTCATTAATACAATGTAAATCTTGATATTAGTGAAAAATATAAATTGAACGCTGACTTTGATGTTAATAACCACACCCAAAAAATTGCTAAATTTAAAATATGTATAAACAATAAAATATAAAATATAAATATATATAGTTATAGTTAAATATAAAATAATTAAATAGTTAAAAAATGTATTCCAAAAATGAAAAAATAGGGTAAAATTGTGCTATTAGTAGACAATGTCATTAAAAAAACACAAAAATAATAGATAAATATAAAATATATATAGAAAGTGGATTATAAAATGTGGTTACAAACAATTAAATTTAAATATAAATATATATTTGCATTTTAATTAAAGTGTCATATATTGAGGGATTTTGATAGAAGTAAAAGATTAGAACTAATATGTTAATTTATTTTATTAAATATCATGCTAATAAATATTGTGGAACATAGGCAAAAGTAAAGTTATATTAAAAAATTGCCTACATGACATTTTTTATTAATTTCTTAATTTTTTCTTAGGAGGTCACTTTTAAGCTGAAGTTTCCTCTAATGCACATGCAATTGTAGACAAACAACTGGAAAAACATTAGGCTACACGAGTACAAACATAAGGTAATGCCTATAATAAAATTTTCACTTCCTTAAATGACACTACAAGCATTCATGATTTCATATTGATTTGTGCATTATCGAAGTGCAAGTTTAGTGCCTATGAGCTTTGGAATCCATGGAGGTTCAAATGACCATTGGAAGTATCAATGTTCTTCCTGGAGCAATGGAATGTTGCAAGGTTGATTGTTATGTAATCATCTCACAAAATAGAAGAAAAGATAGATCAACGACTTAAAAATTATCCTCTTCAAAGGGAAAACCTCTTTTACATTACATAAATGAACAATTCTTGGATGATACATGTTGTAGCTCCAAGAGACAACCCCCGGATTGAGGAGAGGTTAGTGTCTAAGACATCTTAGTATCTCTTGAAGATAAATTAGTGAAACTCAAGAGATAAATGTATAATGATTTAGATTTTGATTCAATTACCTTTCTCAGAGACAGATTTAGTATCCACATGAACAACATATCATTCCCAGAATAAATGTTCGAGTCTGGTGGTCGACACACAAAGAATGCAACTTAAATTTGTTGTTGCAGTAAAGATGGAAAGGATAAATGTAAGGGAGGAACCTAGTGCAGAGGATTGGATACACACAAAATCCCATGTAACAAATCACAGTAGAATCATGAAAAGATAAAAGGAATAAGTGCAGAAATTATGGAGCGCATTTTAATGCTTTCAATTCAATATCTCACAGGGACTATCTATTATTTGATAACATAGGTAAATCCACAATTTCATAGGGACCACATGCTATTAAATAACATAGATAAATATACAATCTCACAGGTACCTTCTGCTATCACATAACATTAGTAAACATGTGAATTAACAACGAATCCAACCACTACAATTACATAATTTCTGAAGAAGAAAATATACATGTGAAAGGACATACAAAGGTAGAACACATACTACATATCCCAATGCTTGGAATCACCCACAACTTCTTCATTAATCTTCAAGAATGAAGTACGTATCAGAGGCCCAAACTGGCGAAAATGTGCAAAACAATAATAGCCTCAGGAATAAGGAATTAGGACCAAACTTGGAACCTCCTCTGAAAACAGAGTTCAAAACCCTTAAACACAGAATTCATAACCTCTAAAAACATATTTTGGGAACCTTTGTAATGAGTTTCTTCTCCCCTTTTATAGGGAGAAAGAAAATAAGGACAACTTACAAAATATCTGAAAATGCTACAATTGTCTGAACTACACAACTGTTTGAGTATGTGACTAGCCTGGTTGTCCTAATGATTACCTAATTGACTCGATTATTTTCTTGAAAATGCACCCAAAAAAAAAACATGAGAAACAAGAGGTTTCATGATTAACAAAACAAAATATATCCATGTTGATTCCTCTTATTTCCTAAATTGGCCTCAGGTTCCATTATCTGGATTAGTGGTGGGTTGATAATCTGACCATGCCTCTGTTATGATATTCCTACCACAGTTATCTGTCGCTTCTGCTGTCACTTTCTCCCTCTCATTGCTTGAATTTCCCCTCATTGGAGTTGGACGTGGTCGAGTTTGGTGGGGTTAGAGGTGCTCTATAACTTCGTTGTTGACCCATCCATCCTCCATACTCTTTGTATTGCGGTATCATAGCCTTTCTATCTGGTAACATTGCACCATAGTGCACCTTTAGAGCGACAAGACATTATAACTCTATTTTAAAGAAAAATTATGAAATCATAAAATTTGGATGCCTTCAACCCCTTTTCTCTTAGTCCCCTTACTGCATTTTTTCCATAGAACTGGGTGTCGTGACTGGAGGCTTTCAAAATTCATACAACACTACATTAGAAATTTCAGATCCGTTTGTATCATAACTTTCATTAAAAGGAAATTATGATATTACGAAGTCCTGATTGACCTTTAACTCCTTGTTTCTTAGCCCCTCTTCCTGCTTCTCTTCCATTGGACTGGGTGTTGTGACCGATGACTTGGCGCTTAGGTGCTAAAGCCTTCAGGCTCCTGTCAGGGGCCTATTTCCCCTTGTAATCACTATCTTCCCTTGGTTCTTCGAGTGTCCATAACCAAGCGCCACCGACAAATCAAAGCTCCTTTCATCGGAAGTTTTTTCAAATTGAAATTGGAACAAAATAAAATGTTTTCTTCTTCTGATATTCTTTATAGTGCTTAGGTGCTCAACCCTCACTAAGCCCTTGGTTCTTTTTGGTTCCCATGACCATGTGCCAATCATACATCAGAATCCCCCTTCATCGGAACTTTTTCAATTTGAAAATACACAAGAGTTTCCAAATCTATTCCCTCTGAAATGACATCATCATCTCCACATGTCGTCTCCTTTGCAGTTACACGTGTCACATGGATTTTCCCCACAAGACCACACCGAAATATCAAAACTATCTGCCACATGTCCACTGTATGACCACATCATACTAACGTCATCCACCATGCCTGTTCCTCGAGGCCAATCACCTACTACCATATGTATTCTCGGAGGAGAGAGAAATGGTCCTTGGTTTTGCAATGATTTCCTTTGTATTTACCCTGCTCTGCAACTTCGGCACTTTTCAAAGAATTTCAATTGTTAAGGAGTTACAAAATTTCGATCTCCAAAGTTTCGAAATGACCGACCTTCTGAAATTCAGGTTCCAATATGTCGCTTGTTCTATCCCGTCCAATATCAACTCTCGATATTCCTAACCGTCTCTGAAATCCATCGTTCTGAAAAATCGCCTTTGAATTTTTGGCTCTTCCCTCTATTAATGTAGGTTGTCATTGATGTCAATATGGCGCTAGCCGAGATGGAAAATATTGTTGAGATCCCTGGTTCCAAATGATGATGTCATAATTCTTGTTTCATAAGAATGTCATCAATTAATATGTCAAGTCACTAATGAAGAAGTCTTAAGAAGTGCCAAGTATTTAGAAGCCCTTGATGACATATGGAGGAGTACATTTGATGATGTCATATTCTTGATGAATGACCACAATTGATGATGGCACTTGATGAGGTCTTGATAACATGGTTGGAGATCATTTGATGGTTGGAAGATTATTTTGGAGTTATCCTAATGATGTTGCACTATGACTGCACTAGTATATCATAACATTGTTCATATGTCATGCTACATGGATGTTTCACTCCTGCATAATGACTCTATGATTCTATGATGACATTGATAACAATGGAGAAGCCAACGAATCAAGAAGCCACGTTGTCCCAAAATTTTTATGCATAAAATTTAAGGACAGTCACAAAGAAAAATTATTTTGGACCCCTTGGATGCATCCTTTGAAAATGGATCCTTGACCATATTAAAGAATATTTTTTCCTCTTTGTAACGAGCTTTTATTTGCCCCGAAACTCCCAATAGTTTGTGAGATATTGAAATTTTAAGTTAAGGAAATTATTCCTAACAGTGAGCCAACCTACACTCAGTCATACAAGTTGGTCTCACTTCAAATAGACGTGTCCCTTCAATTATAAATGAAATCTCTATAAATAAATGTCTAAACACTTCATTTTGATCAACAATTCAGGCATGAATTCAGAGATATGAAGTACAAGAGAAGACAGAAGGCCAAGGAGAACAAGGAGACTATTGTTTAGGACGAAAAAAAGGATAATTCTGTTTGGGGATAAAATCTTGGTTGAAGCTTCCGTATTTTCCGTGGTCGAAGCTTCCATAGTTGTTGTGGTCGAAGCTACCATAGTTGTCGTGGTCGAATCTGTCATAGTTGTCGTGGTCGAAGTTGCCGTGGTTGAAGCTGTCGTAGTTGCCATGGTTGAAACTACTATAGTTGCCATGGTCGAAGCTGCCATAGTTGTCGTGGTTAAAGCTGTCATAGTTGCCGTGGTTGAAGCTACCGTAGTCGAAGTGTTGATTTATTGAGATTGGACAAATAAAGCTTGTTGAAGTCTTCTCTTGAGAACAGAACAGGGTAGAGTTGGAGAACTTTGTGAAGCAACATATTGAAGATTTGTGGAGATCATTGAAGACCATGATGCATTGAAGCCATTATGAGGTGACCTTGAAGAAGTTTTGTTTGGGTAACATGAAGAGCAGTGGTGACACTTTCATGTGAAGAACAAGGTTGTCATTGATGATGTGACGTGGAGACTAAGTCAAGGCGTAGCTAAAGATTGATAGGGCTTGTTGAAGAAAACATTGGGAATCGTGAAGTATAACCAAACATACCTTGACAAAGTGAAGCTATAGGGTTGGAGCCCTTAGGGTTGGTGCCTCAAAATTGACAAGGTTGGTACCTTCGAAAGTCCAAGTTGGTGCTTGGAAAATATAGGATTGATGTCCTTGGAGTTGGTGCTCCTAACTCAAGGTCGGTGCCTTGGATAAGATAGGGTTGGAGCCCTAGAGGATCAGAGTCCTCAAGAAACGAGGTCAGAGCCTAAACCAGATATAGGGTTGGAGCCCTTGAGGTTGGTGCCTCAAAATTGACAAGGTTGGAGCCTTGGAAGTCCAAGTCGGTGCTTGGAAAATACAGGTTGGAGCTTGGGAGATTGAAGATCAGTGTCTTCACCTAGGGTTGGAGTCCTACATATATTGTAATTGACTTATTGAAGAAAATAATAAAAGCATTTATTCTTATTGTTCATTTTGTGTTCTAAATATAAGTGACTTAACTGGTAAAAGTAACAATTGAAAGGAAACACTAATTCACTCCCCTCTCAGTATTTCCAACAATTGGTATCAGAGCCAATACCTTCACTCAAAGCCTAACAGCTTGAAGGTTGATCATTAGAACACAAATGGCGAAGCCAATGAAGAAAGTCTCCAATCCTCCTAAAGATGTGTCTCCCTCAACCACCAAAATTGAAGTCAATCAATTTGTGAAGGCTCCATTGTTCAATGGAAACTTTGATATATCGGAGGCAAGAATGAGGAATTTCTTAAAGACTCAAGGCATTGAAGTCTGGAAATCAATGATTGTTGATAGCATGATGGATGGAGAATCCAAGGAACATAATACAAGAGCAATGAAAGCAATCTTGAATGGGCTACCTGATTCTATGAAGGCCAATTTTGAAAAAAGTTCGTCAACAAAAGGCATATGGGATAAACTTCATGGTCTTCACTCAAAAGGAGCATTGACAATGATCTCTAGTCAAGAAAATGAAGGAAAACAAGAAGGAAATCTAGAGCCCATCAAGGAAGTTGAAGATAAGAGTGATAACATCAAGGCTAAAGAAGACCTAGAAGATGAAGAGAATGAAAAAGATTTTGAATAAGATCTCCTCGCTAAACTTATGGCTACCATGGAAAAGATTAACAATTTGAAAAAGGAAAATGACGAGCTTAAGAAGACAGTGCAAGTTGGTGACCAGGACAAGACAAGGACGGAAGTTGACCTTGTCAAGCTTCAAGTACAAGAAAGAGATGAGGAGCTCGCCAAGATTAAGGAAGAATTTTATCAAAACAAGAGAAAGCATCATGAAGAAGTCATATCCATGACAAATCATTTAGATAAGGCAAAGAAACAGGAAGATACCTTGTCCAGCCACCATGAACAAAGGCACAAAATCTTGAACAAACTTGAAGCAGAGATTGGTCAATACAAGGAAGAGGTCTCCTCTCTTAGATCCAACTAAAAGAAACAAGGAAACAAGCACAAGGAGCTGAGAAGGTTATGGAAGATTTCACATTCATAGAAGGACAAGTTGATGAAGCAGAAAAGGAGAGAAACACCATGATATACCAACTAGAAGAAAAGGATGATGACATCACCAAGTTAAAATTAGAAATCACTTCTCTTAAGGCCCAAACATGTGAAGCAACCAAGATGATGGAAGAAATGAAGAAGCAACTAGTTATGAAAGATGAAGATAGTGAAAAGTTGAAAGGAGAAATTTTCTATCTTAAAAAGGAAGTTGACTTGCTGAATAAGAACTTGAAAAGCTCTGAAACCCTAGATGGCATCTTAAATCATCAAAGGTCTCCCCTTGATAAATCAGGTCTTGGCTATGCAGGTGAATCCTCAAGCAAGAATGATGCAAACCCTAATGCTTCAAACAACAAGGATGTGAGGAACCCTGGAAGAAATGTTGATGCTCCTAGTTCCAACAAAGGCAAGGAGAAGAGTCAAGACAACTATGGAAGAAACCTTTCTCCAAGAAGAAATGCAGATGGTGTCAAGGATGCAAGAAGAAATGGTTATCATCAAAGGATCCCAAGGCAAAAAGACTTCAGAAGTACATCAATGAAACCTTCTTCTCCCAGGTACTAAAGTATATTTCTTGGTTATTGCTATTATTGTACAAACTTTGGGCACATGGCAAAATATTGCAGGGCATATCACAAAGATAATTATAATGTTCCCTGTCAATATCCGAGAAGCAATTTTGCAAGAAGTCATGAATTCTTATTCATGAACAATATAGAGTGCTTCAAGTGTCATAACATTGGACATATGGCATGTAATTGTAACTTGACTTGGGCACCTACCCAAGATAGAACTATGCTAGAAAAGAAATTTACACAAGTATGGAGAAGGAAGCAAATACAATCCAAAAATATCTTGAAATCTCTAGCCAACAACACGTTGTTGACTTGATCTTCGACAATCTAAGCATCTGATGGGGAAACTCTGCCAAAAAGAAGACCATGCATACAATTAGGGGGAGCTTATGATGATTAGGCATTCTTATAGAAGCCATCCGTGAATGAGTCTTATGAGTGTTAAACAGGGATTGATGGTGGACCCCGTGAAAATTGCAGTGCTTTTGAATTTGGAAGCACCGTGAAGTGTTAAACCACTGCGCGTTACCCTGGGACATACAGGGTACTACAGGAAGTTCATCAAAAGCTATGCCCAGATCACCGTGCCAATGGAGAAATTGTTGAAAAAGGATGTCACGTTCTGTTGAAATGATGATTGCATGAAGAGCCTGGATGTAATAAAAGAGAAATTGTATAGCGTTGGGAGCAATACTCACACAGGAAGGTGGAGAGGGCTGGGATCACCCTATCGCGTTCGCAAGTAGCAAGTTGTCTAAAGCAGAAAAGAACTATTCCACCACTGAACGCAAGGGGTTGGCTATCGTGTAGCCATGAATAAGATGACCCACAGGAAGTTTTGCCCTGGTTGCCAATTTTAACACTCCCTCTCAACCAGGGCAACTATGACAGCTTTAACCACGACAACTATGGCAGCTTCGACCATGGCAACTATAG
>Ga0181464_1001490_pt1 | contig 11770 bp, 7 predicted proteins | sample InSIn2gowninarea_FD_119074 | JGI IMG/M metagenome (GOLD analysis project Ga0181464, IMG submission 119074) | Clean room microbial communities from NASA Spacecraft Assembly Facility at Jet Propulsion Laboratory, Pasadena, California, USA -... ...
GATTATATTGATTTTCCCTTGTTACCCTCTCTCTTTTCCATAGAATCGAAAGAATTGGAGAAGCTTCTAGATTGCGAATGATATTTTTTCGGCCCATAAGGAAAAATGAGAATGTTACTTGTTGATGACACTAAACATAAACATAATAAGCATAACTTTCTAGACAAGAATGAGTGTTTGAGATTCAGGCCATTGCCTGCACATTTATGTAATTTGTATTTATGACAGGAACAACTATCAACACTCTAGACCCAATCATTGAGTTTTGGAATCAACTTTGGGTGGCAGACATCATAATATTCCTAACCAAAAAATGATCTCAAACTCTTGTTTGCAGCAAAAATACCCTGATTTTTATATGACAACCAAAAAGGGACATGACATTTTGTGTTGGGTGTGTAGCTTTATTATCTTTTGTATTGAAAGGTCTCAGCCGGATGTATACCCCAGGAAGATTGTACACCCTTCCACGCAGTGGGGACTTGTCCCCTCGGGAGGGTTCAGGGGGCCGATCCCCCTCGGCTGGGGGGTCTGGGGGTCAGCGGTCACCTAGCGGGGGTTCAGGAGCAATGCCGCCGAAGCTAAAAATAGATGTAAAATTACCTTGTAAAATTCTAGTAATTTATAGTCAATCTGGGCCGTTCATTAGGCGGATGATCTGACGGTAGAAGTTATGTTTAATTTATGGTTTTTTTCCCTAGAAGGCAACTCCTCACTATATATGAGGGAATTGTATTGCGTCTATGTATCTCTGTATTTTGAGTGAGGAAGAGAGAGGAGATTGAGATCGAAGAGGGTGTTATAGTGGATCTGTTGTAGGTTGTATCTCTTTAAAGTTTGTTGGATAATATAAAAGGAAGGAATGGTTGTTTCTCTGTGGACGTAGCCCAAATTGGGTGAACCATGTATATTTGTGTCTCTCTTGTTTTATGCATTTTCTATGTTTATATTCTGCGATATTTTATGTGTTCCATTGTTTTATAATATATAATTTTCTAACATTTTGTTCATGAAAGGTCAAGTGTGATGTGTCAGTTGTGTTCTGGCTAGACATGGTTAAATGTATGGGCGATTATGACTGTAGATTGTGTCTACATATATATCTTATTTTAACAACTACTTTTAAAGATGGTTGGTGGAAGCATCATGTCTTTTTACAGACATGCAACCATGTATAAAATTCTTCTCCAAATGAAAAATTGAACTAAGTGACTTTGGGGCTACTGCATGGAAATTTTATTATTCTCGACAACTTTACAAGAAATAAAGTGGTTCAAAACCTACACACCAGATTATTCTTGCAAACTTAGTTTTGACTGTCATGAGGATTAGACTAGTCAAAAGCTGTAAAATAATGCCTCCTTTACCTATATCAAATGATGCTGCAATTTACTACCCTTTTTTATCTCCATGACCCTATCTTTCTACCTTTTTTATAATATTGTTGTGTTGTTGGTGTTAACAAAGTTCAAGAACATTGGTTTTCCAAAACTAAGTTGATTATATACCTAAGTTTAACAATGCACTCTCTCCTTATTCCAATATGTCTTTCTTTTTCTTACATTTATAGTATAGTGATTTCTCTTTAGAGCCATATTGTATAATTCTCTCTTATTTTGATAGCCTTCTTTTCAAAATGTGTATTTCTATCTAAGATTCTTTGGAACATTGCAACAATTTAAGTAGATTGAATAAAATTATAATATTTTTTTTGAACAGATAAAGGTTAAACTTCGTCTAAGTGGATGAGAAAAGAATGGGCTAGAAGAATTTAGCAAAAGAGCACTTATGATGTTGCAGTTGATATGTGATGGGAAGGACATGAACACATTTAACGTGGTTAGAAGTGGAGGAGATGTTTTAGCACCTCCAGAATCAGGAAGGGTATTATGTCACCGTAAGAATGAAAAAAATTTACAGTGCAAAGAAACACCAGAAGTTAAGATTGATTTCCTGAATTGCAAGGCTAATAAATTTGGAACTAGTGAGTTTAGTTGGATTGACAATTTCCCTAGCTGTCCAGTGTACTATCCCACAAAGGAGGATTTTGAAGATCCATCAGCATATATCCGAACTATTGCACCTGTTGCATCAAAATATGGTAAGATTCTATGGAAAAGAGAGAGGGTAACAAGGGAAAATCAATATAATCCATCCAAACTTTTGTCAAATTCAAAAAACAAGAGACTTAAACAAAGTTGCAAGGTATATCACATAGATCATAGTTCATTCATATCCAGGGACTAGTTAGAAAATGCCACCTACTAGCATGGGCATTGATGCCCAATGGGAGATGTGGGTAGTAGAGGTAAAGTTGACATTGAGAAAAAAGTGGATATCCTGTCAATTATCATGGATCTTATAGAAAAGGAATGGACAATGGATTCAAAGTCAGTTTCAACAACCTGTGAGATGGGAACCCCATCAACTGAAACCATATCATAACTTTTAACAAACAACAAGAAGAAAGCTTGGGTATGGTGGCACTAATGTAGTATCATAGTCATGATTATCACGGTAATCATGAGACAGAATAAATGTCTTGCTCGAGCAGGAATGAGTTGGGAATATGGAACAAGAAGTGAATATAAACATGTGTAGTTCTCTACTTTATACATCTTTAATCACTTATCTATCAGAAATATGGGACAAGAACTAAACAACAGAAGGCACAATTCTCTCCTTTGATTGGCCATACTATCTCCAGTTCCATCTGTTGGGCTTCCTTTCCTTTGGACAGCTTCAGATGTCCTCAACTTAGTTTAGGGTTGAGATAGATCACCATCTTCCCCTAGCAGAAATGGTTTGCAGATTTTTCCCTTTGCTTGAGGTAGAGACTAATGATCCCTTTATGTTTAAATCTCTTGTCTAAATAAGATAAGAGGGAGGTTTTATTTCATCCACAAGGACTTGGGGATAATTTTATCAACATTCTTCAAACACTTCAATCAACAATGCCTTGCATTGCAAATTAGAGATACATTTTCTCTCAGACTGTGCCTATTTCAGAGTAATTCTAGACCAGCTACCCACAACGACTCCTCTTTTCATCAGATCTAGGATAATGGGGGATTGAAATTTTTCATAACACTTGGTAGGACAATGAAAGAACCATCCATCATTTCTCCTTGGCCCACTGTTGCAAGTAAAACCACCCTAGGGCTTTGGGTTGAGAACCCCCAATAGAGAAGAGCGCAAACCACAATAAGAAATGCTTAAGCAATAAAAAAAATGCTTATTCTACTAAACCGTGTAGGAGTGTCCTTACCCGGATGTCCTTCATTTGGGTATATCCCACAAGGTGCAAAGCCCTAGCTTCTCCCAATGTTCTTGAAACCTGAAAATAATTCATATGGAACATACAGAACAATAGAAACATAAAGCATGTACATGATATTAACTTTAAATCATATAAATGAATGACTAATTATACATCAATATAAGATTCATAAATGAATTACAACATAACTTGATGCATAAACATATTTAACATCAAAAACAAAACAACATTCCTTTTATTGAAGTTAGCTACAAGTAAAGTGGAGAAATACAACCTGAGTCCTTCTCTGGCTCCAAGCGGAACTGTCCTCTGGATCCATCCTTTCCCGACCTTCAAAAATATTCCTCCATCACTAATACAAGGATGTCTCAAGCAAGATGGAGGATATCTATAACAAGGAAACAAACATTTCAGGAAGATTTCGAAAGTGCAGGAGGCATAGGGATTCATTAGACTAATCAGGGATAATCTCACTATAGTATCAATATCTCATATCTTCTTCCTTCAGGCCTTCCCATGGAGGTTTATTTATACTTCTCAAAATTAGTTTTTTCAGTTGGGAAACAGTTGGGTCGAGCAATAGGAGGGGAATAATAGGTAAAGCCCGTGAACTCTGCCTAAAATTAAGGAAATTTAATTTTTTTAAGTGTTTTAACATATGTACGCAGGTTGGATATATGATGACCCATGTGTACACACTTTTATCACAGGGAAAAGTAGTGTATAGGGAATAAAAAACTATTTTTTAGATTTTGGACCAAATCTAGAAGGAAGGTTTGCCCTAGGCCATTATCAGAGCATCAGATCTATCGAGTGGTAAATGGTGCTATAACAGATACCCCTTAATATATGAGATTAGAAGGGGTACATGATGGATCTAATGTATCAAGTGTATGGAAGGAATTATGCCGAGACCAAGGAGGAGTTCACAAGAATTTAGCCTGCCAAGCCAGTGAAAGAGATCAGAAAGAAACTGTTGTCTGAGGAGGGCATACCCATGCTAAGAAATAGTAAAGCATGTTCACATGTCAAGTACAAAAGTGGATCCAATATGCATATAAGTATAAAGGAACGAAAAATACATAATGGATCATCTGATCATAATCAAGAAAGTACATGTTTGAAAATCACATAGAAAGAGCTGATCAATGATGCTAAAGTATGAAGCTGATCACTGAAGTTAAGAAACTAATCCAAATAGTACCAAGTGAACATTATGGAATAAATGGTACTACACTACAACTCGGGTGCCAGCATATAAGATATCATTGTAAGGAACTGCAACATATAATATGGATGGTGTCAACTAACAAAAGCAGGAGCAACTAACAAGTGAACCGAGACATTTTGATGCAAACTCGAGGTCTTCACTGACCTTCGTCGTACATTTCTACACAATGGGAATGAATGATTTGAAGTTGACCATGTGAGAAATCATTTGATTACCGGTCATTGATGTATATCGTTAACAAACATGAGACTACTCACCAATAATGATGATGAGAGTCAAGGTACCCAGTACAATCTAACAAGTGCGAATAAATGAGCTGTAGTCAAACACTTGAAAGAATCTATCAATCAGGAGACAATGTTGTTTTCCCATTGTCGATAGTGAAGGAATCTGCCACTGATGACTGCAAACTCTAAGGTACTTTCGAATGGACTCTAGATCCCTTTCACAGAGCAATCATCTGAATTTGATGGGAAAAGATTCACTAGAAGGAAGGCATTAAGGCATCCTTCATCAATCTGGCACGAATGTAACCCGTAGGCCAATAATGTGGAAGGAATCAGATGAACAAAGATGTAACTCAACTGAAGCACATTTCCGGTGTACACAAGATGTGGCTAGTGCATGATAGAAACCCTCTGAACCAACCAATAATGAAAGCTGACACAGAGGCAAAGAATCCAGTAATAGGGTCAAATGGAAACCAAGGCACTACACCAATCCCAATGTGTGATAATAAGAGATGACGTCAAACACAAGGGAAATCACCCAGTCAAATACCCATGATACTGATCAATGTTGAGCACAAGGTGACCTATCAATAATGAAAATAGATCCAGGGTGTGGCTCTAGATCTGCCCTCAAAGAAATTTTTCGTCGTTGATAAGGACAAGACCCACCAGCAAGAAGTCAATGGAGACCATCTCAAATAGGCACGAGTAAAGGACCATTAAAAATGATGTGATAATGAACATGACGCTGACAACTAGGGATGGCTAACTAAAAAATAGGTCAAGAGACACCGCAGAGTGGCTGACTCAGGTTTACTTCCCTTAAACAAAAGCACGACTCAACTGTGACTACATGGCAGCATATGATAACTTTGTATAAGTTAGTCATGCATGAGGCATAAGAAAACTCTCCATATGATTGGAAGACATAAGCAATCTAAGGAGGACTAACTCGATAACAAGGTTAAGGCTCTCCTAAGTCAAACTAAAGCCCACCTTAAAGGAGGAAAGACTTTCTTTTGAGTGCTTTTTTCAAGGGTGACATCACTGACTCTAGCTGCCATCAAGATATAAAAATAATGTCCCGTTCCCACTCTTTTTGGAATATATATATATATATTTGTCTTTTTCTTTTATATGAAGCTTGAAAAAGAATAAAAGAATTCTATAGTACAATGGAAAGAACGAGTGTTGAAAAAGCAAATGCTCTAGTTCCTCGAAGGGGAACATTCCTGTGCTCAAAGGGATGTTCTTTCCACAGGTATAAGGGTGCGTCAAGTTGCAGAGGTTAAGTGATTGCAATGTTGATTTTGCATAAGACATGGTCAATAAGTGGCTTAAACACGAGTCCAAGTGAAGCCGACTCAAGGCCAAAAGGTGAAAGTAGTCAATATGCAATGCAACAGTACAACTCAACACAAAGGGACCTCTAGAGTATAAGGCTAGAAAGTAGTGCAGAAGAATTAGAATAAGTCTTTAATGCACAAGTCATGGTGGGACTAAAGAGGACTCATAAGCCTAAGAACAAAAATTCAAAATGGGTGCCAAGTGACAACAAGGTACTATCTTGGGCACCCATGATAAGGTAGGCTCTACCACATAAGTCATGATACTTCTAAGCAATGAGAATGTTCTGCACCATAACTTGGTGGGGTCGATCCTAAGGCCAAAATGGGAAAGGAAACTGATAAGTGCACAATGAAAGTGGAAAACCTAACCTATATGCTAGTTTCAAGAACCAATACTTGTCAGAACGGATCAACCATACAAATGTCCAAAGGAGAAATATTCCAAGTTTAGTAGACATAAATAGGAACACTAGACAAAAAGTTAATACATCCCACATATAAACTTCAGATAAAATCTTGTGTTATAGAACACAAAACTTTAAAATGTGTACCTTATATATACAATATGGTACAAGGAACCATGTAGCCTTGCAGCTTACGCATAATAGTTCTTCTGGACAAACCCCTTGCAGGGCTCAAGCCAAGGACTCCTTTGGTAGTCAAAACTCAAGGCTTCAAAGAGTTCCTCCTGTGAAGGCAAATCAAATTCTGAGAAATCATGAGAACTAAAAGGATCAAAATAGGGAATTAAGGGGTCCCATGTCCCTATAGGAAGAATCTCTCGGTCAACTACCGGGACCAAGTCCCAAGAAGGAGAATAATAGGTCAAAGGATCCTTCTCATAAGCAATTGAACATTGAGGATTAACGCCACATAATTCACCTGTGGTGAGTTAGAGTCTACTTGAACTCTTGGAACAAACCAAGGGGCATTCTGTAGTAGATTCAAAGTAGGGCGGTGATTATTAGATGCAAGCTGATAAATAGTGACAATATTCCCATTATGAGGAAAACACATCACTTGAAAGAGTGAAGACACCACAACATTCATAGCATAGAAAAAATCATGCCCAAGTAGCATATTAAAGTCCAAAGGGAGATCAACCACCATCATATCGACAAAAATAGTCTTCCCACCTAAAGTAATAGGAAATTGAGGAAGAACACCCATAGATTCACCAGGTCTTCTATCATAGGCAAACAATTGACTATCAATTGTCAACAACTTTGGAGAACCCAAAGTTTTCCAAGTTAAGGAGGATATAATACTTGTAGAGGATCCTTCATCTACCATACATCGATAAATGTTTGTGGAATTAACACTAACCTTTATTTGGAAAGGTGTAGTGGAAGGAAGACGAGACTCGACAACACTATCCCAATCAAAGGAGACACTCCTAGAACTTGGAGGGGGAACATTCAAATAAACTAGAATACCCCCTATACCATAGGACTTTGTACTAGAAATCAAACAGACTTTGTCACTAGGCACTTCACCCCCCAAAAGAGGAGTGTAATCAGCCAGATATTGCACTTGCACAACCACATTATCAACCAATGGTTGATGAGACTGTTGAGAAACCATATCAGATTTAGGAGTAGAAGAACTTTCAGACTCGGACCATATCCTTTGTACCTTTGGAATACCAGGGCACAAATGAGTAAGATGGTATCCCTTGCATACCTTACAATGGAACTTAGGTTTAAAACTTCCACGCCTAGGTTTCTTATCAACATCCATTACACCAACAAAACTAGCAGTGGTTTGCGGAGAGTCCTGAACATGACTTGCAAAGGTCAATGACACATTCCCAAGAGAGATAGGACTAGTGCCCCAAGCCCTTCTCTCATAAGCAGGTGAGTCAACAGAAATATGACTCATAGAGGTAGGTGACCCATTTCTAGAATGACTTGCAGTGACTAGACTTATGCCTCTAGCATGACATGTAGTGGCTAAAAGCTCATCTCCAACATGACTAGTAGAGGTTGATGATGTATGGCTAGTATAACTTTCAGTGACTAGACTTATGCCCCCAGCATGACTTGCAGTGGCTAAAGACTTATTTCCAACATCACTTGCAGAGGTTGGTGATGATTGGATATAACTTTTCTTCTTCTTTGTCTTCCTCTTTCTCTTCTTTTTAGATCTCTTATTGCAAGAGGGAGGACAAAAAGGAATACTAGATTTCTATTTTAAAGAAGATGAACAATTAACACCCATTTTATGCCCTTGAAATAAATCATTCTTTTGAGAAGCTTCAAGAACATCAGGAATATTCAGAGTGGACCATAGCCAAACTGGTAATCCAAAATTCAATCCAGGAATATTCAAAGTGACCATCAAGGGGGTACCAACATTTCCAAAGAAAGGAAAAGAACGAGGATCACCTTTTGGAAGGGTACCTTGGTTGGTTTCCACAAGTTTTATTGGCCATACCTAACTTATTCGCAGATCCTTCCCTTACGGGAATGTACAAATGACTTTCCAAGGAAGATAGATGCACAATCAAAACCTTTGCCCTTGAGGAGGAAACTCCACAACTTTCAAAACAAATATCAAAAGCCTTCCAAGATCGATGTAGTGGTAGGGTGGTCACTCAGAATCTAATGTCCAAAAGTGAAAAGAAAAATATACCTAAAGCCAACTAGATACAAAGAGCAAAGAGCACTTGACTATAAAGTCCCTAAAGATGCCACCAATCAAGCAACTTCCAAGTATTTCCACTCCAGGTGATGAGGACCGGACACCAAAATACAAGAAAGTGAAGTAAGGGACCTTCCGAAGATAGTTTGGGATAATGATGGCTCAAGCCTACCATCAAAGGTATCAGACGCAGTTACATTGACGTCTAGACAACAGCCTTTTCCAGTGCAAGCACCCAATCTTCACAAGGGTACCCTCCAAAATTATTGTTGAACTTGATGCAATATCAGCTTCAAGTGCCATGGGGTTCCCCTCTGCACCACCTATTTGATCCCTAGGAAAGACCATTATGGATACCAACTCGTATCAAAAGCCGGGCGGAATAGTCATGAGGCAGGATCCAACAAGTAGGAGTGGCGGTATCTCTCTTCCTTGTCTTCACTCTCCCTTGTGCTTAACTCCCAATCACGGAGCTTTCTCAGCCTTTCTAACGATATTGGGTTTCGCTCTTTATTCAACTGCTAAGTTTTGTGATTTGAGCGGCCTTGGAGAGTTAACTCTCCTCTCGCCTAATCTAACGCCCTAATGAACCTAAACTTGTTGGTATTGATTGAAGACAACAATAAAAGTTCTAGTTCATTTTATTAATCTCTTGATTTTATAAGGATGTTCTTTAAGTCATGGGTAAAAATGAGAGTGAAACTAATGATGTTTTTATGCAACAAAAACCAATAGAAACTTAGCTACAATCAAATGCAGTGATTTTCTTCAATGAATGAGGATTTCTATAGAGTTCTACGAATAAACTTGCAGAAGAAAAATTTTCTTTTTCGAGAAAACACACTCCAGACACACAAAAGCTAACAAAAAGACTAAAATGACTGCTATGGAAACTATCCTAATGCAAACTATAATGACGGTGCATGGATGCTCATACAAGAAGAAAAAGTGTTTCCTTACAAGATCAATAAGCCGACTTGACAATAAAGAGGGAAAAAATTTAAAAACAAATCTCTCTCCAAAGCAAGTAGAACAAATTGCAAAATGTCACAATTCGCTTCTCAACAACAAAAGAAAAGTAACTGTAAGCCTAAAGGCTTGGAAAAAGAAAAACAAAAGCAACGTTTTTTGAGATTTTTCTTTTAAAGGGAAAAAAACAACTTTTCGAGGTCACAAAAGTAATAGTAAAACTCAAAATATCAATAAATAGGCACAAGGAGTGTTTCAATCTCGCAAGTTATAAACTCAAAAATGAATAAAACTTGAACAAGAAAGGCTACAAAATTGTACAAACTGACCCAAATGGCAGCAAAATATTTTGACAAACTGACAAAAAGGTCAAAAAAGAAATACTTTCAAACTTGTCAAAAAGACTCTCAAAAAGTAAGAAAATAAACAAGGCCACCAAACAAGGGGAAGCAAAGGAAGGGACTTGAAATCCGGGTTGGAAATGAAATTGAAGATAATTTTCTGTTTTGGAAGACCAAAACAACCAAGAACTTCAGAATGAAGCCTTGAACCCAAGATACAAACTACAAACTTGCTTAAGAAGCAATCCTAGGCCAAATCTTTTCAATGAGAAGGAGATTTTGAAAAATAAAGCTTGCAGGAAAAATGAATTCTCCAAACAGCAGATGACCATATAATAGCATAAACCACCAGGCAGAAGACCTAACTAGGTAGAAATATTTGAAAAAACAATCCAAAAAATTGCATACGCGATTGTGTAAAGACATAGAAGCGTGCACACACGTTTCTAATACAGGAAACTTGCATATACGTGAGTCTACTTTAAATAAACCTATGTGTATATGCTATTGTAATCAAAGAAAATCTCATATACAAATCTTTATTAGGAAAAACAGAAATCAAGGTCTGATCAAGAAGATCAGATTTTATGCATGGGAAACTAATGGAACAAACAATATTGTAAAAGCAAGCAATCAAGAAACTAAACCCTGATTGAGAACAAACAACCCAAATCAGGAATAACAAAATTGTTATCCCCAGTGGAGTTTCCAATTCCTTTGCGGGTGGAACCACCCTACGACTTTGGGTTGAGAACCCCAATAGAGCAGAGGGCAAACCGCAATAAGAAATGCTCAGGCAATCAACAAAAATTCTTATTCTACTAAACCGTATAGGAGTGTCCTTACCTGGATGTCCTCCATTTGGGTTGATCCCGCAGGGTGCAAACCCTCAGCTTCTCCCCATGTTCTTGAAACCTGAAAATTTTGAAATGGAACATACACAACAGTAGAAACATAAAGCATGTTCATGATATTAACTTTAAATCATATAAATGAATGACTAATTATACGTCAATATAAAGTTCATAAATGAATTACAGCATAACTTGATGCATAAACATATTTAACATTGGAAACAGAACAACATTCCATTTACTGAAGTTAGCTACAAGTAAAGTGGAGAAATATGACCTGAGTCCTTCTCTGGCTCCAAGCGGAACCGTCCTCCGAATCTGTCCTTTCCTGGCCTTCAGTAATCTTCCTCCATCACCAATACAAGGATATGTCAAGCAAGATGGAGGATATCTATAACAAGGAAACAAGGGTTTCTGAAAGATCTGGGAGTGCAAGAGACACAAGGATTCGTCAGACTCAATCAAGGATAATCTCACTATAGTATCAATGTCTCATATCTTCTTCCTTGAGGCCTTGCCATGGAGGTTTATTTATACTTATCCAAATTATTTTTTTTAGTTGGGAAACAGTTGTTCCACAGGAAATAGGAGGTGAGTAATAGGTAAAACCCATGAACTCCGCCCAAAAGGAAATTTAATTTTTTAAGTGTTTTAACATATGTACGTGGGTTGGATATATGTTGACCCGCATGTACATGTTTTTATCACAGGGAAAAGTAGCGTATAGGGAATAAAACATTGTTTTTTAGATTTTGGAACAAGTTTGGAGGGAAGGGTTGGCCTAGGCCATAATCAGAGCATCAGATCTACCATGAGTGGTAAATGGTGCTATAACACCTACACCACAAAGGCTCCAGATTGTGCCATGTTAAG
>Ga0181464_1000746_pt1 | contig 11769 bp, 10 predicted proteins | sample InSIn2gowninarea_FD_119074 | JGI IMG/M metagenome (GOLD analysis project Ga0181464, IMG submission 119074) | Clean room microbial communities from NASA Spacecraft Assembly Facility at Jet Propulsion Laboratory, Pasadena, California, USA -... ...
AATCAGGTGGCAACTCAGGAAGACACGAACCCTAATTCGCCTCAGCCAACACCTGTCATCCAAGAACCTCGTCCAGATACGATGTCCATAGTAAATCCCACCTCCAATGCCTTGCCAAAAGGGGGCTCGCTTGTATCTCGACTTTCAAGAAACATGTTAGCCGAGACTACCGCGTCAGAAGCACATACAGATATAAGTCCGAGGAAGTCATTTGGCAGTATCAAGCGGAAGCCTTTGCTCGAGACCAACTCAAAGGCCGATCAGGGACATAGACGAGGGATATCGGAAGTGTCTGCTGTTGGATCCACCTTTTCGGCCTATTCTGAAAATGCAGAGATTGTAGATGCGCATGAAGTTCCAGTTCTACCCAGTCCGAGAATCAGTATCATCGACAACCCGTTTTCAAGCAACAAAACGGTTGTATCTTGGATGGGAAATAGTAATCCAGAACTTTCACCTCCAAGACCTGGGTTGCTTCAACGTGCGTCGACCGCTTCAATTGAGGTTGTGCCGAGAGACAGTCTCAAAGAAGTTACGCTTCGCCGTAGCGCCAGTCATGACCTATTGAGCTTTATTACTGGATCATCCACAGGCAACCCGCGCGCTCGAGCCTTGCACCACTTGATCGCTGGGGGTTCAGGGAGCTCGACATCGCAGCGCGGCATTGATGATCCATCATTGTCATTGAAGCCTAGTGGCTTCCATGATAGCCTTACCCCTCTTGCGGTTTCGCCATCACCAAGCTTGAGAGTTGATCCCTTAAGCATTAGAGGCAAACAGATGGCCATATACGAGCTCGATTCGCGTCCATCGATCCCGAGGAAGTCAAGTAAAAGAATGAGCTTACCAATAACAAGAATGCCATTCCGACCGTTGACACCACCACCACCCGATCCAGTTGACTCGAAACAAGCGGATCAGGAACCTCAGCCTGTTGCTCCAACTACCGAGATGCCCAATGCCCACAAAGAGGAAACCTTCGATGACAGGTTGAGGAGTATTCTAGCGTCAATGCCAACCAAGATCAAACTTACTGAAAACTCCGATTCAGCAAGTACTACTAGTTCTGGTTCCGAACCTTCCACACGAGCCTCGTCTCCTGGGCAGACTTTGAAGCTTTCACCAGTAAAGGATAGCAAATCCGGTAGCAACACCACCACAGCGGGGATTCGTGTATACCACCTATCAAAGACTGGCAAATCAAGAGAAACACCACCAATTAAATTGTTCGTTCGAGCTGTTGGTGAAAATGGAGAACGTGTCATGGTTCGTGTTGGTGGAGGTTGGGCCGATCTGGCTGAGTATTTGCGTGAGTATAGTCTACATCACGGGGGTAGAGGTCTTTCAGACAAAAGTCTTGAAGTTGCGAATCTTCCTGACAAGCAGCAACGACCAAGATCACAAGGTTCATCCTTGAGTTCTACAATTCCAGCACGGGATGCAACAGGCCTCAATGTGCCTGCAAAATCTAACATCGTCGATCAAGAATTCGACTTTGGCCTAACAGACAACAGCATGACACGTGCAACTGAGGAAGGCGTAATGGATACTGCTGGCACAAACTTTGAGCAACTACCTGGTAATCAATGGAGCACACCAGATGTTCATGCCATTCCCGATTATGACTCCCAATATTCATCTAGAGGTTCAAGCGTAAATAATCGAATACAGCCTGGAACAACAACACCAACAGATCCGGCAAGACTTCGCAACCGAACTTCACTCAATACATTCCCAAAGCCTTCTTCAACCACAACCACAACCATTTCCTCATCCCCTGGCACGAATACCTACACGCCGCTTGGTGCAGCTGGGCCAGTGCACAATGGCCGTCGAGTAGGGCCCAACAACTTCAATAGAGGTCAAGTTCAGCCAAACCAAGTATGGGGAGATGGTGTGGCCAATCAAGGAAGGGTTGTCGCTAGTAATCAAACATACACAATGTCACCTCCAAGAACATCCGCTCCTACAAATGTGACCACTTCCATCACAAATGCCAGGACAAACGGTACTTCTCAAGTCTACCAGAACCCAATTATAACGACAACTACAACAGTCATGTCATCAAGGCGTCGAGCACCTGCAAATTTTACAGCGTCACCAGCCTCAATGTCCCGGCCAGTATCAAGTATGAACGTCTACCAAACGCCTGCTTCAAACAGTGTAACGCCAACACCCACCAACAACACGAGTGCCAGACCTTCCCCGATAACCAGTCCAGACGGGTCACGGTTGACTCAGACGACATCGAATGTATCAAATGCGAGTTACGCGTCAAAGAACAACAATATAAGCAGGATTGATAGTGATCGATCAAGAAAGAGGATGAGTTTGACTGACGTCAGCGGAATACGTCGGGTGTTTCTAAGGAAGAAGAGCGATAAATCATAAGACAACGAATGATACGCGAAGAGGATGAGTCGCACAACAAAACATCGTCTTTGGCTACACATGTTGAAAAGGAATCACAGACCTGTCTGGTGCTATGTGATTATCTGGCTTCTGGAACCCATCTTGCTTGAGATTAGCGGGCGTCACTCTACGTTGACCCTTTCTTCTTCGAATTTCTCTCGATCTTCAATTTTCAGACATGTTCTTTTGCGAATTGGAAATACACCAGCTAGCATGCTATAGCTATAATGTACTATACCATATCAGGCGCTGGTAGCCTTTGATACATAAGCTTTTACTTTCTTCCCATCTCTCGTATTTTACACTATATTAAACTACAGTACATGTATACTATATCACACCATACTGTCTAGGTATACTATAACTATGTGCACTACACTACACTACACCATGCCATCCTACAGACAACTCAATCATAAAACTTCCCTTTCCTATCACTACGTATCAAACACATATATCTCTTCTCCTCTCCACTACGTAAGCAGGGACTACAGAAACTAATTAAAAGCGCGCAACGCAAACCACATCAACTACTGTAGATAAGTCATGTGTAGGTACTTAGATCTTATACTGTAAATACATGTATGCAATCCTACAAGCTTTCGAATTCACACCGAACTGTCCCATTTTATTTTAATTCATCTCATCATTCAATTATTTTACGGTACGTACGTAGGTATGGTTATTTCCGTTTCGAAGCGCAACTGAACAGGCCCCAAAACCCGCCTGTACTAGCACTACTACTGCTACTAACACGACCTTTTTCAACACCATTCATATCACTTTTAGCGTTGGTGTTTACAGCCTCAACGCTCGCTCCCGCGGCTTTCTTCTCCTTCTCTTCGGTGATGTTTTCAATAGAGACACAACTCAGATCTTTTGAGTTTTGGGTCAACCACGATAGGTCTTGGTTTGCGTTGTGTGACACTTTTGGGTTATTATCTATGCCTAGTCCCGGTCCGGCTGAATATGAATTTAGGCTTGGAGTCGAGTTTGGATTCGAGGGGTGGTTCTGAAGCCACGTCGCTAGATCATGTTTACTTTTATCGTTGGCGGGACTGGCTTGCATTGCTGTCCATGTTGTGAAGAGGTGGTCTACACACATAACATTGTTAGTAAGCCAGGCACCTCCGGTAATTGAATGTAGATGCAAATAAACGTACCGTATTCCCCCATCGCCTTCCTCAACTCACGCATCACATTTGCTTTCGCACCTGTCCTATCACCACCCTCACATTCAAGTCCTAAATCTGGATCGGGATCGCGATCCAGATCTGAGTCCAACAACTGCTTTTCTAAACCAGATATCTCGTCTTGCAAATGCAGTAACAGACGCACGTGGATGTCGTCGAAGCGTCGGAATATAGTCGTTTTGTTTGTTGTCATGAATGCTGCCATTTCGGTGTGGTCGTTCTTTTGCGTGCTGATTGGTGGTTCAAGGGGTGTTGGGGCTGATAGACTTTGAGTTGCTATGTGTGATACTGATGTTGCTGTTGGTTTTGGTTTTAGGTTTGCAGTTGGTTGGTCTTTGTCGCGTGTTGAGGGGCGTTTGGCGTGGGAGGGGAGGGAGGGGAGAGGTGTGGTTGGAGCTGGAAATGGTTGTTGGGAGTTTACGATTGAGTGGGAGCGTGAGCGGGTTGTGGGTTTGGGGAATTCGCCTTGTTCGGTGGGGATGGATGGTGTTTGAGGTTGAGGTTGCGATTGCGGTTGATGTTGAGATCTAGATTGAGGTTGAAGTTGAGGGTTTGGAGATGTGCTTGAGGGATTGGAGTGTAATGCGCGATTGCGTCGTTCGGATGCGGTGGACTTTACTGTGCGTGATCGAGGTGGTGTTGGACGAATAGGTAAGTTCTCGATGGAGAGCCATGCTGGGACTTGTCCGGGAGAATGGACGATTGATGGTGGTTGCGCTGGTTCTGGGATTGATCGCATTGATGCGCGTGAAGTTGGTGTCCCGTTTGACAAGGCTGCCGGTGGAATGCTGGGTATGCTTGGTAATGGTTTCTTGTTGTATCTCGACGTCGGCACAGTGGATTTCCTCATGGATGACATGGATGACCGAGCTGATACAGGAACGGCAGGAAATCGGATCTCCTCTAGCTTTGGGGCTGCATTCCCAGGGATGGTGTATACCTGCTCAACGAGTGTACTTGTGGTGTCATCTGTACTAGGTTCGCTGCTCATTGTGATGGTGTCCTCGGAACTGCCTGGAATGTCGTTTTCGTGAGTAATGGTATGCGAGCTTTCAATTTCATGCAGGATGATATGCTGGGAGGTGGCTGATGTACAGCTTGGCACAGGATGAGCGTCATGATCTTGGACCACTCTTTCTGGCGCAGAAGCACTTTTGGTACGCGTCAAAGCTGTTTGTGGTTGTGCTTGATCCATGTACAATGTCGGAACGCTTGGTAGAGCAGAGAATAACGGCGTAGTGAAATTGGCTCTGACAGTCACGCCATCGAGTACGGGTATATAGTTCGGATCATGTACGTCCGGGAATGGAGTTTCGAATGATCGAGATTGTCGTTTGACTGGTAGCTCTATCGCATTGTTGACTACACTCATGGCGGTTGATGAAGATGTTTAGCAAACTGATAGTGAAAAGGTTTGAATGGCACTGTTATGACAGGTGACAGGTGATAAGCTCGAGCGAAGCCTGGATCATGCCTGGCCGACATGACTAATGACTGGAAGGTAAATGATCGGCGTCAAAAATAGCTTGGTGTCGAGGTCCAGGAATTAGAGTGTGTACCTGCATCGAAGGACAAGATGTGGAAAGTGAAGCCACAGTGTTTGGAGTGTTTGAGAAGACAGGCTAAAGGTCTCAATTGCTGACGGCGTTCAGAGGTTGATGAAGTCGGGGGTTACAGGTTGATCCTCTAGTATTGTTTTGGCGTAGTGACGTGGGGTGGGACCCTCATGGTGGACGATCAGGACAGGGGTCGACGGGAAGGTGACATTTTCTTCCTCCACTTACAGACTCCACCTGAACGAGGAGCATGTCCTGCTTCGTGATTCGAAGGATTCATAGCAATTTGCTGAGCCAATGCAGACCTTTTCGACGATTTTCCTTGGATTGCAGTGATCAAATATCGTACTTTGTACTTCTCGACATGACAATGGGATCGATCTCAGCGGTGTTCCCATCAGCAAGGAGAAATAGATGGCCGGTGCTGGTTGAGAAATCCGAAAATGGAGAGTAATGAAACACACTTATTAATCAGAAATTCACCGACAAGACATTCTCGGGTTCGACGGAGTAAGCAGCAGGGGTCTGCAGTCAGGCTGGAACTTGAAGAAGACAAGAGTTCGCCCCCACATTGTGCTCCCAGCAACAATTCGGTGGTCACCTTAATTTTCTGATTGCACGTGTTGACAATCTATCTTTGGCACCTCAACACAAACAGGGGACAGGCCTTGAGCACGATACCAGGTGAAGGTTAACCTCAAGAGGAGCCACTTTCTCAGGTGTGTGTTGTTGTTATTGTGTACAGTAGCATCACATGCTGTTACACCTCGGAACTTTGGTGCCTAAACACCACGCCTGATACAAATGGTAGGCCAATGTGATGTTGAATACCAATTAACCAAAACTATGAACGAAGAGTGATGCAATGCAATTGTGCCCCACTACTAACGAGGGCTTGCTGCATCGATCATGTAGCAGGGAATGTTTTCTGATATACCGGTGGGCACACGACTATTCTATGTGTGCTGCTGTATCTCTGCCTGCTTAGAGCAGGTACAATGGCCGATGTGTGTCCATGCCGAGATTATGACCTTGAATTTCACGTACTCCTGACCACACCGACACATTAGTGATTTATGTGTGTTTGTATGTCTCCATATGCAAAGCTGTACAAGTAGAAAGCGTAAAAAGGTCGAGACGTTCAATGTCGCACAAAGTTGTATTTGCTCGGCTGTGTAGGCGCCTTGAGTACACCGTTGTGTTGTCGTTGCTTGTCGAGTCGACCTCGTGCAGTCCGGATGGAATCTTCGAGAGCCGCGACTTGCTTTCCCGTGCTCACTCGTCGCAATTGCGCCAGATATTGCTCCATTTCATCAATGAGGGCAGATAGCGTGGCGCCTGTGAGATGTGCAACACTTTTCTCTATTTACCAGTCAGCAGGTCTTCAGATTAATGGGCTTGATACTCACGAATCACGTAGTTGCCGTATTGATGGCTTAACAGCTTCGTCACTTGGCTTTGACCCTGCTCGTCCCGTGTCGTCAGCTTGCGCAGCATCGCATTGCGTTGCTCTTCATCAGCATAGTCCAATGCCTTTTCAACCACATTACTCGCAAATTTGTGCATTGCGTTTTCAAGGAGCCGGCCCTGAACTTTGTCAATCACAGGTTTGCGATCTCGTGCCTCTCCGTTGACGATGACGTGTTGGACCACGTAGTTGCCAAAGGCATCTTGAATCAATTCACCAATGTTCTGGTGTAGCTCGTCCAGAATAGCCCGTTTGGCCCGAAATTGACAATGTTCCAGCATTCTCTGAATGACACGGCATCCATACGGGTGCTTTGATAGATAGTGAACATGTCCCAAGTGGGCTTTGACAATGAAATCAATATGTTCTCCTGGAATTCGTTCGATTGCTTTCTGTACAACGTGATTGCCGTTCTGGTTCTCCACAGCTTTGATTACCAAACCATCCAACTCTTTGATGAGGCTTGCTTGTTGATCAGTCAGAATGTGTTCCAGCGCTTTCTGAACCACTCGACAGCCGTATGTCTGTGTCGACAGCGCATACACATGGCCTCGCATGTGGTTGGCTAGTACTTTCTTCTGAGATTGGTTTCCGTGCTCAAACATCTTTTGAATCACATAGTTCCCGAACACATCTGTCATTAATTGCCGGGAGTCGCATGCTATCTCCGAAAAAACCTGATCCTTTTCGTCACTGTTGGCCGTTTCTAGTTTGTGCTGAATAAATCGGGACCCTAGCTGATCGCCACTGAACTCAACGATGTATCCGTAGATGTCACTAAACTCGAATTTCTTGCTCTTGTGGTTCACTCGAAAGTCTTCGAGAAGCTGACTTCTGACGATCTGAGTCGAATCGTTAGGACGCTGAGTGAAAGGGTCCGGGAGCATGTAGTTTTCATTGAAGCTGGCGTTGAATCCGTAGATGCTGTTTCGGAGTCTATCATGCACCCCGTTCACGACTGACGGGTGGAAGCCATGATTCAAGGGTTGTGCTGGATGCGGTTGCACTTCTTGCCCTATATAGTCAGCATAATATAATGGAGACTGCAGCGCCAAACTCGGCATTGGCTGAATTGAAGTTCCATGCTGTCGTGCCGTGTTCTTGGCCGTCGAATTGTCATAGTATGTTCTGTTGGCGACAGCTGTTGGCGGATGGGTTCTCTCAACATCAGTCTTCGGGTAGCTGACAGTAGTAGGTGGTAAATTCTGATATCCGGACAAAAAATTATTTGAATATTGGTTCGTATGGTACTGTTCAGTGAAAATCTCCTGAGTTACGCCCGCCTGAGTCCTGGAACCAAAAGTCTTGGAGTTTGGATAGAACTCTGGGAAGTGGGCCTTCTCCGCGCCAACCTTCAGCGCGGTCTGGGTGTTGCTTATGTTGACCAGGCTTGAAGGATAGACATTACGGCCATTTGCGAACTGGTCATTGTGGGTGTCTCTGTCTTCGAGGGTGCCTGGTTGGGAAGACAGCACTGACCGAAAACCATTCCTCACAAAAGCCGAATTGTTGAGCAGCTGGCTTTGTGATCCGTTGATAGAGGAACAACCAGCCTGGACAGGTTGTAGTGGGACAAGGGGTTTCCTCACCTGATCAAACATTGATGAGCTGACAATTTTTGATGGGTGTGTCGGGTTTGAATATTGATATTCTCCCACTTTATCCCATAAGCCTGCCTTTTCCGTAACTCCTTGAGCCTTCGGGTTCAGTTGTCGCCCCACTCGGGAATTCATGTTCGTATTCCCCTCCTTTGCCGAGTTCTCAGAATCGCTCATCGTTAGTGAATTTGGGGTCAAAACTGTCGAATCTGTCGTGTAACTTCTGCTTTGCGCCGAAAGTGGTTCGTTCTGACGTGATGCACTGTGCTCTGTGTCTGCTGAAGTTTTCCACTGACTGAGACTTCGGCCTATTGGGGGCAGCGCCAACGACAATCCTTCAGGTCGCCGACCGCCTATAAGTATGTTCAGCATACCATACACTTGAGCTGTGCCTATCTTACCTGCTTGGTGTTTCCCTTGATCCTTGTTCGCAGGACGAACATCCTGAGAAGCTGGTTGCCATATGTTCACTGCTCTGTACAAACTCGGGGCCGGATAATTCTGTTCTGCTGTAGCGTACGCCTTTGAACTTGCTGCCCGACTGTAGAAGGCACCAGGCAAAAATGGATTCTACTCGGATCAGCAATTGGGACAAACAAGCGATGGAAATAGACTTACATTGTTCAAGATGCCACTCGGTGGCAGCGTGGAAGTCATCACGACTCTTAATCTGCCTTGCCACCGTAACCTCGTACAGAGCTCTTGGCTCAATTCGAATATGTCAAGTAATATGTCGCGATTTAGTTCTTTGGTTAATGTGTTTTCGAGCAAACAATAAACAACTCCTTCAGTTCAGCAACGTCGTTTGGCTTTATATAACAAGTAGGACTGTACAGAATATTCAAAAAGTTGGGATGGAGAAAGTGTGTCGAAGATAAGACGAACTGGAAATTGGTCATTGAAGGGTAGGTTTTGAGGAAGTAAGGCGTGGAAAGATCATGTACCCCTTCGTCTGCCAACACATAACAAGAAGGACTTCAGCAGGCAGCCGTAGGACCATCCAAGGTCATGATTGGACGCATATATGCCACTTTATACGGTTGAGTGGGCCCCAGTCTGAGAGCGCAGTGGAATGAGTCTGATGAGAATTGCTCATGAAGTAAGGGATGTAATATTTTGGCAGGTGGTGGAATGTTGCTTGACCGATTTTGTGTAAGTCGAGGGCGTGACAAAACACGGATAGAAGTTCGGACAGGCTGCAGGGAATTGTGGAGTATTAGAGGAACTTCTGGACTGCTTCGAATTCGTTACACGAGACAAGTTGCAGAATGGACAGCGGCTGGGGGTACAGACGTGTTGTCAAGAATGAGGCATCCGACCCCAGGACTGCAATACATCAGATTGCAACAAACATCCCACCTGGCACACGAAAGGGCCATGTGCACTGTTTTGGTTTGGAGGGATGTTTTCTTACCTGGTCAGTAAGGCGGCGCACATGTGCGATGACATACTTGGGTGAGCCTGACGTTTCTGTAAAGGATGGGCTAGCGGTTGAATTTGGTGTTGTTCTGCAACCGTGACCCTTAGAAGTGGGGTGCGGGATCTGCCAGGCGTTGCTGACCAAGCCCAATCAAGCCTAGAAAGGCTGTTGGCCCTTACAGAAAGCCTCTCTTTCCACTGTTGTTTGCTTCCCCAGATACGGAGTCGGCGGTCAGCCGATCACTTTTCTGTCAAGCCTGCCCATTTGTCTATGCAGTATAAGGGTTTTGACCGCCATTCGACATGCATTGTTTTCACGCCCACGCTCTGGCGGCTTCCATGTTGGCGCCTTTCACTTGCGGCATTGCCATTGGCGTGCTATGCTATTGCGAGCTTTGCGCTGTTTGATGTGCACATCTCGACTTCTGTGATCTTGCAGGAGACAGTGTCCGTAAGCCACTTAACAAAGTGCCAAGTGACTGCCGCTTGACCTGTTATGCTTCGAAGTTACTTCATATTGGCACGGCACTCAAATCTGACAGTACCTGCTGATAAGTGCACCAGTGGCTTTGATTGGGTTGTGGTGAACAGCAGTTTCGGTGTGATAAACCTCCAGACACACGGGTCACGGTACGTATATTGGAAGCGGCATCCATGTTGGGCTTGGCATCATTGCAGCAAGCTGTGATGCCAATTGTGGGATGGTGGCGACATGTGAGTGTGCCAACACAGCTCTGCAAGAACTGGAATCGGATTTCTCATGGGGATTCCGGGAGTCACTGTTTGATGTGTGACACGAGTAGTTCTTCTTGACTCCGAGCAAGGTCGCACGCGATCGCTGCTTCCCGAGAGGTTCCAAGCAGAGGACTGTACCTACAGGAGGCAGCTTAAGCTTGTGGTTGGCCCGACAGATTGAGTAAGGCTTCCCAACTTGTTTTCCAAGTTTGGCGTTGAGCGTTGAGCATGCCTTTTTGGGAAAGCTCCAGCAATTCGGGCATGAGAAAATGATTCGACAGATTGTGAAGCTCAGGTTCGTAATCTGAGAAGGAAGCAAGGTTTACTGACGTGTGGATAAAATAGCTTATGTCATGATGGTTAACAAAGTCATTGCAAATGGCCAATTTCAAATGTCTTGGAGGTTCAAGCTGGGCCAGCTCCTGCCATGCTTATCCGAAGCCAAACACCGGCTGACGTCCTGCTTGCAATTGGTGGTTGCGTGCCCGAAACAACGAGATTGGGTCAGGAAATGGTGGAGGCTCAGAGGAACGATTGGCGTCTGATGGGCTTTCCAGCTCTCTCCACGCGACTTCAGCCACCACTTTGGCGCGTAGCTCATCTCGCGTTCCGTCTGCTCCATCTGCGAAGCCCCACCCAATCGTCTGCCTTCAAGATCAGTTGGTTCCTACTGTACTATACATCTTTGCTTTCTTTGCAATCACAAAATCTGACCAGCTCTTCGTTGCATCGAGGCAGCAGCGTCGCCGCCGTTCTCTTCCAACCAACATTAGGCAGCTCTCAGTGTCACTCGTTTGCTGAGAATTGGCCGTCCATTCCTTCACTCTACGCCGTGCTCGCAACAACCACAGACCACCGGAAGCGTATCGCATTTTCTTCAGGAGCGAGGAGCTGCTTTTATTCTTGATCGAATTGTACATTCGTAACTAGCACTACAAGAACGATTCCGTTGCTGTCCGCCTCGACCCTCGTCTCTACACCACGAAAACGCATTTCTGCGAACTTTAGCTACTTGCAAACAACAGAACAGAAAGAATGTCCGGTTCAACTCTGCACTCTCGGGATTCCACGGACGACATCGATTCCTCATACTCAACACCCAGTGCGCTTCTCTTCGGTTTCTTCCTTTTATTTCTGTTTGCGAGTTGCTTATCCATAACTCTATTCCATATTCGAAGGAGGGGCGTGGCAGCTCGAAACAAGGCCGTGCTACCAATGCACCGTAGACAAGGCCACCAGCGGTCTGTTACCATAACTACAGCTCCAGCCTATACCAACCGAGACAGGGTCTTTGTCTATGATGAGAAAATGAACCTGCTTGCATCTGGATCGAAGTCGAATGCATCTTCCCCATTCTGCCGATATGTTGGTGTGAGAGGCATCTGCTC
>Ga0181464_1001286_pt1 | contig 11747 bp, 12 predicted proteins | sample InSIn2gowninarea_FD_119074 | JGI IMG/M metagenome (GOLD analysis project Ga0181464, IMG submission 119074) | Clean room microbial communities from NASA Spacecraft Assembly Facility at Jet Propulsion Laboratory, Pasadena, California, USA -... ...
TAGGCTTGATGAGAGAAAGATGAGAAAGAGATGAGAAATAAACATGAAGAAGAAGAGAACATAAAAGGCAAGAAGAATAAAGACGAAAAGAAAAGAGGACATAAAAAGGAAGAACATTGAGGAAGCAAGGGAGAGGAAAGAGGAAGCAACAAAGAAAAAGAGGGAAAAGGAAGAACTAAAGAAGAAAGTTGAAGAAGAACAGAGGAAAGAAGAGGAAGAAAAGAAGAGAACGGGGGAGGAAGAAACCAAGATGCAAGAAGAGGTCTTAGCTAAACAACTTGAGCATAAATTAATGGAAATAGAGCATGAAGATAATTTAGTAGAATGTAATAGGTTAAATGGTTTGGAAATTCAATTGGAGTTTCCTACCTTGAATCTCCCACCACCTACTCCTATCACGGGCATACATTTTCCATCACACAAATTAGGCATCATAGCGAAAGAGGAGGAGGTATTGGATCACTCTAGGCTTACTTCTGGCCAAGTCCAGTGTAAGATCATACATGAAAGGTGTATATGCTTGGCCAAGAATCCAGGAAATCCCATATCGATCATTACATAAAGGGAGATAGTAATGGATACTGCAATGAACCCTAGAGTAATAGATTCTGTTGGAACTGATTTTGCAATTGCCACAAAAAGAAAATATAGATCAATTATCAAAAGAAGTTGAATACTTGAAAGAAAAGTTGGTTTTTTCTGAGTAGAAGAATCTACAACTATAGAATGAGAACCAAACTTTTCTAATCTTACACTCTCGAGGTGATGACTTGTGAACATCCATTCTATAAGATATTAAAGTGCTAAAATAAACTATGGATCTAGTTTATAATGAGATGTTGACTTGACATCAAGTTATGGCTCAATTTCCCAACATGCAAGGTGAATTAAAATAAATAGGAATATTAATTGTGCTGGCATCCTCGGCAATTGATTTCATGTATGAATGGAGCATGAAATATCCTAATGCACTTGATGAACTGCCAAGGAAAAATTGGATATCAATGGAGATGGATAAGGTTGATTTCAAGATCAAGATGCAATTGCATGAGAAGCTGAGTAGAGACCTGGATAAAGTAATGGCCTCTTATAAGACCTTGTATAATGCACTGGAATATCTTTTCAAAGTACACAAAATACCTTCTATTGGGGCACTAGGTTAAATGAGATCAAAATAAGAAGTCAAGAAAGACATTTGAGGAATTTTGGATATGATTAAGCAAGCTGGTGCAAGAGAAAATATGGAGGCTAAAAAAGAGGTGATTGCGCAGTATGTGATTGAGTTTGTGAAGTTGCACACAAAGATCAAAATGTTGTTGAAACAAGTGCAAGCTAAAAAGCCAATCTTGATACCAAATGCATTAGAATTCCTCACGATGCATGGAGATGAACTACAACAAAAGATATCTATGATCACAGGTGAATACAAAGTTTGGAAAGCATATTTGGTCAGAGGCTCTGGATCTTTCCATCACTAAGCTTGTGGAATGAGGATATTTTGTTTCTTTAATTTTGATGTAATTTGGTATTTTATTAAAAATTGAATTAGAATTTAGAGTAGAGAGTTATATGGAATGTGAAAAGTCATGTAGAAGTTGGAAGATTCATGACTATGGGTGAAAGGTCATGATAGGTGCAAAGTCACTCTAACTTCTATAAATAAACCCTCGTGGCTATATGTAAAGGACCTTCAAGTTTTGGACTTGATTTGTGCATATTGTTTGAGAGCTTATAGATGTTTTTGAGGATTATGTTAGGTGTGGAGCTTGATTATCTTCTTGATTCAAAGGTATCAGCTGTGTTGGGACCCAGCTCCTAAGTGGGGAAAAAATGTCGCTCGTATGATAACCGCCATGGGGATCAGGGGGGCTTGATGACTACTTTTAAATAACCCCCCCCCCCCGGTGTGGCTTCAAGGGTAGTGCCCCCAAATCTAAAAATAGATGAAAAATTGCCTTGTAAAATATTGTATTTTGTAGTTAATCTGGGTCGTTCATTAGGTAAATGATTTGACGGTAGAAGTTATCTTAATTTAGGGTTTTTTTTCCCTAGAAGGCAACCCTCAGTGACTATGTGAGAGAAAAGAGGAAATTACAGTGGATTTTTTGTAGGTTGTATCTCTTCATTTTACTGGATAATATAAAGGAAGGATTGGTTGTTTCTTCGTGGATGTAGCCCAAATTGGATAAACCACGTATATTTATGTATATCTTTTTTTATGCATTTTGGTATTTATGTTTCCACAATAATTTATGTGTTCCATTTATCTGTAATATATGATTTTCTAACCACTGGTATTAAAGTCGAAGGCCTATTTAGTTGATAAACTCATAGGAAAGAAGGGTTCCTGGTTTGAGTGGGAGCAATGGTGAAACATGGTAGGTTTAGGGTCGAGAAATTTAATGGCCAAAACTACCATCTGTGGAAGATGCAGATGGAAGATTATATGTATCAGAAATACTTGTACCTACCATTAAGCGGAAAAAAAGAATCTGACAAGTACAGAAGATGCAGAATGGGAGATTCTTGACATAAATGCACTTAGAACAATACGACTATGTTTGGCAGCGTTAGTGGCATTCAACATTTCAAAGGAAATGACAACAAAAGGTTTAATGATGGCATTGGCCAAACTACATGAAAAACCTAACCTTCAGCTTCAAATAAGGTATTCCTTATGAAACGTCTATTTAATATGAAGATGTTAGAAGGTGGATTTGCCCCTAATCATTTAAATGAATTTAACACAGTTAATGGATTGCAGATTTCTGTGGTTCGGTTTTTTAGAATCTGAACTCGGATAATCCACAGTTTTCATTTTTCTTTATCGACGTTTCGAGTCTAGATCAAGACTCATCATTAGGGCTTGATTTGCAAAGGAGAGAGAGAAAACAATGTTGATAAATAGGGTTGAGGTTGAACTGTCAAGAATGTGAGGCCGACTAGTTTCATGATTTGAATAAACTAGATTATTTTTAATATTTCTAATATATATTCTATTAAGGTTCTTTTTAATTTTATTTATTATTTATGGGTCATTGTTATAGTTATATATTAATTTCTTTTTTAAAATGATGATTTTGTTTTAATTATTTGTGACTTTTATGGTAATTATGTTTATATATTTAATTTGTTACAAGGTTTTTTAAGGTGTATGTATTATACAGCTAAAAGGAAATGTATTATAAAGCTATATATGCTTAGGATGATTTTAATATTTACTATTCATCTCATTTTTAATATTTAATATTCTTCTATTTTTTAATATATTAAAGTTATTTTTATTTTGTTTATTATACATGTATTATAAAGCTAAAAGATCAATGTTTTGTTTTAACTAATTGTTATTTTTTTTTCTAATTTTTGTTTATTTTTCATTTAATATATTTAATTCATGTAAGATTTTAAGAGGTTAATGAGTTATTAATGAAGAGCTTTGGCCTATAAGCTACAAGGTGATTTACACAAAGATTTAAGGGTAGGGGGCAATTCGATCCAAAGAAGGGAGGATGAGAGGAAAGGGAGGGAAAGGAGGGTTAATTTTACTCTACGGGGTGAGGAGAGAGGTCCAATTCTTACTAATTTCTAAGCCTCCATCTCTGTTGAGGTTATGGGGGTGTTTTATGATTTCAAGAGCCTCCTAGACTTTTCGCTTGAAATGGTGTTTTTAATTTGCAATGACTTTTATGTTCTCTTCTTCTTCATGTTTATTTCTCATCTCTTTCTCATCTTTCTCTCATCAAGCCTATTCTTCTTCCCTATTGTTTTGGACTTCTTTTTTGTTCGTGTTTTTCTTCTTTTACTTTTCTTTACTAGTCTCTTTCCCTTGTTTCCTTTAGAGAATGGTTGTTCTTGCTTCTAAGCTCATGCTTTCTTGAGTATCATGTTCATATTTCTCTCCCTCTTCAATTTGCAAAGCTAATTGCAGTGCCTTGGAAGAGTTATAAAAAATTTTAACATTTTCATCTTTTGCTTCAACGAATGAGGAATATACCAAACTATACCCAATGTATTTGCAATGACTCATGGCTACACCCTCAGGTCATATCTAGGGAAACTTAACTCACCAAATTGGAATCGTGGAAATTCTTCAACGTTTACTTTTTCCTCCTTAAAATTTTAATAGAGTAAGCTCCAATATTTATCGAGAAGATTGATCAGGGATATTTCTTGGCTTTAAGAAAGGTCTTGCAAAATCTTGTGATGAGTTGGTAAGTCACTTCCTACAACACCATTTTGTCTGTAATAAATGTAGGAAGAGCATGAGTAGGTTTGTAAGCATAAAAAACTCTAATATAAGTACCATCACCATTAGGAAACCAATTTGCAATATCATGTAAAGAAGCTCTAGCTCTGTCACACATGCATAAAGGTTCTGTGTTGAAGAGTACATTTTATAGAGGATAGATGAAGTATTTTACAATTTTCTCACACATGCCTCTATACCTCATGTTCCACAAGTCTTTGAAATAGATATGCACATATAATTCCTCCTCAAGACTCCACTTACAACCTAACCCTTCAAAGTCACACTTTGCACACACATCATCCAATAGATAACATTCCATGTAAAATTTTGACTTCTCTCCCTCTATCAGACTCTTCATTACACGAGAATCAGATTTAATGGAGGATGCTAACATACTTGGACGGTTAAATGTTCTCTCTTTAGTGGCACATGTATGCATCAAAGGAACCCAAGTTTCTTGATGTTTGGTTTTCCCTAGAGCCTACTCATCATAGAAGTTAGCATTGGATACAATCTTCTAAGATATTTAGTCTTGTAGATCCCATCTTCTTTGTGCCTAAAATTATTTGCCTCTTTCCACAATGATTTCAACACCTCCTTGGTTGATCCATCAAAGCTCGAAAACCACCTATTGCTGAAAGTATCTTGATGTATGGGAAACTTATAATAATTTTCAATATCTGCTATGGTAAATGACTCCACAAGTTCTCCCTTATAACTTTTGATTACACACTACTCCTCATCTTTGAGTTGAATAATCCACTCTATAGTTTATGCACATGGAAAGACTAGTGGGTGTGCTACAATCTTGTGTAGCTAAGACTTCTTTACATTGATATACACTTGGAAGTCCTATTCATCACGTGGGATGTCTTTCTTGGAAAACTTTGAGTAGATATCAACCCATGTAAGCTATGTTACCTTGTCAATATAGCAAGTAGTATCACCATATATGGGAAATTTAGGAGGGATATTCACAACTCCTTCTATGTTGCTTTCCACCCTGCCATAACTACTGTCAAATCCTCCTATGATAGGTGGAACCATCTCTCTAGAAGAAGAGGATATGCTAAGGAAATCTAAATCAATTATACCTGAAATCTAGAATATGTTCATTAGCGAAACAATATGTTAGATTATGACAATGTTAATCACTAATCACAAATAAAAATGCAATGGCCTAGGTCATGTTTTAGGATGGAAGGGTTAGGCTGGAGATGCTCCCTCGGAAATTAAGTTTATTTGTAGGTCGCAATATCAAAATATAGATAAAATCATATTTTTGAGTCATAGTGCCACTGAGAACTACAACTTGCGAGCTATGGACAGAGGCAAGTATAGTTTAGTCGCAAATTTAACTTACAGTAAAAATCGCAAATCAAAGTCCTAGTCTAATTCACATTTTTAGATGGGGCATGTATATAGCGATCGATATCACTTTGACCTTACATTAATTATGTTTACTTTTTCCATATATAATGTTTTAACCAAAGTTTTGACAAAAACTGGTAATTTAAATTATTTAATTAATTTTCCCAGGATTTTCATTGGCCATTCACATTGGCGGTCTTATCGCAGACTCATTGTTTTTTGATACGCTTTTTTAATTTTATCAAATGTCTGCATTCGCCTGGGTTACCTTTATCCAAAGTTTGATTCTCTCAAATTTTTTATTGCACTTCATTAATTTCACCCGAAGTTTCGACCGCTTTTGGTGGAGCCCATGGATGGGAGCTCCCAAAAATACACCTGCCACACCGCAGGCTTACACCTACCACCATATCCATCTATGGTAAACTTGACATAGGTATAGATTCAGAGCTCCGTATTCTTCTCCCAAAAATAAACCTGCCACACTGCAGGCTTACACCATCCACCATATCCATCTATGGTAAACTCACCATAGATATAGATTCAGAGCTCCACATTCTTCTCTGAGTGACAATTGAATGAGCATTTGGTATGGAGAAGTATCAAGAAAATATTTTATGTAATTATGGATGGCATGACAGGAACTAAATACGCCCAAAACACATAGGGACAAGTAGTCAACTGGTATCATTTTCCATAATTTATATGGATGTCATGGCAAGAACTATAGATGCTCAAAGCAAATAGAGACAAGCATGCAATTTCCATCAAGCAAATAATCTTTGTAATTATTGGATGGCAAGAAATAGATATTCCCAAACCACACAGGAACAAGCATGTGATGTGTGCAGTTGAAGACTTATGACAACTAGCATTACTTAGTTGTAACTGCTGTTGGCCCCAAACCAAAAGCACAACCGTAAGACTTGCATTCCTAAGGTCTTCAACTAAGGTGAGTAAATAGATTTCAATTTAGAAATTTTAAATATTCTATGATATAGAGAAAATTCATTCTCAAAATTATTAGGAAACAGGGTAAGAATGGTTATTCTTATCTGTCAGGAAGCCATGCGTGGAAGCATTCAAAGAACCTCCTAGTCGTTGTCTTGAGCTCAACTAAAGTGAATTCCTCAGCTCTGTCATTGTGCTTGTTGCAGGTGGGTACTTATTTCATCATACTTCATCTCGAGGATGAGGTTATGTAACAATTCTGAAATTCAGGCCATACAGTTAAAGGAAACCAAAACTTGTAGCAATTATTAGATCATTGGGCAAGAGGCAAATCATAACAAAAAAAAACTTGATTCAACTGAAAAACAATTCTGAAAAACACAGCTTGGATTTTTACACAATTTTTTGTCCCTGTTCTTGTGCTTATTGTATCTAAGACAAGTAACACATGAAACAAGTTCAAAAGAGACCAAGCAACACAAGAAGCAAGCTCAAAAGATAAATTTGTGAGACCAAGCAACACAAGAAACAAGCTCAAAAGATAAATTTGTGAGACCAAGGGACACATGAAACAAGCTATGAGGAATTTATCATGCAACACAAGAAACAAGATCAAAAGATAAATTTGTGAGACCAAGGGATACATGAAACAAGTTGTGAAGAATTTGTAATAGGTGAGATGAGTATGGATGGAACATGGGTTGTTTGGACACCTCTTTATCGACCTGTCCTGATATTTATTTAGAAGGCACATGTAGTACATGCAGGTGAGTCCTCATATTTGCTAGGTTGCATAGAGCTTCAAACACTCAAACTAACTAGTCAACCACATATTTTCTATTTTATGGGATTTGTATTTATTTCATCAAATTGTATCTGTTAAATATATGCAACTTTCTCCCTTTCAACAGTATAAAAAAATTTCTTATGGATATTCTCAGATTTATAGATATAATTTCAAATCCCAATCAACACTAAAATATTTCTGCAACCTTCTTTCGGGGGTAATTAATGGAATGAATTGGCTCGACACATCGCCTACCCAGTGTGACAGCGAGACGAAATTGTGAACTGCCTAAAACATAGGACAACCACCAAAATTTTCACTGCCAAACGATTCCACTGAGGTTCCTCTTCTTCACATTCAACACCAATACGAATTGAATAACTAAATGTCTACTTTGGAGACATGAGGATTCTGGATTGTTCTAGAAATAACAGGTAATGAAGTATTTCAAGACATTGTGAACGTAAACTTGTTGGATGCCTTGAGAGATTGGGCATGGGTTTTAGATATGTGCTTTTCCAAGATTGTCGAGTTGGTAGACAATTGTTAGATTTGAAAGAAGATAATGTAACCCTCATAAGACAACTTACAGAGTTCGAGCCTTGAATGCCCTTGGAAACATAGCACTAGAATCATGCTAACAGAGCACTACGAGATTGAACACATATTTTCATCAAATATGTAGGCTAAACTTTCTGTACAAAACTTCCATATACATATGAGTTTTCTGCCTCGCTTAGTGTCATCTCTGTTGTTGGACTTGATCATGTCATCCAGCTCACCTTTGCTTTCATTTGGTCTTTGCATTGTTGCAAGAAGTATATGATCTTGCAAAGTAACCCCGCCCTCCTTTTTCCACAAGAAAAATAGTGTGAATTTCCATTATTTTTGGCTTGAGGTAACAATGGCAGGCTCAAGGGCAGAATTTTCTCATGATCAACCAATTCCTCCTATATATAACAAATTTCCATCGTCTTAGGATTTCCTGGCTCGACTTCCCAATTGAAAGGGATTCTTCAGCTGGAGCTCTGTAGTAAATACGAGAGGAATAACCCGTTTCTTCTTCTCAGCTTAGAAGTCGATTGAAAAAACTACCACTTTCTTCTCTCATTTCTAGCTTTAACTACATATCCTTCTGGTTTTCACCCAAACGAAGCGAGACTCGTAGGGCCTGCATTTTGAGGAGTGGGATAAATTTCACAAACGCAAGCAAGCATTAGTTGCAGGAGAGGGGAAAGATAGTAGCCCAACCCTACTTTTGTGAGCCCTCGACCCCATTGTTTGTGCACGTGTAGTAGGGTTTTGGTGGTTTTTCTTGAGCTAAACTCGGAGGATCAACACAATCCACCCAGGTTTCAGTGAGTATTTCATTATTCCCATTCTTTTATTGCCAAGGGTTTCCCTTCTCAAAGACCACCCACACAATAATAATGGATTTCACATTTGAGGTTCAATTCTCATGCCTTCTTGTTTCGTGGCAAGATTATGCAATTACATACCGTAGTGCTTCTATAACCCTGAAACTAATATGGGCATTCTCCTTCATATTCCAATTGGATATATAATGATGTTTAATGCGATTTTTTGCTGAAATTTAGTTCAAACGATGTTGATTCTTCATTCCCATGTGAAGTAGATGAATTTAAATCATGTCGGATCGACTGACTAGGATTGCAATCGTGAGTTCGGATCGCTGCAAGCCCAAGAAATATAAGGAGTGTAAGAAGAGTTGTCTTCTTGTCAAAACAGGTGGAATTTTCCTTTATTGTACAATTTCATTTCAAGTTAACATGGGTTGTTGTATTCTATTTTACTGCTGTTTTAAAGAGTAGAATCCAAAAATGTGTTACAACTTGATTTTGATTCATTGATAGGAGTATTTAATTGAATGTAAAAAAAAATATACATAGAATTTCTATATTATTAATGATAAGTATGTTATGAATAAAGCTCAACCATTGTGGATAGAAGGAGCATAACATTCATGTTATATGGGGAGAAGAGAAGGAAGAAAGGATTGTTGTGGGGAGTGTGTAAATTAATAATGGATTAATTAAGGAGTAATCATTATCAGTATTAGCAGAAGAAGATCTGATAAGAATTTGGGAATGAAATATGTTTACATTTAACGATGGTCGAGGAAGTGGGTTTGCAGTGTGGAAAGACCCCGGGCCCCGACCGCTTCCTTCCCATTCCTGTGATTTTTAAATCTCTCTCATATCTCTACCTCTCTACCTCTTTGAGAGTTTAAAAAGAACCTCTCTGAGAGTTTAAAAAGAGAAAAAGAAAATAAGTCGGGCAACCCTTGCCACAATGACAAATAACTAAGTATAAATCACTATGTGAGGGGAATCCAAAGACACATTGTCTACGTTCAATGATTTGCGTCTTGTCCGGGAGGCATCCCAAAAGGCATATATTTGATCTATTTTGATTTGATCCCTAATTAAAATCTGATAACTCAAGTTAAGTTGAAATAACTTACGCATCCATCAAAATGTTGAAGAATCTTGGGCAAAATAGTGTAGTGTGATTCTTCGTTACTTGATAACAATTTGTGGAGTCTTTTTACTTTTATTGTTAGCTTAGTCTTCTTCTTCTTCTTATTAATGCATTTGTGTGTACTTCATCAAACTTCTACGAAAACATAAGAACAAGAACACAAGATATTGGCTCTCTGCCAGGGCCAAAACCTCTCTTCTCTTGAGAGGAAAACCCTTTAGTGAATTTCTCTTATTAAAGCTTCTATTGATCAATGCCAAACCATAGACCCTTTACAAGAGTATCCTCCAAGCACAAGTCAAGTCCTTCCTTCTTTCTGCACCTAATTCCCTAGTACTTCTTCCAGCACTTCTTTCGGCACTTTTTTCTCCGGCACTTCGTTCTCCTTCTTCCGACACTTTGTTCTCTTACTATGAATCTTGTCTAGAGATAGACCTTCTTTGAGTGAGTCTTCTAGGTGAGGTGTTCCTCTTCTATACCTTACACAAAGTAGACTTCAATGTTTACCAACTGAGATCCTTATTGAGATATGAGTGTATGACAGTGATGATGTTCTGTTGCCCTAGTTTCTCGCATGTGTGGGAGGATTACTAGGTGTTATATGCTCTTCTCTCCATCGCTTGAGTGTCTTTCTTCCACGTTGGAGTAGGAGACCTTGTAGGCCTAGTTTTAGCCCCAAACTAAGAGAAATATACAATTGTGATCGTACTACTGATATAGCCACAAACTATCCCTCATTTTCTCGCACGTGTCACTATGTATACCCTAGAAAACAGTCCCTCAGACTTCGTCATTCTTCTTCCTTACCTTGCTGCCCTAGTAGACCTTTTTCCCTCAACTTCCTTTGTTCTTCTTGTCCTCACTTACTCTTGCAGATTTTATAGCTTGAGTAGTGCATTGTATTTGGAGTGGACAACCTCTATAAATAGAGGATTGTCCCTCCATTTAGGCCGACTAGTCCTCTTGATTGCAGGCCAACTTGAAGGTAGTTTGTTGGCTGATTTTGTTGAGCAGCCTTGGGATAGTTTCCATGGTGGTGTAGCATGCTTGAAGGAGCTTCTTGATGGTGCCATAACATAGGAGTGGACTTGAATTTGCTTGGAGGTTTTCTATTTAACTTTAATATATATTTGTACATGGTGTAACATGCCCTTAAGACCTTCAACATTTCCTTTTGACTATTTGACTCCCCTATAAGACTTTGACATGTGCTAGACCTACTTCAATGAGTAAAAAACTCATTAACATATACTATAAAATAATATTTCTTTTCTTAAATAAATACAAATATCAAAAATACATTTATAAAGACAGAAACTAATTACATTTTCCTTCAACTCAAAACTCATATTAATTAAAATATAGTGATTTACTCAATTGAAAACTCATAAAATATCCCATTTCTACGATTTTTAAACTAAACATTCAAAACTTAAAAAAGATAAATCACTTTACCAATGTGCCAAATCATTGAGGACTAAGAGAGCCTATGATATTCTCATTATTTGATTTTCAAAATTTAGGTAGACAAAATATCTTTGTGGTAATGGGAAAGGTCAGTCAAAGTGGGACATTTAATGCGCATTTAAATGTGTGGGTGGAGTCCAAGTGGCCAATGCATCTAAATGTGTGGGTGGAGTCCATAGTTACAAGGATTTTTTTTTAATAATCTCGAGAATATTGTAATTTTGGTTTTTGTATTGCTCATTGTGCATTTTGCAGCAGTTTTAAAAGTTGTGATAAAAAAATATGGAATTTGAAGTTTAAGAGTAAGAGAAAAATATAGGGTTCATTTTATATGTTACATTCCGTTATATTAATTGGTCTGGTCGGTAAACGTAAACAGGGCAGTTATGGTTTTGTTTTGTTTTATTGTTTTATTATTTT
>Ga0181464_1001210_pt1 | contig 11746 bp, 11 predicted proteins | sample InSIn2gowninarea_FD_119074 | JGI IMG/M metagenome (GOLD analysis project Ga0181464, IMG submission 119074) | Clean room microbial communities from NASA Spacecraft Assembly Facility at Jet Propulsion Laboratory, Pasadena, California, USA -... ...
CCAGGCAAATATTCTTTTGTCCTGATTGCCATTCCAGAGATATTTGTTACAGATCTGTTTTAAGCGCCCTAGAATGCTCCTTGGTATCCATGCCAGTGCCATCCAAAAGACTGGTGTGGCTTCCAATACGGATTTTATAAGTATCAATCTACCAACCCTGGATAAGTATCTAAGACTCCAAACAGTAAGTTTCTTTTCCAGCTTAGTAACCAGCCAAACCCAATCAGCAATTCTTTGGCATGTGGGTTTGAGCCAGTACCCTAAATATTTGAGACCTCTGTCCAATGGATGTATGCAATAGGGGAAATCCTGTTGTGCTACTTGTGATTCTTGAACAGTAGTGCGAGAAAATGTGATAATGGATTTAGAGTGATTTGCAATCATACCTGTAGCAGAGGTAAAGAGGCGAAGAATATTGGAAAAGTTTCTAGAATCTCGAATACTGCCATCCAATAGAATGAGCACATCATCCACGAATAGTAGATGAGTGAGGAAGCAATCATCTGAGATCTGCAGCCCACGAATGTCTCCGATCCTTTTTGTCGATGCAATTAACCTGCTTAATCCTTCCATGACTATGAGAAAGAGCAGTGGTGACAGTGGACAGCCTTGTCTCAGTCCTCGTTCCGAATGAAAGAATGGTGAGGGTGAGCCATTGATGAGAATGTTGAAGGATGGGGATGTAATGCAGGCCATAATCTAAGTGATATAGTTGTGGGGGAAACCAAGGTGGATGAGCATCATCTTGATGTATAGCCAACTGACACGATCGAAAGCTTTAGATAGATCAATCTTGAGAATAATACTTTTGAGATGCTTTGTCCAGATTGAATGTATTGCTTCTTGTGCCGAACCAATGGCTTCATGTATCTGTCTAGAGTCCAGGAACGCAAATTGTTGAGGGGCAATATGTCTGGATAGAATCGGTCTGAGTCGGTTGGCTATGGTCTTGGATATGATTTTGTACAGGCAGTTGCATAAGGAGATAGGTCTATATTCATCAAAGGAAGATGGGGAGTCAGATTTTGGAATGAGCGCAATGAAGGTCGAGTTAATGGCATGATATAAAGACCCCAAGACCCTGCTTTCCTCCACAACCTTCAGCAAATCTTGTCCAAGAATATCATAGAATGCCAGGTAGAATTCAATGTTCTAGCCATCCGGACCTGGGCTCTTGTCTTTTTTGAACCATTTTAATATGCCTTCAAGTTCCCCAGAAGTAACTGGAGCATTAAGCTCCTCTGCATCATCCTCCTCAACAAATATCGGAAAGTGTCTTGCTATATTGATAATGTCAGGGAGGCTTGATTCTCGGGGAATCTTATAGAGACCTCTGAAATGAGTTATCCCAAGATGAGCCAGCTTATTGAAGGAGTCAGCCATATCTCCTTCTGGCGTAGGTAATTTCCAAATAGTATTTGACACCTTTCTTCCTTTGGCATAACTGTGGAAAAATTTCAAGTTATCATCCCCTGCTTGTAACCAGATTGCTCTGCTCCTTAGTCTCAGGGATTCCTCTCGCTCCTTTAGAATATAAGCCTTCTAGTTTTCCAATTCAATCAGACGTCCCTTGTCCTCTACTGTTAAGAATCCCAGCCCTCGCTTATCAATAAGAGAACTCAATTCTAATTCAATATGTGTGAGATGAGATGTTTCCCGGGCATGCTTTTCCTTAGCCCAGTTAATGGAGAGGTGTTTTATTTCTGAGAGATTTTTGCAAAACCCCTTAGCCAAAGATTCTTCTCCATTAATGGGGTGGGCAAGCCAGTAATCAGAGATCATCTTAATGTAGGTCGGGTCTCTCAGCCAGATGTGATTAAACTTGAAGGGGGCCTTTGGTTTTCTGCAAGGCCCTTGAATTTCTAAATATATAGGCAAATGATCCGATATGCCTCCCGATCCTACCCATTGCTTGTAATGGTGCAGCTGATGAAGGAGCGAATCTTTCATGATGAATCTGTCCAGTCTACGGGCCAAAGCAGCATCCCCCACCCTTCTATTTCTTCAAGTCGGAAGGAGTTTTTGCATGGGGATATCTACAAAGCTTGTCTGCTCTAACAGGTTAGTCATATAATCTGTAATAGAGTCGATTAGTGCCGTCGATCCCCATGATTCTCTGAACCCTAGTGAGAAATTGAGATCACCACCGATGATAGTCTTATCCCCTTCCATTAGAGAGAGGTGTAAGAGTCTCTGCCATAATTTCTTTCTATGATTACACAGGCCATATACATTCACCATCCTGAGTTCCATGCCTAGGTCAGCCGAAAAGAAATCTAGACCCAAGTAACCAGTACCTCCCCAAGTGGCATCAACCCTAATAGAGCGGGGGTTAGTTCTGATTGCCAGTCCTCCAGATCTACCGGCAGCATCTAGGGCTATAAATGACCAACCCGGAGTCAGAGCTTGAAAGGTTTTGGAGATCTGTTCAGCTGAGCAAAGAGTCTCTTGTAGCATAATAATATCAATAGATTCAGTCTCAATGAGACGCTTCAAGGCTAGTTTCTTAGGGGCACTAGCCAACCCTCTGCAATTATAAGATAAGCACTTCATGGAGGAACCCTACGCGGGGTTCGTCCTGCTCTAAGGACCCCATCGATGGTAGATTTCCGCCCATATACAACCTCCGCCCCAGCTTTCATAATAGTTTTAGAGAGATCAGTTTTCCTACCTCTGGTAGGCAAGGGTCCGACCCCTGACCCTATGATACCAAGACCGGACTGGTGGACCGACGAGTCTGTGATATGAGATCTGGATCGAAGGAAATATGAGTGAGGAGGAGAATCAGCAGAGGATGATCGGGGGGGATGATGAGGCAAGAGAGGGCAATGAGGGTCCAGTGGTAGCAATAATGGGCGGAGATGGTACATAAAGTGGAGACTGAGATGGCTGAATAGAAGATACAGCAATAATATTAATCTGATCAGAAAAGGAGAGAGAGGGATTAAGAGGAGTACCCGTGGCTGAAACCGTTCCTGCGGCTGAGCGAGCCCTGGTCATCGGTGGCGAAGAGTGCCTGAGTCCAGGTTCCACCACTGGTGAAGAAGCCACCGGAGACGATCCAGCAGAGATGGGCCGCGATGTAATAGGAGAGGCAGTCCTGGAAGGGGCGAGGGTGTTCATCGGAGAACCATCTGTTTTCCGAATGAGTGGGCAAACTTTGATAAGGTGGCCCACCTTGTGACATCGCCTGCACCTGAACGGGACACCCTCATAGTCCAGTATCTGGGTTCTGTTATGTCTCCCCCACTATAATGTAATCTTCTCCTCCAGCCCCTCCCGAGTATCTAGATGTACTAATATACGAGCGAGTGTCCTGCTTCTGGATTCCACAAATGTACGATCATGATCTAAGTAGGTGCCCAGAGCATTACCAATCTTGATGAAAACTTCTTCGCACCAGTACTGTAATGGAAGACCTGGCAAACGTACCCAGATTGGTCCAGCTCTGATTTGTTCGCGTTCAAGGTTGAATAGAGGGCTCCATCTCTTGAGGAGGACCGAGGCCATTTCGATATGCCAATACCTAGCCAGAACTAGGTTCGTGTAGCTTTCTTTTGAAAAATGAAGAGAGAACTAGCCCCTTGGTAGAACGTGTACTTCTGGCAGATCAATAAGCATTCCTCCCCAAATCTCTTTCACCCATTGCGACAGCCGTTTAGCTGAATATGCCCTGCCCCGGACATGCCCTACCAGCACAGTACTGGCCATAATTGCAAAATCTCCTAAAATCGAAGCCTCTCCAAATCGGATGGTGGTGTCTCTTGTAGTAGCCTTGATGCACTTCGACTTCTTCTTGCAAGTACGGGGTGCAGACAGATGTTCGAATAGAGGGTTTGGTACTCCTTCCTGAGGGATGGGCTTGACCGGCTTAACCTTGACTGCAGGGGTTTCGAAGCACCCTGAAGGGCGAGATCCCGCACAGGGAGTGTGCGATGGGGCCGGAGCCGGGGGGTTAACAGACGGATCAAGGAAAAATGATGATGATAGAGGGTCGAATGAGAGTGAAGGCGGGGTATGAGAGGAGAGAAACTGCAGAGTGCCCGGAGATAATGGAGGGGCATCCAAAGCGGGAGAGTCACAAGGAGGACCGGAAAAGGGCGAAACCGAGCCGAGCCGGGGGAGGGAAACAACGGGCGAAGGATGATCATATACCGGGCCAATTATCGGCGAAGGCGGTGCAGACGGAGAACCTGTTACAAAGCTAGGGTTTTGGAATATAACCCTGTCTGGGAACGGTTCATCCGAATAGTCCACCGCATCCGTCTCCATATTGTCGGCGATATTATCCGCATGTCGAGAAGCGAAAGCGACGGGTGTGGTTAGCGACGGTGAGGAGTACAGGGAGCTATGTGCAGAACCGTGACGGGCTTAAGTAAAAGAGGTCGGGAGCCCTAGACTAACCTTGACCTTCACGAGTGCGACCCTCCATCCTCTTCACATTCTTCCATGTGACTCACTTTTATAAATAAGTGAAAGTCACTTTTACAATGGTATTTTATGAGCTAACCACTAAATTGTAACTTAAATAAAAGATAAAGAGCATGTATAATAATCACATAGGTACAACACTTCTTTATAAATATTTTTCATATATGTGTAAGGGAGACGTAACATTGTTCAATTGATATATAATATTAAAAACAAAATTATATTATTGACAAAAATAGATCTTATAGTAGTTTAATTTTATAGAAAAAATAATTTAAATTAAAAAAAAGAAAAGAAAAGGAATTCATATAGATATAGATATAGATATATCATTTTAAAAAATATTAATAACAAGAATAATTATACAATTCTTTAATAATACATAACAAAAAAATATAATAATCAAAAAATTATATTGACAATAAAAAAATTAAAAATAACATACACATATAATAATGATATTTAAAAATAAATATTAAACACAAAACACAAATATTACATTAAAAACCACTTTTCTCTTTATAATAAAAACACATATAAAAACACATAAATACATTATAAAACACATATAAAAACACATAAATACATTATATTATATACTTACGGCTTAAATCAAACAAAAAATAAAGCTTTATATTAATTTGATATTGAGGCACATAAATACATTATATTACATACTTACGGCTTAAATCAAACACAAAATCAAGCTTTATATTAATTTGATATTGAGGCCTTTTGTGAGAAGAAATTTTGATGTTACACTTGAATGTTCAGATTGAAGTTTTTGTGATTAATATTTCAAGTGATCATCAAAATTTTATAAGGAAATAAAACATTAAAAATAATTTAAAATATAATTTAAAAAATGTGTTTAATGCACATTTTTGGTGATTTGTGATAATATTTTGATTTCTTGGAGAATGGGGATGGATACACCCAAATAGAAATAATTGGAGCCCGACTACCGGGTATGTTACTAACATGTTTGCTAATACAATGCAGAGGTAAAATGTAAATTAGTCCAATATGTTACACCGAGCGAGGGGTCTTGACAAAATTTGCGTCCAGGTGCAGAACCGCTTTTGCTTTGCAAAAGCAACCTATCCAAAAACAAGTTCTACTTCACTAGTATAATTATTGTTCATAAAAAATTTACACATTGAATATTATTGTTCATAGAAAATTATTGAAAATGATTTTTGTAATAAATAAATTTTGTTGTTAAAAATACTTTGGATAGTATAATTTCTCAAAAATAGTTTTATAGAAATTATTTTCATATTAAAGTGTGTCGGCTAGGGTTTACCGCTTTAGCTAATGGCAATGTGAATATCTAGGCTCTTTAACCCTTATCTTTCTATAAAATGTGGGTGTAACAAGCAACCACTAGTTCATGGAAAGGTACTATATTTGTGCACTGATACAATTGAGAGGTGGATAAAAAGGAAAATTTTCTAAGATGGTAAGTAATGAGAGTGGTAGGGATGATATGGCATAGTGCACACACGGCCACAGAACATAAAGCAAAATTTCGAAGGCAAAAGTGGAACAGGAAATTACACTTATGGTTTCAGAAAAGTCCTGAAATGTGAGTATTGGGACTCCTCTGAAACCAAATTTGTAATTGCCTTACCGCTTTTGCCTTTGCAATTCTATTTTATGTTTCATGACCGTGCTTACACTTCGTCAATGTCATTACTACCACTCTCTTTACCTTACCATCTTGGAGAATTTTCCTTTCTGCCCCCCTCTCTATTGTATCACTACACATGTATGGTATCTTTCCCCAAACCAGTGGTTGCCTCCTACCAGGGGATTTTATAGAAAGGTAGGGGTCAAAGAGTGTGGATATTCACATTGCCATTAGCTAAAGCAGTGAACCCTAGTGGGCATAGTTTAATATGAAACTCATTTCTATAAAACTTATTTTTGGAAAATTATACCGTTCAAAATATTTTTAATAACAAATTTTATTTATTACTAAAATCATTTTCAATAATATTTTATGAACAATAATATTCAATGTCCAAATCAGAAAATGCATTTTTAGATGAAGTCACCACAAATATATCTTTATAATTTCAAATATAAATTAAAATAATTAATATTTAATATTTAATATTAATCTAGGACATGGCATCCATGATCTATGGTATATTTGACATTGACAAATTCAAATAATTTCACCATCTCCAACTTTCATGTGATATTTTATTTTAAGAATATAATGAATCTAGATATATCTTAACTTACAATCTACCAAGCATTGAGAGGGATCATATCTCTTGAAGTGCAAACCTTTTTTAAAAGTGAAAAGAGATTTATTCCCTTTGGGCACGTGGTAAATTAGGTAAGATGGATCTAAGTTGGTTTTAAAAAATGCCATAAAGGAATCTGCAAGTAAGGCGGGTGAAACCAACAAACTGCAATTCAAATCCCATTGAGCATATGGCCTACTATGATATATCTGCAAGTAAGGCAGATGAAACCAACAAACTGCAATTCAAATCTCATTGAGCATATGGCCTACTATGATATCCGTTCAAGGAATAGATTCCCTTATCCGTGAGTCTAGACTCTTACAAAATCATAAGATCTGGGATATGTGGCTTGCGGGTTGCTATATATACTCTTGCTAAATAACCACAAAAATTTATCTTGAACATACGCTAAATTAATCCAAAAAATTACAAATTTATCCCATATATGTATATATTAAATTTTACGTAAAAACAATTCTTTTCAATAAATTTTCATTCCAAATTACAAATTCAACATTAAATTCTATTTTTAATGAAATGTATGCTCTAAACACAACTAGTTAAAGGATCGATCATGTTGCGAGAATAAAGCATAGAGCGATGGATATTTTAACAATAATACCCCCATGAAAGCACAGTGTGACCATTTCCATCCGCGAAGTATTCTCGAGTCCGATTGGATATCTTATGGCATTCATAAATTTCGACTCTAGATATATCCACTTTTTTATTATTAATTTTGAAAAAAAAAATGATTGATTATACTCATCATAGAAACTACAATGCATTGCAAAAGAGAAATATTAATTTATTGCATATCATAAATTCAAATGTTATATATTAATTTCTCAGGCCTTTTTATTAACGTTAGAAGATTAATTTCTGATATCTTTTTATTATTAACTTTGAAAGTAAAAAAAAAATATGGATTTATTATGTAAATTTATGAAAAGTGAAAAGCATTGCAAAAGAAAATATATAAATTTATTGTATATAATAAACTCAAATGCTATAAAATTAATTTTTGCAGAAAAGACTATAATGGCAATTTCAACAAATAGAAATATACTATATTGATATAAACAAATGACATTTAGTGCTAATGAATTATTTGTACCATTTTAAAGATCCATTGAATATTTTATTAAAACCGTTGTTGGTGTTATCACTCCAGGAAACTCTCCTAGGTTGCAGCTCGGAGATGCCTGGTAACATATAATCTTCAATATTGTTCTCTGAACTACTGGAATGGATGATGGTTTGGATCAAGTCAGATAACCATTTCAGTTTTATTCTCACTTAAGATATGCATGAACACCCCCAACAACACAAGGTTTTGGACCACTAATGCTCAATAGTTTGTAGATTTAATGGATAGATAGAGAACACTGACAGTACCAGCAGATTGCATACATGAACATATATGAATGGCTAGCTACAGGCAGCAAATAAACTTACTGACTATACTAGCAGATGCATATATAATAACACATATAAATGGCTAGCTACAGGCAGCAAAGAAGCTTGCAACTCTAATATATCGAAGTAAAGATAAGATGACAGTTATCTGGTCTCAAACACACAGAAAACATGAACAAAATATTCAAGTGCAAGCATAGAACAACAAAGAGAATGGACATTGAACATATAATGGCAAAAGAAGCTTTATTGCTGGAATGAATATGAGAAGCTTGAAAGAACAGAGGAGGAATAATCTCCAAAAGTTGAACCCTTGTTACATCTAGTTTTCTGCCTTTTATAGGCCCTTTACAATGCTCCTAAGCTCTCTAGAAGGCTCGGAGTCTTAACCTTGTCTGATCTGTCCCTTAACCGTTTGATTCCCTCAATAGGAAACCATGCCTCGGTGGTTTTCCTCTTCTGACAGAGGAATAACCATATTCAGATATTTTGGGCAGCCTGTTGTGATGCATGGGAGCTGTCTCATGCCAGAGATGCCCCATCATGTTTGTTATGACGGCTGCTATGCTGGCAGGACCATCAATTCTCCATGATCCCGTTTGATTTGGGTTGTAGTGTGTTGTGGCCCCTCTCTTCCCCTTTCCAGCATCTGTCCGTCGGCTGCTGTATCCCGGCAAAATCCCTCTTCTGGCATGTAAACATTTCTAAACAACGCTTCTAAGGATGGTTGGCCACCTGATCTTGCAAATGGAGTGGCTATCGGGCATATGAAATCCCTACAACAATCCCTTTCAAATGATAACCATGAATGTTTTCTATTTCATACATAAAACATTGCAACTGTGTAAATCTCACCCTTGTTTGTTCTTTTCGGACCTCAAAATTCCTTAAACATGGCCTATTCTCTCATTGGTTCCGCCCCCTGGGTCGTTGTCGTCTATTGCAGCCAGACTGGTCCCTTTGTTCCCCTTGTATTTTGAAATACTTAAAAACACGGGAAATACATGCAAATTGGCCTCCCTCTCGACTTCAAACCTTATGGATTTCATTCCCAAACCCTTTCTAGTCTGGGACTCATCGCAATCAGCGTTACCACCTGTATAGAGGCCCTGCTCCTTTGCAATACTATAATGCAATCTTGCGATGCAATGCGGGGCCCCCGAGCCTTGCTAATGTTCCGCTGCAATGTAGTGATGTGATCCGGTCGCAATCGTTGATCGCTCAACGCCGGGGATTTATAGATTATGCTCTCCACCACCACGATTGTCATTGTGACTCGCTGATTAACTGTCCCTTCAGCTTGGCCGATCGCGATTTAGCCAGTTAGATCTGGGCCGTTGATCAGCCAAATCTAACAACAGTTGTGCGTTGCTCTGTTTGTGCCTGCAATACTCTGTTTTTTCACTGTTTTGGAGTATTTTAGCCTCCCGATAGCGTATTTTCGCCCTTCTAAGGGCTTTTGGCATATGATTGTTTCGATCTTGGGAGGATCTTAATCAACTCTTGAAGACTTCAGGAGTATTTTGGATCCATTTTTTGGGCCAAATGCCAACAAGGCTAACAGTTGGCGCAACCTTTGCTTCTCCAATATAACGTAAAATATCAAACACAATCACTAATGTCATAAAAGCAAGGCAATGGTTTATGTTGAACAGAGCCACTTGCAAAATAAAGAAACTCGGAAAAAACCTATTGTCAGAACAAATCTTAGAATGTAAAATATCAAATACAATTACTAAGGCCATAAAAACAATTTAACCATTTATGTTGAACATAGTCACCTGCAAAATAAAGAAACTAGGAAAAAGCTTATGGTGAGAACAAATCTTAGAAAAGGGTTTAGGTTGAACATAGCCATCAGCAAAATAAAAAAATTGGGAAAAAATTAATTATGAAAACAAATTTTAAAATTTATTTTAGCATGTTTGAAATTTCTAGCAATTCACGTTAACTCTAATTATGGGATCAAATTACTGGGATCCCATTGGCTTTGCAGGACAAATTTGCTTGGAGACTTTTCCTCTTAAATATACTAAATTTCACATGAATACCATGGGTCAATACCATGGTTTGTTAAAACTAAGTAAAGTAAAATAAATTTATCTCTATTTTATTTTAATTATTGATTTTTATTTTATTTTTTACTTTTATGTAATTTGACCAGGTCAAAATGTTTATAGGACATGACATGACATTACATATCTTCCATATTGGTTCTCATCTCAACAAACCATGATGATAGTTAACACATGGTGTATGGATACTAACACCAACAAAGATCCATTTTAACTATGGATCTACCAAGCCCCGAAAAGGATCAAATCTCTTTTCACACTAAAAGAGGTTTGTATCTCAAAATATTTGATCCCTTTGGGCACTTGGTAGATCCAAAGTTAATGGATATAGGTTGGTTTTATTATTAATTATTATTATAGTTATTAATTTTATAATTTAATTTAATTTTTATGTTATTTTAATGAAGTTAAACTTTTAACATGACATTACAACATCTATACATAATAGCCCCAAGAGTTAGCTCAACCGGTCAAATCAATGCCTCGCCAATCGGGAGGTCACAGGGTCAATTCCCAAAAGGCTTGGGGTCAGGCCGAGGGATGTGATCCCCTTTGGGGTCGATCAGCCCAGTTCTTACCGTGGACGTAGCAGATACCCAGTGACCATGGGTGTGTTTATTTAAATTATTAAAACTATTGGACTTAAATAGCCAGAACAAATATTGTTAATTATTAATTAAAAGACTTTGGACCAGTTTGTTAAAAGATCAAAGAAACGGTTGAATTAACTTCTGAAAACAGTTACAACGGTTCCTTCACCCTTTTCCTCAAGAGGGGAAAGGGCATAACCCTAGGGGGTTTGAAGAAACAAGACTATGATGAATTCTTCCTAGAGCTGGCAAACCTAACCAATGGGAAATAAATCTATGGTAATAGTTGTAGGGTACGAGACTTGAAACGGTTCCTTCACCCTTTTCCTTAAGAGGGGAAAGGGCATAACCCTGGGGGGTTGAAGAAAAAAGACTGTGATGAATTCTTCCTAAAGCTGGCAAACCTAACCAATGGGAAATAAATATGTGGTAACAGTTGTGGGGTATGAGACTTGAGGTTGGGCAAAGTCCTGACGCCCAAGGTACCCAGTTGTTCCTCATTGACAGAAGTGGAAGGGCTCGGAGGGGGAATCTATACGTAATTGTTGTTCCTCATTGATAGAACTAGAAGGGCTCAGAGGGGGAATCTAGACGTAATTGTGAGTTCTGAGGTTGGGTGGCAAGATCTTCCAAACAATTATTGTGTGCATAATCAAAGACAGATAAGTGATACTATCATGTTAATCATTATCACCGGGAGAAGATAGAATATTTGCAATTAAGTATAAAGTACAAGAATGATTTAGCTTTAGTAAATAATATCTATTCATTCCTGAGTAGAATAGTAAAACTGGTTGATAGCATGCATTACTAATGGTTACTGATATATAAATGTAAATTGCAAATTAGCAAAAATGTTGGCTTACTAGGCAAGATAGTACTAAAGACAACTTATTGATTTAATCCAAGAGCACATAAGTGGAAAAATGGTAAAGTGATAATCTTCTCTGCCTCTCTGCATGTCATATAT
>Ga0181464_1001497_pt1 | contig 11733 bp, 11 predicted proteins | sample InSIn2gowninarea_FD_119074 | JGI IMG/M metagenome (GOLD analysis project Ga0181464, IMG submission 119074) | Clean room microbial communities from NASA Spacecraft Assembly Facility at Jet Propulsion Laboratory, Pasadena, California, USA -... ...
AAGACTAGGATTATTTACCCTTAGTTGACAGAGATTTCCAAATAACAGAGTTTTCTGGCGACATGAACCATCTCCAAGCATTTTTCCCAATTAGGAATAGCCATCTGTGCAACTATGATATCTATGGAATCTGGGAATATAATCTCCTCAGGTATTTCCTTCCCTCAATAAATGTGTTCCCACACATTATTCACCAATGTTGTGCTAGCTATGACCCCATCAGTAAAGCAGTGATGACCCCACACCAAACTTTTCTCTTCTACATAACTCCTGAATCTATAAATGAGATGCTACATTTCAATCCCAATCAACCATTGGCTCCTCTTTCCATGAGATCTTTTCTTGAGCAAGGCTCTTAGTTGCCTACTTCAAAAATAACCTGGATTGCTCAGTTATTCATGAAGCTAGATTGCCAGCCCCAAGGCCCACCTCCATATCTGCACTTCTAGTGCTTGGACACTGGGAGACTTGTTGTTGATATGATATCCTACATCATGGGATTCAAGACCAGTGAATTTGTTGATAAGACCACCCTATTTCTAATGTTAATGTTTACCCCAGGGCAACCACCAGCTGTCAAGTATGACTATGCAACATTTATTGCTAACAAAATCAATAAGCAATTCATAAATTTGGACAGAGAATGAGTTTTCAAGTATACCTCATTCATATACCACCTTCTGCTATATTATTAACCAGACAGCTTCTCATTTCCCATCAGGAAATTGGATTCCAAAGGAGAGCAGAGGTCTGTGATCTTTTGGACCTCAGTCTTCCACCATGTTGATGATTCCCCTTATAATTATTGTGAATTCATTGACTAGTTTGTGCATCAAGCCTCTACTCTATTGGTAAGAACTTCTCCCCCTAGGATCTCTGGTGATATAAAGAAAATTCTACAACTTTCCAAACAGTACATGATAGGTGATTGGTACTTTTACCAAAATCACATTGAAATCAGAATCTATGGCTGTGAACTGTGCCCTTACAAGCTGCCTGGTTATGTACCTATGAGGCTATTTGCATTAGAATATTTCAGGAAGCTTATCAATGTAGATTTAACCCACTTTCATAGTGCAAAGAAAAAGGCTCAGCTGAGGATAAAAACCCAGTTAGGCCCTTATATCATCCATGAAAATGAGTCATGGCAAGATGCTGAGAAGATATTAGAGCAATACCTTAAATTGAAGAAAAGTTTCTGGTGGGTACCATATGACCCAAACAGTTTTATAAGTGACAGAATGGTAAGAAACAAGCTGGGAGCCTATATGCATCATAGGATCCCTGAAATTGAAAAGTTTTCTAATCAAGATGAGTGGGTAGAGGGTACATTAATAGAAGAACTTATTGAGCAAGAAAATATGGAGAAAGCCATGAAAGATCTTGAAAAAAACTCTTGACCTAGACTCTTTTGGACAGGTATCCTTCAAGCTACCACAACAAACAGGAATTGCTACATCCTCTACTGGAACTTCTCAGCAGCCTGCACAAACAACCAGTACAACAGTCACTGGGACTTCAAAGGGCAAGGAGATAAATACCTCAGAGCATCCCATAATGACAGGCCAGCCAGCAACATCAAAGGAACAGAGTCAGGAGAAAGTGTCTCAAGACCAAGCTAAAGCAGCTGAGATTCCTGCATTACAAACTCCTTTAAATGAGGAAAGAGGCAAGAAAAGGGACAGAGAAGAGGCCACACACATCGGTGGACCTGTAGAACAGCTGGGTGCCAAAAGGCATAGACTCGATCCTCTGTGTGAGGAGGAAATCATTGAAGAAACAACCGAGAGTCTAAAAGGGGAGAGGGTAACCAACTAACAGACTTCTCCAGTAATAGAGACATCAACTAGCTCCCATAGACAGGAGCTAGAGAGGCAACATAGTGTGGAAGTTTCATCCACTAGGCAACAAGGCAAGCATACTGCTCATATAAAAAGAACATTTACAGAGGTAAAGGCTAGAAATGATCCTTTAAGGATCCAAATTTACAATCAATACCTTAAAATGGACCCCACAAACCAGCAGAGGTTGATGTCTGCCTATGACATCAAGAAGGGAAAAATGATCATGAGTTATTTCAAGCCCAAGGTGCAGCAACCACAATCAACAGTTGAATACATTAGGACAAATCTGGAGGTCCTAGCCAAATACATACATCCCATGGACCAGATCGAGCTGCATAAGCAAACTAGAGAGATGGTCTACTCCACAGTAGCTGACAAAGAAATGTTAGCTCACAAATTGTAGAATTTATTAAACAACACCTCTGCTCAACTGGATTTGGAGAAGGCTTCCTCTCTAGCCAAGGACAACAGAATCAAATCCTTGGAAGATATTATTATTGAGCTGGGGCATGATCCCAAAGATGCCAAAGGCATAAAAGCATTGATGAAGTAGAAGGAAGAGCACATTGCTGCCCTCAGGAAACAACTGAAGCTGCCCATTACTATGCATCCACAAACTACAGAAGTTATACAGCAAAAGTTGCAGGAGGACATGATGGACCTGCTGATGAGGTAGAATGAAAGATTAAGTGAGATAGAGCAGGCATTGGAGAAAGCTCTTAAAGAAAAGCAGGGAGAGTCGACATCCCAGCCACCTGAAGTAGCTTCAATAGTCACAACTGCCCCTCCTACCATTATAACAGTAGTACCTCCCATTGTCCCAACATCAACAGCAGAAATCACCACAGGTACCTAAGCAACATCAACAACACTAGGTAGCATTATAGGCATGGGTACAGAAGATCTAACAAGAGCCATGGAAGATTTCAAGCTCCAAGTATCAGAGCTGAAGCAAGTCAAAGAAAAATTGGCCAATGTTGAACAGAATTATGATAAATTTAAGATGACTGTGGCAGAGAAAACAAGGGAGGTAAAAGCATTGGAGAACAAGGTAAGAGCCTTAGAAAAGGATCTATCTCTGCATAAGCCTCTGGTAGAAATCAGAGGAATTTTGTTGGCCAACATCATTCAATCCCTCAGTGGTGTGTGGAGGTCTATTCAAACCATCTATGAACAGATTGATTTGATAAAAGTAGCCCAAGTGGAAATTCAGAAAACCAAAGCCTTATTGGGACAAATGCCTGAGCAAGCTAGCAGGCTAATACATTTTTTGAATACCAAGACCAGTGAAGAACTGGAAGCACTGGATATTAGAGACAGAACAACTACCATTCTGGACATCAAGAGAGTTCTAACTATGAGAAATCTAATGCAAAACTTGGATAAAAGATGCCAGGACATGCAAGCAGAAATTCATTCTTTCACAGACAAATTTACATTCCTGCATTAAAAAGGTTTGCCAAGTCCTTTGAGGGGTTAGTGATTGTCTGATGAAGCATAAGGACTATGTACATAAATTAAATACATATGTTGTCAGTCAAGCTAATGCATATTTAAGTACTTCGGCAGAAAAATCCCTTCCATCTGGCCAGTCCCTTTATGATAGCCTGGAAAATCTATTCTACATAGAGCATGAGGTGAAGCATCTGTTCACCATCCCTCCTAACTTCTTCAGGTACACTGAGATTGACGAGAATTTAAGGAAGCTGCAGAGACATAAAATACTGAGACTAGAGTGGTGGAAAAACATGTTAGAGATCCTGTAAATTTATCTTTGGTCAATGAAAAATTTTGGACATCTACTATAATGCGCAGAACAACAATAAAATCGTATTCAAACGGGTCAAAGCACATCACTTCAGAGTTAAAGGAATCCCGCCAAGGTAGAAAAATCAGCACAAAGGATTAGCAGAAGACTGCTAGTAACAGTCTTACAACACCTACCACCAGTACTTCTCATAAAGACAAAACAACTAGTGCAGCATGAATTTATTTCATCTATTTATTGTCTCCCTGTTTTCAAGACTGTCTATCTCTATCTATTAAAAACACATTAATTGTCAGCAGATATTATTACTATTAGATATTTTGCATGATATCTTGACATTTTGTATAAGTACCCCCCCCCAGAAAAAGCATTAGGCGTTAGTTGGTGATGCATTTCTTGGACTGTGTTGTAGCATTGAAATTTTCTGAATACAAAAGTTGTTGGATTCCATCGTGGTTGAACATTTTGTATGCGCAATTGATCTTGAGGACGATTTTACAAAATTCTTGAATCATCTTATGGATCAATAAGTCCCTTCTAAACTTGTGTTTTACAGTTTTTGTGTTTATTATGTCATCCATGTTGTGTGATCTAAATAATAGAGAAAAAGAATAACCCAGAATTTGCTTGATTGCACTCTGTGTTCAGTCTCTGTTATTATCAATGTTTTCTTCAGAACTAGAATCGACAGTGAATTCTTAATTGCTCCTGTTTCCCCTGGTTCTTCCATCTTGAATATTTGCTAAGAAATTCTTAACTTCTCCTTAACAGTAGTCAGCTATTTTCCCTCTATCAACATGATGAAATATTCTTAACTCCCCTTCACCCATTGACTCCATCCCATCTGAGTTTAACCTATGAATTGTTCCATATGTGAGTACCTTGCTCTGTGATACCTCCTCTACTAATACCAAATCCAAAAAGCTATTCATATTTGACTCCATCATGCCCAATGGACTGAAACTTTTCAGTTTTACCTCACTGTTCTATTAAAACTCCGTTCCTCCAATTAAACTCAAAACAAAACCCCAACACTTCATAACTAGCCTAACACAATTCAAAACAAAGATAAATTATAAAGAGAGATCCCTCTTTGGATGTAGATTGGCTAGAATCTGTATCTAAAAGATTGGTTTGTGGTTACCTTGGTCGTATTCTCTTTCTTACAAGAAATTGGGAACAACTTGAGTGATAACATCATTGGCGACTACGTTGGGGAATTGAAAAATTCTTCATTAATGCTGTATATTTCATAAGCTACAGGTGGAGCCTGAAGTTAGCCAGGTAGCCTTTGAAACTGCTTCTGTTATGCACTTGCAGAACTGAATAAACGCTGCTTCAGTCTATCTCAAATCTAGTTTATGTATTAAATAGTTGTCCCAAATACTTGGTCAATTCCTTGTTTTAATAGATCTTTAGGAAAATTCAAAAATACCATATTTAAAGCTTCCTATAGGATACTATTAAAAGTTGTACTGTTATATATTTTTAGAAAAACCAAAAACATACTCAGAAGCTGGGTCCAAAGAAAAAGGTCTGTTACACCAGATTAAATCCTGATCCTAATCCCCCACTTGTGTTCGAAAATCGAAGTCGGATTCCTAGGATCTTTAGAAACCAAGAGATCCAAGAACTTGATTTACATCAATATAACCCTATCCAATCTGAGCTTACTTCTGAAAAAGCCCCAATCCTTTCTCCCATTGCTGCAGCTTCTTGAAGCTTATCATCAGCACCCCAAACCGTCCCTTCCACTCCCTCATCTACACATATATCCCTACTGTTATCCCTGCTCTTCTAGATGTTACACTTATCTCAGCAAACATGGCAAACCGATATGCTCCCTTGCAATTACCTACAAATCCAGCGGCCATGCCTCAAGATTATCAAAGAAAAATCACCTATTTTGATAGTACTAGCACTTACACAGCTGAACAACATACTAAGAAAATGATAGATTGTTTTGAAAATTATGAGGTTGATGATGATGATGTGAGAATGAAAGTCTTTGTACAAAGTTTAACTAGAGATGTTAGAACCTAGTTTAGAGCACTCCCTGTAAACAGTATTTCTAACCTAGAAGCCCTTTACCAGACCTTCTTGAACAGACGGGAAAAGAGGAAAGACCCTCTCCACATTTTATCAGAATATGAAAACTTTAAAAGAGGCCCGCAAGAGACTGTTCAAGATTACTATACTGGATTTAACAATGTATATAATGCTATTCCTCAGAATCTTAGACCTCTTGCAAACTTGGCCTTGATTAAATTCCCTGATGCATTTGACTCTGATATGGCATATCAGCTGAGGGAAAGAGCTCCTCGGAGCCTAGAGGAGATGCAAAGTATAGCTATCAGTGTTGAGGCCAATCTGATTTCCAAACGAGCTCGAGCTAGAGCTGAAAGAAGAATACCCATCAAAGAGGAACCTTCTGCTTTTGAACAGAAATTAGATGCTATCATTAAAGGAATGGATAGACTTGGTGACAGAGTTGAAACAATTGAGAGGAAATCCTCTTGGGATGGTCAACGAAACAATATTGGGAGAAATTCAAACTTTAGAAAAAAACAGAATCCTAACACTGGAAAGGTTGGCCCTGACCAAAACATTAGACCTCCATTCCAAGAAAACTATTCTGAAGCTTCAACTTCTAGTGAACCAACAAAAGATACCCAAATCAACCTAATGGGTCTCAATAGTGAACAACAAATTTTCTTCACCCAAGAAGACCAAGAAGCTTACACTCTTAATCAATTCCAAATCCAATCAGGTGAATCCTTTGATTTTAAAGAAGAATATGACACAGCCATATATGAAGTCCACAAGCAATATAATAAGAGGAGAAGAAGAATAGATGTTCCTGAAACCAACAAAAGGAAGGATACTAAACAACCCAGTGAACCTAAAATCAAGAATCCTCCTATACAAACCCCTCCCAAAACAGATCCTAACCCAAATCATCCAACCGTCAAAGATATATCAGATAGTCAAAAAATTGATAGACAACCTTCCACCTCCTATCCTCACAAGGGAAATATGGAAGAACCTCCAGAAATTCACATAGAAACAACTTCAGCTCATAACAAAATTCCTATAAAAGAGATTTACATAGAAAATGCAGCAGAAAAAGAAAACCTTGCTACCCGAAATGCAAAAGTACAAACAGTAAAACCATTCAGCCTTGAGGCTGAAATAGGAAAGTTAAAAATAGCCATTCCACTGTCAAAATTGGCTAAGCTTGATGTATATAGAGAACAAATTAGTAGATCACTTCAAGTTTCAGAAAATCGAGATGCAGTAAATGTCCTTGATGACCAACCTGAATTAATTTTTGGCCCTGAGGTAAACGGTAAATCAGTAGATGGAGGTGTTCATCCTTTCTATGTAGGTCTGAACATTCATGACAAAATACTTCATAACCCAATGTTTGATTCTGGCGCTTCTCATAATTTAATGCCCAAGTCTATAATGCAGAAGTTGGAACTAGATATCATCGGGCCATACAAAGACTTGTTCTCTTTTGATTCAAGCCAGGTCAGATGTCTAGGATTGATCAAAGATTTATGTGTGTCATTAGTTCAATACCCTGCCAAGACAATTTTAATGGATGTAGTGGTAGTTGATATTCCACCTAAATATGACATGTTGTTGTCTAGGTCTTGGGGAGCAAAGCTCCAGGGATCTTTACAGTTGGACATGTTATATGCCACCATTTCAGTATTTGGTCAACCAAAGAGATTGTATCGAGAAACTCTGATGAAATATGTGGTCAACACCCAGGAAAAACCCTAGAAATTTCCCATCTACTCCATGCATTCTGACATGGACTCCTTCATCCTATACAATGTTGAAACTGACCCACCAGTAATTGTCAAGATTCTAACGTTTGATCAGGAAAAAAAATTCGAATGAAAACTCTAGTACTCACATCCTGGAAATCTCGGAGAATAATGATATATCAGATGAGCAAAAGAAACTAGCTGAAAGTCAAGAAGTACATCTCCCCATAAAGCAAATCACTCAGACCCCTAATACTAACTATAAACATGAAATCCTATGGTGTTTGGAATTTGATGGTTCAGTATATAAATTAGGAGAAGGGGCAGGAATTTGGGTGCACAATCTAGAGGGTGACCGTTCTAAGGGTCATGCTTATAGACTAAACTTTAAATGCACTAATAACATAGCTGAATATGAAGCCCTATTACTAGAACTCAAATTGATTAGAAGCTTAGAGGCAGTTAAGGTGTCAATTTTGGGAGACTCTGATTTATTTATTCAACAAATGAAAGGAAACTTCGTCACCAATGATCTCAGGTTAAGAGCTTATAGAGGGATAGCAATTGAAATCCTCAACACATTTCTTGAAACACAGTGGGCCAAAATCCCAAGAAAACATAATTTTCACGCTCACAGCTTGGCAACATTTGCCAGCACTTGTAAATTATTGTTTGAACTCAATCATCAGTTCAGGACTAAGATTAGACGTAGGCTAGCAATACCTGACAATATAAAAAATTGGCAAGTGTTTGACAATGATATTTAGATCAACAATTTTCTAACTCTAGAGAAAGAATTCTCAAGCACTAATATAGATATGGACACTATTAGTGAGTCTAATCAAATAGAAAAATTACAGACAAACATTTCAATAGAAAATGCAATTCAAAGGTTGCATCCCACAAACTTTATCAAGGAAGAAATGCAGGACCTTAAGGAAATAAATATTGATGAGATGATAGAAGGAGAAGCTAAAGTTATTGATTTAAAAGACAATTTTACCCAAAGGATTAACTCCTTTAGAAGACCTTTTTGATTCTAATGATATCCCAAAGAAACCCAAAATGCAACCTCTAAACGCCAACATTGAGGACGGTAATATAGGAGCTCAACAAAATCCCAAAATGATAAAATTGTCCCAAACTTTGCCCCCTGACCAAAAGCTCAAATATGTTGAACTGTTCAAGGAATTCCAAGATGTTTTTGCATGGAGCTATGAAGATCTCAAATCCTATGATACTTCTGTTATTCAACATACAATACCCTTGAAAGAAAATCAAAAACCTTTCAAGAAAAAAATCAGAAGGGTCAACCCTATACTACTACCTTTAATTGAAAAAGAAGTCAAAAGAATGTATGAAGCTAGGATAATTACACCCATTAGATTTTCAGAGTGGGTATCCAATTTAGAACCCACTAGGAAGAAAACAGGTGAAATTAGACTATGTGTGGACTTAAGAAATCTGAATAAGGTTTCTTTGAAAGATAATTACCCCTTACCTAAAATGGATCACATTTTACAAAGGGTGGTAGGTGCCTCTAGGATTTCACTTTTGGATGGATTCTCAGTTTCAACCAGATTTTAGTCCATCCTGATGACCAAGAAAAAACTGGCTTTATAACACCATGGGGAACTTTCAAGTATGTCAAAATTCCATTTGGACTTAAGAATGCTAGGGCAACCTTTCAATGAGCAATGGACATAGCTTTTGTAAAGGAGATTCATGATCTTTTAGTCATATATCTTGATGACCTTACTGCTTTTTCAAAATCAGATCAACGACACCTAGATCACTTGAGACAAGTGTTTTTGATATGCAGAAGTATGGTATTTCTTTAAACCCTAAGAAATCATTGTTTCTACTGGAAGAAGGCAAATTGTTAGGCCACATCATCACCAAAGATGGCATCATAATTGATCCAGACAGAATACAAGCCATTCTACAAGTACCTCACCCCAGAAATGTCAAAGAACTACAAGCCTTCCTTGGAAATATCAACTTTCTAAGAAGATTCATACCCAATTTGGCTGAATTAATCAGATTGTTAAACGACATGTTAAAAAAGGATTCCAAAGTTAAATGGAATGTAGAAGCTAGACAAGCATTTGAATAAATCAAAACAGATTTGACCAAAACACCAATCCTTACAAGCCCAAAATTTGATAGGGATTTCATAATATTTTCATTTGCATTAGAACACATCATTGATGTTGTTTTACTACAAAAGGATGATCAAGGATGTGAAAAACCGATAGCCTTTTTCTGTAAAGCACTTAGAGACACACCTTTAAAATATCAAATCATGGAAAAACAAGCTTATGCACTTGTGAAACCCATCAAAGACTTTAGAGTCTACATATTGTACTCTCGTATAGTAGCCTATGTACCAAATGCTATTTTCAAATATATCCTGACTCAAGAAGGGATTGAAGGCAAGAGAGGTAAATGGATTGCTACTATATTAGAGTATGATATTGAAATTAAACCCACAAAGCTTATAAAAGGATAGGTACTGGCTAAACTCATGACTGAAACTAACTGCCAAACCCTGGACATTAATGAACTAGATAATGAACAGGAGATGGCGACTCCATAGATCAATCAAGCCTTCTTAGATTCACCATGGTATGCTGATATAATTCATGTATTGCTTAACCTGCAAGCTCCTCCAAGGTTATCCAAAACTAAGAAAAGATTTTTGAAAATGAAAGCTTCAAAATTTTGTATTTTAGAAGATGCTTTATTTTGGAAAAATCATGAGGGTATTTTACTGAATTGTCTGACAAAAGAGGAAACTGACAAAGTGCTTAAATAATTTCATGCAGGGGATTGTAGTGGACATCTGTACTAGAAATCAACAGCAGATAAAATATTAAGGGCTAGATTTTATTGGCCTACCCTATTTACTGATGTAAAAAAGTTTGTTACAGCTTGCCATAAATTTCAAATTTTTGAAGGAAAGAGGAAGCTCTTACCTCTGCCCCTTAAACTAATCTCCACAGAAAACCCCTTCCAACAATGGGGTATAGACTTCATTGGGGAAATCCATCCTTCCTCTTCTGGCCAACATAAATGGATCCTTACTGCCACATACTATTTCACCAAATGGATAGAAACCATTCCTTGTAGACAAGCCAATGACTCAGTGATCATACAATTCTTAAAAACCAACACCTTGTCTAGATTTGCCTATCTTGAAAAGATCATAACTAACAATGTTGCGGCCTTTAAATCCAAGAAAATGATAAATTCTTTCATAAATATCATATTACCCTAGGCCACTCCACGACCTATTATCCTCAAGGTAATGGTCTAGCTGAATCTTCCAATAAAAGCCTGATCAACATTATTAAAAAGTTGCTAGAAGAAAACAAGAAAAATTGGCACAAAATGCTTACAAATGCACTATGGGAAAATAGATTAACTACAAAGAGATCCATTGGAACTAGTCCCTATGAGCTAGTTTAAGGTATGGAGGCTTTATTTCCTTCATCTTTGGGAGTCCCTGTAATGAAGCTACTGCAAGAAGCTCAAGTGGAGCCAAATGATATCCAAAGAAGAATAAATCAGACCATTCACTTGCAGCAAACTAGAGAAGAGGTATATCAAAGATCACAAGTACTACAAGAAAAACTAAACAAGATATTTGATAGGAGGACTAAGGCAGGAGATTTTTTCATAGGAGACAAAGTTCTGAAATGGGACTCTAGAAGAGAAGATAAAGGAAAACATGGGAAGTTTGACTTCCTATGGAAAGGACCTCTTATTATTCAGGCTCCACAAGGCAACAATACTTATTTTCTGAAAATCCTAGATGGTACAACAACAGAAGAAGGACCAGTTAATGGTTGGATACTGAAACACTATTTTGATCTAGTTTGTTGATATATCAGGACTCTAACTTGTACATAAGGATGTTTAGTTTCTGCATTTCATTACAGCAATAAGAATAGGAAGGAATGTGTAGGAAATTTTGAGGAGTGGTTAAGGAATTTTACCACCTTTTTTGTGTTACCTTTTTTTAGTTTACCAGAAATTGTAGAAGGGTTGGATGTTGAAAATGTGAGAACAAACATTCAGACAAATTATCCAAAACAAAGGTGTAATTGTTTGGATCAGCTTATGAGAGATGTATATATTTTATATGGTCCTCTGTATGGTTTTTGTTTACTTACAGCAAAGGAAGATTTCACAAATACAACAACAATTTTACATAAGGCCATCTGACCTACTGTTCTTGGCTTTTCACCAGGAAAAGCCATCCCCAAGTGGAGCCAGTGTTATGCTCCTATACCAATAGGTGCCATATTTCATGATTGACTAGTTAGAATCCCTAATA
>Ga0181464_1000105_pt3 | contig 11723 bp, 8 predicted proteins | sample InSIn2gowninarea_FD_119074 | JGI IMG/M metagenome (GOLD analysis project Ga0181464, IMG submission 119074) | Clean room microbial communities from NASA Spacecraft Assembly Facility at Jet Propulsion Laboratory, Pasadena, California, USA -... ...
ATATATATGACTCATATGGAAGATTCAATACTCTATGTTTTTTATCTTTTATGTTATATTTTTAAATTATAGATATTGGACACACATATAGGCATGATGAACTCTAAAAAGAGACTCATTAATAGTAAAACATGTAAAACATGCATACATTATGTTATGTACAATTGATGATGATAAAAAGATAGATGCACAAATGGAAATGATGCACATACTGAAGGAACCAAAATACTTTAGGAGAAATTAGTAAAGGTTAGGAAGGTGTATATGAACATAGATATCATAGCACAACACCCTAGATCCTTCTAAAGGCTAGGGAACATGGTTTAGAATGATAAAAAGTTGATTTTAAACATTCTATCCAAAGAAACTCATGGTGTTGGTGCCCTAAAATAGAGATAATAGGACATTGGCATCGTGCATAGAGAGGAATTGAATCTCTAGATTTCAAACATAGAGAAGAAGAAGAAAAAGAACTAGAATGGTGAATACATAGAACAAAAAAGTAAAATATATACAAAAATAACCTATCTACTAATGTACACTAATTATGATCTCAAAAAAATCTCAAGGAATAACTTTATGTACCTGGGGACTTTTTTCTACCCAAATACACTTTACAAAGGTAGGGATAAAAAGAGGCACTTTTGTACTAGTCATCCCCACATTGCTGGCACTCTAAAAGCAAGAATTCACATTATTGGCATTGCATTTTTTTGTTCCACTCCTATTCATCTTTGGAGGAGGATGCCTATATGGATGAGTATTATCTAAAAAAGAATGTAGATTACAGGAAATACTTACTATACTGATGCACCCTCGAGATTGTTTAGATGGTAGGGGATCATGGAATATCCCTAACTATGCATTATCTAGATGTACAGGTCCTATCTGTGTAGTTGGTGTTTGATCCATTCTGAGTCCTCCATTATCAATGAAATCCTATATAATATTATGAAGTATCCTGCAATCCCAGGTTAGATAACTAGGTACCCTATGATAATTGCAAAATTCCTCATAATGAAAAAATTTAGGCACACCACTAGTAAACTTAGGTTCAATAATAGAAGGCAATTAAATCAGTTCCTCATCTAATAATATATTCAAAATATTATCAATAGTATTATTCAAAGGAGTATATGGCTGAGTATATTTGAGAGGGGAGTTACCTCTTTTTTTGCAAGTAACATTATTGGTGTCAACCTTGAATTGATTTTCTGTAATAGGTTTTGTAGGTGAAGTATACTCAACATGTTTCATAACACTCAATTTTTTAATGCATGGTTCATTTTTAGTAATAGTTTCAATCATATCTCCTAAATACATATCATGATTAGAAATGATAAATATCTTATATATAGGCAAGAGACCATCCAAAAAAATATGCTCAAATTCATGTTCATCTATGGTGAGTTTATTAGTAGTTTATTTCCATATCCTTACAAAATCCTTTACTAATTGGTTAGGGATTTATTTAATTTTACACAAATCCTTAATATAAACCATCTTAGTAATGTTATAACCATAATCATGCAAAACTATGTGAATCAAATCTTCATACCTATGAATGCTACTTTTGGGAAGCTGAAAACACCATTTGAGAGCCTCATCTTTTAAGCTGTAAGAAAATAACTTAGCCAACAAATCTTGATCATGCATATATTCAGTAGCTTCTTCATAAAATTTATGAACATGTATCAAAGGATCCTATATACCATCAAATTTAGTAAATTTGACACACTTTTTCCTAGGGATTACTTTAGCAAGAATCCTAGTAGTGAGGGGTATTTTTAAACATGAAAGAAAATAATCCTCACTACTCTCCTTATTGCTAAGTCCTACATTGATTTTTGGGGATGGTGGTGGGGGAGAAGGAGGTTGTTGTGCAATTTTTTTTATTTGAGGTGGAATATGTTTCAAAATAGTAAACTCATTAGTATGATTAAACCTATCCTACTCAAGTTCATGCACTACCTCTAATAGGATTTTCAATTGTTCATAGGGAGGTTGTTTATACCAATTAGTATTTTCTTAGATATCCATAATAATACCTACTTTAATCTTATATTCCTTTGAATTCCAAGTTGGTTGTAGCTTAAAGGCTTCTCTAATAACTTTAGTAAGTTATTATTTGATGAGAGATGCAATTTTATCATCATATGAAATAACTAGAACCTTACCTTTCTTCTCCTGATCGAATATTATGGATTAAGGATCAAATTGCTATAAGATTCATCCTCCACATATTTAGGTTTTGATTAATCATCTATGTTAGAAGTATCATTTGCATGTAATGGTTATTCCAACTCAACATCCAACTCTAATTTAGACTTGGCTCTATTAGGATACATGCTACCCGTGCTATGGTTACAGTTAGTCATACCACCCATGCCATGAGTTTCATGCATAGGGTAGAGATATTTTGATGATTAGTCATAACAAAACAAGCTATCTTTAGATTCTATAGGTCCAACTCGTTACCAAGTAAATTTGTATCTATAAGAAGTTTCATCACAATAGAGGCATTATTACAAAAAAAATTATAGCTTTTATTTATCAGATAACACCTATTGAATGAATCAAGCATTATAGGGAATCCTAACAAGATTGGGAAGTTCATCATCATCAGAAAGTTTTGGATGAGGATCCAAATTATCCAAGTTTCTAGGATCAAGAATAGCATATCAATTAGGGGTCTCTCCAATAATAGACATTCATTTACTAGAATCTAAAGATTTAGAATCCCATATGGTCCTAAGAGGAGGGATTTGAATAGAAAATTTAGGATTAATTTGAATACTTCTCTTAACCTCCAAAAATTATACTTTAGATTTAGATATTGTAGGGTTATCTATATTAAGATCCATCTTTGGGATAGAAGTAGAATAAACCCTAGTTTTATCTTGCTCTTTGGCTACTATTTTGAGTAATTCCTCTATGGAGAGAAAAAGTAGTGAAAATGGATTCATGACTTTACAAAAGGATTTTGCCCTAGAAGAAGACCTAGGTGTGTAAGAATGTTAGGTTCACCAAATGTAGACCCTAAATAATATGATAGTGTAATTAATTCAGGGAATTAACACATGCACTATTTGGTCTATTAATTAGTTGAACTAAATTGAGAATATGACAAAAAATTATTAAACATATAGGTTTATTTTGTTAACATACATATTCAATCAATCAAGTAAAGATACAAACAATATCATATGCATTAGTATGGCATCGATTTCCTAGTAATAGTACACCACTAGTGTTGTGTTAATGATAAAATAATAGATGCAAAAGAAGATGAAATGATAAATGAACAAATGATTTATCAATATAATAGAAGTATGACAATATTTAAGATAAGATATTTTCTTGTTACAGATAAGAAGGATTTGCAAGTGTTTAATTTACTGATGATGTTTGAGTCCTTTGATTCTCTATCTGATATTCAATTGATAGAAGCCTTAAGTCTTATGTAATCTACCCCTTATCTAGTCTCCTCTTGATGATAATCCCATCCTCGGCCTATCTTTGTATGTCTTTAATGCCTTTATATAGGGATGGTTCTATTATAAGATTTGACCCCTTGTATAATTAACAAGGGTCAAATATATGGCCTACACCTCTTCTATACATTTTAAATACCTTTTTAAATAATAAATTGTTAAGGGGTTAAAATGAATTATAAATACATAAAAGGTTCATTTTGAGGCATCTACAATAATACTTCTAATAGTAGTGGTAAAATTGAAAAATTAGATAGAATTCTTAATCATGCTAGATCTATACAAGAATTGCTATCTGATAGAGAAAGGTTGGAATATTTTCTTACTTATAATCCTAAAAATATTATTGATATTCTAACAAATTATGAACTCTTAAAGGAGAAATCTATAGCTTCAGAATCATCATATAGCTTATTTTCTTATGATAATGTAGGATCCAAAAGATAGAGGATTTCTAATATCATAAAGGATGATGCTAAGAATATTCTAACCTATGAACATGTTGCTAATAGTATGAGGGGAGTCCAAAGGTAATATCCTCTTAAGGTGAATGAATATGTAATATAGTCCCTAAGAAAGGAAATTATTGAGGATATCAATACAAAGAATGAAGATGACAACTATGAATACCTCATCCTCAAACCTAACCACTTCACAAGAGGTATGTTTTTTAAAGTTAAGACTATTGTAAAAGATGATAATCATGATAATAATCTTTATAAACAACCTATATATATTCTTAATGATTACTAGAAGAGAAATCTTGATTGGTTATTGGAAGAACATAATATCAAAGTCAAGACATAGAAATAACAATAAGTTTTTCTATATTCAAGATGATTTAAAGTATAACCCATGGTATATGATATCACATTGGTCCTAGTACATGGTATTATGATATAATAGCAATTTATCTTAATTTATGTATTATTTCTAATCAATCATTTAATGAGTCTAAATATGATTTATTAAATAAGTAATAAATCATTTTTAGGCATCTACAAGGGGAATTTGACTATTTAATTAAAATAAAGCATTATGATGGTCCTTGGGGATGCTGATGCAATGTGATTTCTACCCAATTCTCTAAATGTTAAAGTTAAGAAATTTAACCAAGTGTAGGTAAATAATGGGAGTAATTATGATTCTCTTAAGGTAGTCAAATGCCTCATAATCTAGTTAGTGATACACATGAATGGATGAATGAGATTTCTACTATCCCTATCTACCATCTAGTAAAACCATAGCCAAGGGAAGGGGCTTGGAAAAATTAATAGGGAAAGAAGATCCTATTGAGATTGAATCTAGTATGACATTATGAGATGACTTGAGAGGTGTAGAATAAGTGAAGATTTGGTCCCAACATAAGTGAAATACCATTACTCTTAATATTATTTTACTCATTCTATGGGATGAAGGTAGGGAAATGCCCCTGGTTTTGGCCTTAAGGTAAGATTTAGTGCATAGATTCAGGTGGAAGACATTGTTAAGTGGGAATTTTATCTAGTGAATCATATATATTAAAAGATAATGTAGGTTTTCTAAGATGAGGTCAATAAGAACAATAGGATAAAACTTCATTTAATTTTGATTTTTAGTATAAATAAAAATCATGAAAGCATGGCCTATCAATCCTTTAGACTTTTATAATTTGAAGCTATAGGTGTGAGAAAAGTTACCATAGGATAACTAGCTTACAAAAGCTAAGAATTTATAGCAATGTTTCTTTTTGATCCTTTGATGTTGGTTCTTCCTATCAATATGAAGCAAAATTTACCAAGTGCTAGATTATTTTCCCACCAATAGGGAATGTGAGTTTGGTTTAGACCATCATGAGATAGGTTAGTTTTATAATACTAATGCTTTGCACCACAATAGTAATTCAATTTAGTATGAGAGGAACTATTGATTCACACATTTGGTCATCATGCTTGGTTGAAAACCTAGTGGTGCAAAGCTACCATATGTTAGATTATGATTGAATGCCTCTAAGTTAGAATCCATGCTAGAAGTGGTGTACCTTCTCTACTTAGGAATACTTAGGGCCTACATAATTAGCAAACCCTATTCAATGGAATTATTAGATCAGGGGAAACCTTGAACCTCAATTTTAGATAGTTGATGAGGAGAATCCTTTATAGATGACTTAAATACATGGAAAAGTATTGTAAGTGATAGAGTGATATTACTTCCATAATACACTAATATTCATCCCTTTGTCCACTTAGGCTCATTTCCATCCCAAATTCTACATGCTAGATGAGATGGGGTTATTTATTAGTCAATTCAGGACAACCTATTTTTGGACTTGATTAAGCAAGGTTGTCGATTTATCTACTTAGGGCTAGTTTGGTTTGAGTGTCTTAGGAAAATAATATAGATTAGGGTTATTGATCCATTGGATTAGGTTGGTTCCATTTCAAATCAGGGTTACATTTTCCATTTTCACAAGCCTAATTTAGTTACAGTGGCTTGAGAAGCTAAGAAAGAGTGGGGTTACTTGTCCATTATGTTAGGTAACTTCCATTTCAAAGTGGGGTTCCATAATCCATCTTCTCAAGGGTGATTTGGTTCAAATGGATTGAAAATCTAAGACAAAGTGTGGTTGTTGGTTCGTTAGGTTAGGCAAGTTCATTTTCAAAGTAGGGTTTCCATGTACATTCCCTTGGGTTTGGTTTGGTTCTAATAGCTTGGTTGACTAAGATAGAGTAGGGTTTTCAGGTCCATCAAGTTAGTCTAATTCATTTTTGAAGTAGGGTTGATAGGTATATAAAACTAATTCAATTTAGAAGTGGAGTTTTCAATTCCATTGGGTGGGGTTAGCTTAATTTCAAAGTGGGATTGTTAGGTTTGTTAGATCAATTCATTTTAGAAGTGGGGTTTCCAGGCTCATTGAGTTGGTCTAGTTTATTTTCATAGTAGGTTTTTTAGGTTTATTAGTTTAGGCAAATTCATGTTTGAAGTGGGGTTGCGAGTTCCATCAGGTTGGGTTGGGCTAGTTCTATTTTAAAGTGGGGTTGCATAGTATGTTCACTTAATACTAATTCAATTTCAAGTTGGAGTTTCTAATTTCATCAGGTTGGGTTGAGCCCATTTCAAAGTGGTGTTGTTAGGTCCAAATGGTTAGTCTAACTCAATTTTAATGTGGGGTTGTAAATTTTTTCCACTTGATCCCAGTTCAATTTTAAAGTCAAGTTTCTAGGTCCATTGGGTCAAGCTAATTTGGTTTCAAATTTGGGTTGCATAGTTTAACAAGTTTAGTTAGTTTATTTTTACAGTGAGGTTTGTAGGTATGTTAGGTCGAGTAAGCTTGGTTTTATTTTAAATTGGGGTTGCACATTCCATCCACGTGGGGCCAATTTAGTTTCAATGTAGGGTTTCTAGGTCCATCCTATTAGATTGGGCCCATTTCAAAATGGGGTTTATCATGTTTATTGGATTAGTCTAGTTTGGTTTTAAATGTTTGTTACATAATATATCCACCTAGGGGGAGTATATTTTCAAAGTGGGATTTCTAATTCCATATAATCATGCTAGGTTTATGCCATTTCAAATTGGGGTTATCGATTCCATTAGGTTAGGCTAGTTGATTTTTGAAGTGGGGCTTTCTTGATCTATTTACTTTGGCTAATTTGGTTTGAGTTGGGTTACCATTGGGTTTGTACCTTAGGTGGATAAGATAAAGTGGGATTTTCTATTCTATTAGGTTAGTTTGATTTAGTCCAATTTTAAGGGGGGTTTCCACATCCATTAGGTCAAGTCAAGTAGGTTCAATTTCAAGGGAGTAACCCTATCCATCAAGTTAGATCAAGCTTATTTAATTTCAAAGTAGGATTTCCAAGTCCATTGGGTTGGTTTAGGCCTATTTGATTTTAAATTGGGGTTTTTAGGTCCATTAGGTTAGGCTAGGTTAGGCAAATTTGATTTTAAATTGGAGTTTCTATGTCCATTAGGTTGGGTTGGGTCCATTAAATTTAAAAGTGGAGTTTCTAGGTCTATCAGGTCAGGTGGGGTTAGTTTAATTTCATTTTAAAGTGCAATTTCCAAGTTTTTTAGGTTTAGTTTTGCCTATTCAATTTTAAAGTAAGGTTTCCAAGTTCATCAGGTTAGGTTAGGCTAGTCCATTTTTGAAGTGGGGTTGCTAGGTTTGTTAAGTCAAGTTAGGTCCATTTAGTTTCAAAGTAGGGTTTCTAAGTCCAATGGGTTGGGGTTGGTCCTATTCAAGTTTTATCCCATTTATTTTCAAAGTGGGTTTACCAAGTGTAGTAGTTTAGGTTTGGACCTATTCAATTTCAAAGTGGAGTTTCCAGATCCATCAGGTCTATCAGTTCAAGTTAGGCATGTTCAATTTCAATGTGGCATTTCTAGGTTCATTATGCCAAGTTGGATCAATTTAATTTCAAAGTGGGATTTCCAAGTCTATTAGTTTAGTTCAAGCCCATTTAATTTCAAATTAAGGTTTCCAATTTCATCAAGTTAGGTTTGGGCCTATTTAGTTTAGAAGTAGAGTTGTTAGGTCCATTGAGTTAGTTCAAGATTATTCAATTTCAAAGTGGGGTTTCTAGGTCTATCAGCTCAAGGTTAGTCTTGTTAGGTTTCAAAGTAGGGTTGCTAAGTACACTGAGTTAGGGTTAGTCATATTCAATTTTAGAGTGGGGTTTATAGGTCCTTTAGGTTAAGTCAGGCTCATTTAATTTCAAAGTGGGGTTTTGAGGTCCATCGAGTCAGACCCAAGTGGGGTTGCTAAGCTTATCATGTTGGATCAATTTAGGTCAAGTTGGGTTAGGATTATTAAGTTTCAAAGTGGGGTTACCAAGTCTATTAAGTTGGGTTAGGCCATTTTAATTTCCAAGTGGGGTTGTTAGGTTCATCTATTTAGGTTGGGCTAGGTTAGGCCTAATATGTAATCATTAGATGCTTATAACATACATTAATCCTCACTTACAAATTTGATTAAAAACAACATTCACCATTATAAGATCCATTAAATTATATATAAATTCAAACTTTTATAATGTAAAATTACAAATTAACAATCTCAATCATACATAATAAGATCAACATAATGATTTACCCTAGCTTACCCAATGTGAGATAATATAGCATGGAATTGGAGCCTTCTCTTCTCGTTATCTATGGATATTACAAAATTACATGCATACAAAGAAATATCATCAAAATAATGGCAATACCATCTTCTACAATACTACTACAATCTCTTATAGCAAGAAGAATAATTTCAAAACTGCAAAAAATTTGGAATGACTCATGGTCTTCCTTTAAATATTTATAATCCTAAAAGTCTCTAAGATAAGATTGATGAATCAAGAGAGTATGAAATATTTAAATAGGCCTAAAAATATCTTTAATATATCATTGATGATCTTGAACTACTCAACTACTTGAATTGTTAAGCCCCTTTAACTTCCATTGCTAACTCATCATGATGCACACTATTGGAATCTTAAAAATAGTAGACTTCATGTTATTAGCAACATGGTTTTTATCACCAATCATCTCCAAATTTTAGTATTTAATCAATCTTTAAGAATATACATCTCTAGGATGAGTACTGATCCTATAGAGATCAACCTTATATGATCTAATTCAGGTTATACCTCCCCAATGAGAAGGTATTTGGTCCCATAAATGCATAGATGAGGATACAATTCTCCAAACTTAGGCTTATCTATCCACTTGGCTTTATTCATCTTATGTCCTTTTAATACAACCAACAACAATTCTATCTCAACTCTTCTTATATCATGAGCCTTCTTTTGCTATATGGAATTCTCCTTGAGTTCATCCATAGTATTAGAAGCTAATTCATTAAGAGATGGATAAATCTCATCTAAATCTACTTCATCTTCAATGAACATATATGGATCATAAAATTCTGAATGTTCCACATTCAAAACCAAATATATGTTCATATATTTTGGTAGATTCATTCTAAAATCATTCTCACTCGCTTCATAATCTTAAATGGTCCATTCCTTATAGGTTTCAACTTCTTGGCTAGTCCTTATAACCTCTCCTTACTAAGATACAACCAAATATGGTCATCCACATGAAATGTATGGTCAACCCAATGCTTTTCATGTCTCATCTTATACTTGGCTTGGCTTATCTTAAGTTGCTCTTGTAATTTCAAATGAATTTGCCTAATCTTTACAATAAAGGTTTCAAGTTGTTTCTCTTCTTTCTCAAGTTATTCTCCTTCATCCTTTTGTTACCCAAACACATAATCAAAAGATTAAGGTGGTAAATAACTAAAATAAGTCTCAAAAGGACTCTTATTAATGGAAGAATGAATTACCCTATTATATAAATATTAGATATATTGAAGATGTTCATCCCAATACTTAGGATACTTACCATAATAACCCCTTAAGAGTTGAACCACTATCCTATTCACACCTTTGTTTGTCTATTTTAATGCATTATGTGTACATATTTTAATGAATTATGTGTACCTATAGGTGAAAGTATTGGAATGATTAGAAAAATTAACAATAACATGTCCCAAATATGCATCATATAAAGGTAAAGCAATATGAGAAAAATCAACAATAAAATTTCACAAATATTGGATAACACCTAAGAAACTCCTCACTTTAGTTATATTACTTGGATTTGGCCAATCTACTATAGCACTTACTTTATTAAGATCTATTTTAAGTTATCCATGACCAATAACATGGCCCAAATACACCAATAACTCTTTGCCAAACTCACATTTTGGATGTTTCAACAATAACTTTTTCTTATACAAATATTGAAACACTTGTCAAATATGTACAACATGTTCTTCCCAATTATAATTATAAATAAGAATATCATACAAATGTACAATAACAAAAGAATCAATAAATGTATGGAGTACATCATTCATCACCCTCATAAATATGGTTGATACATTGCACAAACCAAATGGAAAAATAAGCTACTAAAATAGGCATTGTCTTTTCTTGAAAGAGGTCTTCCAAATATCCTCTTCCTTAATTCAAACATAGTGATATCCACTCCTCAAGTCCAACTTAGTGGATAATCTTACCCCTTGAAATTTATCCAAAATATCATATATCTAAGGAAAAGGATAATGATTTTTTATGTTGATTTTGTTAAGTGCTCTAAAATCAATACACATCCTCCAAGTTTGATCTTTTTTGGGAACCAAAAAAATAGGTGATCTACATGGAGATGTACTTAGTCTAATCACACCTTGATAAAAAATTCCTAAATCCACCTCTTTATCCCCTCTTGCTCCAAAATTAATTATCGATACAAAGCTATGTTGGGCAATGAAGCATTAGGTAATAATTGAATATCATGCTATATATCCCACATAGGAGGTAACCTTGTGGCTCTACAAATAATTTAGTAAAATCCCAGACCAATTTTTGTATCAATTCTTCCCTTTTGCATGTTATTAATAGCCTAAAATCAATGTTCCATATTGTTAACAACATGAGATTCATCTTACCTGAAGCTCCAATTTTCATCATGATTTACATAAACTTTTTAAAAGACTTTACAAGGCATTTTACTTGACTGATAGTGACCAAAGGTAGCTTTTTTCCTATTGTTATATGTACTAGCTAGAAAAACCTTTCCATATTTCACCAATAATAATTTATTCAATATTGTGTAATAAATATCATCTTTGTGCCATAAATAAGGGTTATTAAGAATAACACCACAAATAACTAAAGGAACAACATCAACTATAATTTCATCAATACACTTTCCACAAATACCAAATTTTAATTTATAGTATTTAGTGACTTCCAAACTAGCATTATGATGCACCCAACCCAAAGTATGTGGATTTGGATGGTTGAAAATTTCCAATCCCAAATTACTTACTATAGATTTTGAAATCAAGTTTGCTTGAGAAGTTGGATAAAAAATGCAATCTACTTTTGTTTTCTAATTTGGATTTTGAGGTGGTCTAAATAAATCCTTTGTTATTTGACATATTTATCTTATTTAACCTTTTCAATTGTTGAATAATTTAATTTTTCATCAACATCTAAACTATTGTCAATATCCTTGTATTTTTGGATCATAGCATCATTTTACTCCTTATTTTTTTTCTTATATGGATGTAATTCTGGATATAATTTCTAATATTTATCATCAACATGACCATCTTTATCATAATGATTACAATGCCTTTTTTTTTTTTTTTTAAAAATAAATGCTATTATTTTCTTTCTTTCTTTT
>Ga0181464_1000621_pt2 | contig 11708 bp, 6 predicted proteins | sample InSIn2gowninarea_FD_119074 | JGI IMG/M metagenome (GOLD analysis project Ga0181464, IMG submission 119074) | Clean room microbial communities from NASA Spacecraft Assembly Facility at Jet Propulsion Laboratory, Pasadena, California, USA -... ...
AATAATGGGTTAGATGTGAAAACCAGTATCTGGCACAATCTAACCCCGAATTCCTACTTGAAAACCAATTCGTTGGCGGGTAAGAATTCTCTTTCTTTTCTTCACTGTTTGATTTATCAGCTGAATCATGACTTGAGGACAAGTCAAAATTTTAGTCGGGGAGAGACACATCAGCATTTTGTTCTTTTATCTCTCCATTGTAAATTTTTAAAAGATTTCATTCTCATCTTCTCACTGTATATATTCCAAAGCAGTTTGTTCCAGCATTTCAGATTTCAATAAAGAAGCTGTTTTGTCATTGTTTTATCTCAGAGGGACCTGGTTATAAACATTATGCAGGGGGACCTGTTTAAGACAACTATGCTACCAACACCAGCAGTAATGGGACCTGTTTAAGACACTCAGAAGGGACCTGTTAAAGAGATTGACACCTAGGGCTACTTCAACAGAATTTCATCAATTTTCTACAAGGATTTGGGCACCAAGACCCCATCAAATGCCCAAGCTCAGTGAACCTGTATCAATATAAGGAGCTGCATGAACATTTTCAAATCTTTCTCAAGGGACCTGCTACATCTTCAAATTTTTCTCAAAGGACCTGTACATCCAATCTTTCTTAAAGGACCTATTACAACAAGCAAAAGAACAGTCAAAAGGAACTAGTCCTACTCAGCATGTCAATACAACAACAACCAACAGAAGAGTAATATGTTTCTTATTCTTAAACATTTAATTTCTTAGATTGATTTTTAATGTAAATTTGATGACTGTGGCTGTTATGATCGATTTCAAGGACACCTACATTTTCTACCATCCCTTATTCCACTGATTCTTATCATTTCTCATACTTCAACCTATTCATACTTCTAAACCCATTACCAACACATCAACCTTGTCATGCTAAATACATTCTACAGCCATACCAACATCCTCCATCTGACTGAATGTCAACTGAAATAGGACACGTGGCGGATTGTGTTTTTAAATACAAGGGAAAGAAACAAATGTAAAGCGGCCTATTCATTATATTCCACACGGCCAAATCATGACTCCACCACCCGACGTACCCAATGATTCAAGGGATTCCCCGAAATCATACCCAGCATTATATATATATGCTCCCAGCGCTCTTGCGGTGACATCTATGTAAGCGTACAGCACTCCTCTGTTTTAAAAAAATGAATACGCTGTGAGTAAGTACAGCTGGTTATCCCACCATCATTTTCGCCTTTTATTCCTGTAACTTTCAAAGTAGAATTAGAAGCAGTGAGCGCCGAAAGAAGTATTATCATTTGGGTTCGACTTACACAGTGAGGATTGGAAGCAGTGAGCGCCGAAAGAGGAAAATATAACCACTCTGTTTCAACTCCCACCACAGTCATAAGACAATCGACCGACCGAGCATCATATTGAAGATTAAGGGAAGCGATACACCAGGTAACCAATTTGAAATTTCTTTGTTGAAATTGTAGAAACATAAACAGAGAAGGGTTAGAGCACAACCCTCTGCCACTATGACGAATAGGGTCGAGCCAAGTGTGTTCGACAGTTCACAATATCATGAAGATTGCATTGAAATTCTCAGAGAGATACAGTGGTTACCATTCTTAGAGAAATTTCATGGAAGTAATGAAGAGGTTACCAAGCAATTTGCTTTCACCTTCAATGGAGAAAAAGCCCTGATCGGTAACTTCTCATTCAGGGTTTCAGAGGATACTATAGCTCAGTCAATAGGGATTAGTCCAGAGGGGGAAAAATACTTTAAGACCAAGCAGTTTAAAGAGAAATCGTGGACTCAATTTATGTGTAGATCCAGGGTCTCATCATTAAATTGGAAGAAAGGTGTCCCAAGGAGTTGGTTGATACACCCCTGGGACGAGATGGTCTATATCCTCCAAAAATTCATAACCTGCGAGGGCCGTTACAGTATTGTTTATCTATACCATATTAAATTGTTGCTCCACCTGAAGAAACAATGTGTTATCAGTCTGCCATATTTTCTGTTACAAAGCCTGACCAAGATGTCTAAGACCATCCAGAAGCAAAAGGGAAATGAAGACAAAAGCCTGTATCACTTTGGCTTAATTAAAATTCTTGTTGAGCATGAATTGCAGAGAAGAGGGAAAACATGGAAGGAGTTCCTAGCTACTAACCAAATTAAAGATGAGGAAAACAGAGAAGAACTGCATGAGAACTCGGGATTCATGAAGGATATCGATGAAGAGATCCCAGTATCCAAACCAAGCAAGGTACCTCTACCTGTGGGCAGCATAAGGACCAGGAACATGAAAAAGGAAGATGCTAAGAGGGCAGAACAAGATAAAATTTTCACCACTTACTCACGAAGAACAAGGAGCACACCAAAAACCCAGTTACAAGAAGACCAGCTTGAATCTAATGCACCTGCACAAATAGATGTTGAGAGTGGTGACCACTCACTACCAGGACCAGAAGTTGATATAGAGGTAGAAAGCAATAACAAGCAGGAAAAATGTTCACCACCTCCCATTAAGAGATAGAAGAAATTGGAAAAACAAATTGAAGAATTAAAGGAAGAGCTCATGGAGGCTAATATGCTAGAAAAATTTATTAAGAGAGAAAATGAAATGCTCCGAGCGCAGAGTAAAGAAACTCAAAAGAAGAATGAAAAGTTAAGGGAGAGAATCAGTGAACTGGAGGCTGAGCAAACGGAGATTTCTAACTGGGCCACTAAGTGGTACAATCAGAAGAAGACCCTCAAAGAAAAATACAAAAGATTGAAGCAGGAGCTCAAGGGTCAGAAAGATACCCAGGTGAAAAAGAATGTGGACACATTAATAAAGGCACCAGAGATCCAGGCAGGGACAGAGTTCAAGGGAAGTACTTCGGGGTTAGCATGAGTACATGCTAAGTCCTTAAGTCGGGGAGAGATGTTGGTATCATCCCATGACCCCCTTTTTTCCTCCTAAAACATATCATTTGACCATTCCTTTTCATCATATATCTCTTAGAATCCTTGAAAATTGATTAGTTAATAGTCCTATAGTTATTAAAATGCATTGAAATTGATTTAGGAAGTTTATGTTAAAGAATTAGAAGTTTTTGGCGAAATGGTTACAGGAAGTTCCAACATCTTGTAATTAGCTCATTATTTGACATGTGGCACAACAGCTAGGCTAGAGCGGAAGGCATGGATGAAAAGAAGAATGTCCAAGCATGGACGAATACCTATCCCACAGCAAAATCGACCCTCCTACATGCGCGGTCAACACAGGTCAAAGCATGGCACACTGGCGACAAAGGCAGCAACAACAACGCATTCTAATTTGATTTAGTTTTTGTTCTTTTTGAAATCAGTTTAGGATGGAAACATTTTGAAAATCTCGATGTAGTAAAAGCGGCAACAGCCATATTCTGAATGTACATTGATTTTCGAAATGACATGGTTGTAAATAGATATATGTAAATACAGTTCGATGTAAAAAAAAAAACAATGATTAATCGTTGTATCATTCTGAAACAGAGTTTTTGAACTTAATACTAAGAATCCAGTTACAGTCACGACCCTTGTCTTGTGCGTTGATTTGATATCCGGTTGAATACAGTCCAGTATACCTCTGGAACGCGGACGGGCCCTGCGTTAAACTGGTATACTGTCCTTTTCGTTTTATTCGCACTTAGGGTATTATATGGTTTGCACAGTAGTTACGATTGGTTTCCAATTTCAATAGTTCAGATTGGTTGTTGATTTCAATCGAATGTATATGGTTTGTGTTTATGGTAATGCTTGAACAGTCATCGCTGAGATCTTGAAGCGCGTCCTGTAAGGGATTCGATCCCTGTGCTGTCTTTTAAAAGCAATGTCATGAACCTTGTTTTCATTTCAAAATCCATTTATGATCTCTGTATATTTTTATCTTGTATAAATATTAGTGAATGCTGGGTGTTGCTGAACAAGGGTTTTATGTGTGATGTCTCTGTAAGGGGATTGAAATCTTAGTTCACAAGTGATACACAGTGTTCTGATTTGGTAAATAGATTACAGTGTTTTGATTTGATAATTAGATTACAGTGTCTTGATCTGATAGATAGATTGCATAACAGTGTTTCAATTAGATAGATCAATTGAGTGACCTGAGTGTTTAGATGGTAGGTAACATACCCCAATCTTCCGTAAAGAAGTTCTGTGACCTACATCATAACCACTTAGTTAATGATCCTTTATGTCTATATATTTTAGACGCATGCCTCTAAGCTTACGCATCCTGGTCGATAATAAATATGGTTTAATCTAGTACCCTAGATAGAACACTACAACTTGTCTCCCTGATTTTGCCCAGGGATGAGTAAGAGATCATCATTCTCCAAATGGCATCAAGAACTATCAGAGAGAAGACACTAATCAAACCCTAGAAGCTGACTCACTCTCCCTTCAAACATCTATATATGGATCCCTCATCCCAGAGATCCGGAGGCTGGAATTTTGTATCTTGTAAGGAAGTGATGTTGGTTTCTTGCTGCAACATCATAGTGTTGAGTGATCTAAGCTTTTCATGAGGTGAAGAAGGGCTTCTTGCTGAGAGGATGACATTGGGTCAGAACAATTGGTTGTAATCCTCCCTTGTACTTTTCTTGATATCAATAAATTTGTTCAAGTTTTCCTCCATGTCCTTGCATATTTTATGATATATGTTTGTATGTGGTCAATATACATCTGATTTTATATTGTTTATGCTAGTAGATCTCTGTTCTCATATAGTCTTGTGCTGCTTTAATTCCACAGGTACTCTTTGAAGCTGGGCTAGCAAGGGATCAAGTAGCAGGAGTCTATCAGAAGTGAGAGGAACCAAAGAGAGGAACCAAGTGCAAGATTGAGGTTGGTCCCTCCATTATTCTCTTATATATTTAGTCATAAAGGAGTACAAGAATAGCTTTACTCTATTTGTTTCTAAGGTTGCTACCACCCCTTAGTGGGATTAGTAGTTTTGCATAGACACTATTCCCAATAACAAAATGGCGACACCATTGGGGAGGGACTAGATTGTTTGTTAGCCTATCTTTGTTTCTCTTATAAACTTACAGACGGAGCTTGAAGCCAAGCCAACTAGCCTTCGAACTGCATTTGTTTTGCGAATGCAAAGTAGATCAATGCTGCTTCAGTCAATCTCCGGGTTTGGTTTATAAATTAAACAATAGATCTAGAAATAGACTAATTGCCCTGAGAGGTAGCTCTAGTAACCTCCTTAGATCCACCTCTGTGTTTTGCCTATACTGAACATTGCTTTCTTAGCTTAAATCCCAAAACTGAATTGCAAATTGTGAGCAAAAACTTGTTTGAAGTCTCGTTCTGGTACCATCACACCCTGCTTTAAAGGAAATCTACTTCCAGCGCACTTCTCGAGTGCAGTAGGTGCGCTGAAAGCAGAGTTCCCTATGTGACAGGTATGCTGGTCAAATAAGGTTAACTTTACCTTAAGGCATGGGTTTTTCACTCACTATTTTCAGTTCTATTCTGGAGTTTAGCTGTCTATAGTCAGTATATCTCTGTAAGGACCCCATTCCTTTACATCTTTCCGCCTCCATAGTGCAAAGAAATGTAAGTGTTTTTATGTATTTTACATCATTTTCAGTTCTCTTTTGCAAAAAAGTAGCATAATCGAGCTGTCGTTCTTTGATCTGAAAGTGTCGTAGCTGTCATTTTCAGCCATAGAAGACAATCCCCTTGCATTGGTAGTCAATTATACGAGTTACTATTGCATATGATTTGAATTCGTAAGTTTTGAAGTGTCGAAAAGCAATTTTTCGTTTCAAAAATTGCTAAGTGTCTCTCTTACCTTCACTTCATTTTGAAAATAAATTTGTTGAGTACTGTTGCTTTAAAAGTAATTCAGGTTTGTACTTAGCTTTCTTACTTTCACATACATTAAGGAAGCTGAAAAACAATACATGCATGTGCATTTGCATTTAGACTGATTGTCGTTTGATTTAGGAAAGTGCATATAGTGTATGCTCTATGCTCTATGCTGAAAGAAAATCGTCTCTCTTTCCTTAGTAGTTAGGATTTTCATTGCTGAAAGAAGATTAAACGACTGTTTATCATCTTAGACTGCATTTTAGGAATTGTAAATTTACATCACGCGGTGAACCTGAAAGGAAAATTTCATAAGCAAGATCAACTATAAAATAAATTCAATGAATCTAAAAACGCTTTGGAACCTAACGCACAACATTTAGAAGTCTAGGCTAGAGACGTGTTCTGGTGTCGTAAAACGTGGCAACTGTTGCTTTCATTGTTGGTTGGGTGATTCCTCCACTTTGAGATGACAAGTGCCAATACAGACTTGTGCTCCCACGTACCGTCGAGTATAAATTGAGAGACCACAATAGGCTTTATCCTTTATCCATAGGAAGCTGTGTCTGTTGCCCTATCGATCGCAATGCACTGAACACAGTATTCGGGAAGATTGACTGTCGTACCATAAAAATTATTCTGCAATTTTGCGATTAGTTTGGTACTCCCTCTGTCTAGATTTCTAGAGTAGTCTTTTTCATTCCTTTTCAGACTCCCTAAAGGAAAAGGTCCATCTGAGCACTTGTCACTTCAAGCTCATTAAAAATAGAAGGCGACTAGAGTCATCTTTTGTTTTTTCTTGACTCTTAAAAATTGAAAAAACAAGTTGTGTCAAAGCGTCTAAAATTCATTTAATTCGGAAAACATTTTTACCCTTTGATTTGTAGTTGATCGAGTAATCTGCAATCGTGGAAGAAAGTCAATCAAAACCCCGTCGTTCGCGAAGGCTTACGAGTCAACCATCTTTGTCTCTAGAATCAAAACTGATACAGGCAAAACGAACTCGTTTGACTAGGTCAAAGTCTCCTAGTAAAGTTGGAACAAGTGTCCCAACACCAGCAAAGACTCCGGTCACTCCAAAAATCCCTGATAACATTACCCTTAGAGAAGAAATTCAGTAGCCACCAAAGGACAATAGAACTGATCCTAGTGCAAGATTAAATACTTCTATCTCTGAACCAGCACAACTGATTCAAAAGGTGTTATTCCCCAAACCTCTGTCGCTGCAGATTCTATACCTTCGTCGGCACCATAAATATTTTACAGACCTGATGGTCTGCCTCTTCCACCAGGTTTGATTGCTATAGAAGAGATTGTGGAAGATCCTCAGTCTAATACTCCGTCTCAATTTGGAGTTGAGGTTGCCCTGTATCCCTCTTCTTTAGAAATTAGTCTATCGCTATCAGAAGCTCCTCTAGAATCACTAGGCAATCTTATGGATAGGCTAGAAATGTCTGAACAACCGTCGACATCTAGGACCGTGTCATTCGACACAGCAACGGCAGAACTTCCTGCCGTCACTCCGAAAATGTTCGCCGGCATACCATCTGTCCCATCTAGCTCTTAATCGCTAGAAAGGGCCCACCTAGGGGCTATTTCGACAGCATGGTCTATTCCCATATATTCATCCGGAATTATACCCAGAAACTCTCATGTTGGATCTCAGCAAATTGACCCTTCAGGGTGTCAATTTGGGCAGTCCGGTCCTCAAGGACAAACGATCCCCTTAAGTACCAGATTACCACCGTATGGGGGGCAATATACCCTTTCATTGTCTCCTCCAAGAGGACAACCATACGAGAGCTCACAACAAAATTCAGGTTATGCTGGAATAACATCTAACGGTTGGGTGCCAATACTGCCTCAGCAACCAAGAGTTGTATATTCGATGCAATAATGTCTACCTATGTCAAATATACCAACTACGCCAGCTATTGTGACAGTGTCCCAAGTGCAAGCGTCGCTAGTTGTATGCCAACCTCAGGTCTCTTAGGTTGTAATGCAACAGTCGCTTACCCCTACGACTCAGCCACAATTTCCAACTAGTGGAATGACACAGGCCCAAATGGGTACAATTACCCCTCATCTTGGGCAAACATCCAGTATTGGAAAACAGGACATGGCTTCACAACCATGGCTAATGCAATATCAACAACCGCAATTCCAACAAGTTTACCAAGGGACTGAGCAACAAATCTTTGCGAATAGTGGGCAGCCGTATATTCAAAACGGTCAAAATCAACCATTCTACCATGGTTATGCCCCTCAACCTTACCAAAGTTACCAGCATCAAATGAATTATGCTGGTATGCAAAGACCAACTGCTCAGGCGATTCCATCTTACCCTGGGTATGCTTTGCCAAACCTGAATCAATAGTTACCCTTCGTGGCGACTTTAGAGTTGCCGGATCTAAATCAGTTAACAAACGATCCAATTGCTTATGCCCCTTGGTGGCCAGTGATTCTGCATAAATTTCCGTCAGATATTCCTAAATTTAATGGGAATCCAGGTGAAGGCCCATCAAATCATGTGATGACCTTTCATCTGTGGTGTTCATCAAACACCCTAAATGATGATTCGATTAGGCTTCACCTCTTTCAAAGAACGTTAACTGGTCCGACGGCAAAATGGTATATCAAATTACCAAGAGCTTCATTTGATAACTTTAGTACTTTAGCCACAACCTTTTTAACCCATTTTCAGTTACCAATAAGGTACGAAATAGGAACAGAACTTCTTACCAACTTTAAACAAACGATAGCCACTCACATATCTGATCACATTCATGAGTGGCGACGCCATCGTAGAATGGTAAAAACATACGTTCCTGATCAGCTTTTCACTGAATGGTTTATTAAGTCATTATTACCTTCCATTACAGAAGATGTGGCAAAGGGAGGAGTTGTCACTAAAGAGCAAGTTATTGCTCGTGTGCAATATTTAGACTTGATTTATACTCAGTCTGGAAAACTCTACGATAAAATCCCTGACGCTCCCAGACTGGAATTTTCCATTCCTCCTCCTCCTAAATCGAACAATGACTCTCATGTCGGCAATGGCGTAAGAGGCGCGACAAACACAAAATCGACAAAGGCTACATCTAAGAAAGCCAGTAAGATTTCTGATCAAAACGCAAATGAACAACTTCTCGCCTCAAAGGTAAATGTCGTGTTGACCGAGAAGGGAAAACAATTGAAGCAACTAGGAGGCAAGAAGAAAAAGAAAGGGAGAAAAGAGAAGCAGGATGAGTCATCTCCTGAAAAACCTTCTTCAAACCCTTATGGGGAAAGGGAACCCCTTGCGGGGTGTCAGATATGTGATGAGGATCATCGGACGAGAGATTGTCCACATAAAGCTGAAGTTAAGAAACTCTTTAAGAGTTCAAAAACCTCAGCAGTATTGACTGATCCATTTCCAAACCCGGGAACCAAATTGGTTGCTAATCAAAATGCTTCCCGATCCCAAGTGCTTATGTTATCTATCTCAAAGCAGCAAAATGATGCTTTGACAAGGAATAAAGTTTGTGGGAATCCATAGCTGTCGAATAACAAAGCTAATGAACAACCTAGTAGTTCAACAACAACTTTGACCGAAGTTGTGCCACCCATCATTCCTGAACCAACGATAAAGCCGCCAAAGGGAGTAGTACACAAGCCGACATTAATCCGCGTGCCATAGCAGCACAACATTATAATATAGTGGAAGATTTAGCCCAATCGCCATCCGCTATGTCGACACTAGAGGTATTGCAAAATTGTCCCTCCCAAAAGCAGGCGTTATTATCAGGAATAGGTGGGATTGACCCAACGTATTCCAATCTTGTATCCTTTAATCACAAAGGATATGACCCTCAGTTACCAGCTCAACTAGCTTTCCTTATTCAAGTGAAAGCCCTCAACAAAACTGTTCATCGAACAAGTATTGATGAGGGGGCATCTACATGTATTATGTCAATGAGTTGCTGGAAAAATTGAGGCTCACCACCCTTGTCATGATCATCAACAATGTTAAAAGCATTTGATGGACGATCATACACTCCATACGGGATTTTAAGTAACTTGCAAGTTGAACTAGGGGGAAAAATAGTAGAAATTGATGTTGAAGTAATCGATGGAAACCTCGATTACAACATCCTACTAGGAAGGCCCTGGATATATGCCATGGCCATAGTTGTGTCAACCTACTTCAGGAAAATTGCATTTCCCTTTCAAGGAGGAATTACAATCGTCGACCAACAAACATTTCTCCCCAATAGTTCACAAGTTACAGGAAGCATTCCAATGATCCATGGAAGCAATCATTCACTTCAAAATATTAGAGTAGGTCTCCTAAAAGACCCTGCCTTAATGGGTACTTTTGCCCTACCACCTCCGAGTAATCTGGTAGAAGTGGCCACAATGGAAATCTACAATATGAAATCTTCTATATCTAATGGATTCGGAAGATTCCTAAACATTTTGTCAGCATGGATCATCGCCATTTTAGAAATATTGTAGCAATCAATTTTCTTGGCTTGGGGGGCAAACCCAAATCAATGCTCATCAAGTTTTTGGATGGATAGTTCTAAGGAATATGGCACCCCTTCAGATCCTTGGTCATAAGTACATTCTATAGACGAAGGAATTGTTCAGTTAATGATGATTGATGGGGCACCATGGGAATATTACCACTATCATCCCCATCTTCCAGATTACCGCGAAGATTATTCCAACGACCTTAATCATCCTTCAATTTTTGATTTTCTATCAAATACTGTAAATACAATGGATTATGAGGATAGTTATTTTACTATGTCAACCTCATTAAAAAATGAAACGACTCCCTTTCCAAATCAAGTCTTTGATTACGATCTCGTAAAATCCAAGTCGAGTCTTTCAAAGATCTCGAAGGTAAACCTTCATTCCAACCACCGAGTTAAATGCAATGAAGCTTGGGGGCCATGCACCTCGATTTGCATTATTATGTTGGGGGCATGCAAACTTATCACGAGCAATGTTACTGCAGGGTTCAAGCTCGTTAAAAGATAAACCCGCATCGAGCAGCTTTAGTGCATAATTCAAGCTCGTTAAAAAATAAACATAAGTCATGAGTAAGTGTTTCTCCCTGTGTTAAAAAATGAACATGTAAATAACCATTGTGAATGTCTTATTATCAGCTTTTGAAGCCCTCAGTCGTGTTCACATCATCACCTCCACTCTACATTGGCCGATCGTTCACCTCCATTTGATTATTTACCACCTTTGAGGAATAGCTACGAAAAGTGATACAGTTAGCCATCCTTGTGACTCTGCCATGATTTTGAAATTCCAAACCTTACCTGGAATCAGTTGCTATCCGAAATTATCACTTGTTCCTCAAAGACGAGTCTCCTTTAAGCTCTTTTCACTTGACTCATAAAAAATGAAAAGATTGCCGAGCAATTGGCCTCTCCAGCTCATTAAAATGACCAGAAGTCTATCCCTCCTTTAGATTTTAATATTTTTGGACCCAAGGGATTATTACACAAAAAGATCGAGCGCTTGTCTTGTTCGGCTCGTTAAAATTACTGAAAATTCATCCCTTTCGTATTGTTTTATAATTTTTCAGACCTAAGGGATTATATGACGAAAAAGGAACTATTGGAGTTTCCTTTATGTCCCTTTCAGACTCTCTAAAATTGAAAAGGACCGAGTTGTCTTTGTCGTTAAACTCGTTAAAAGCTAATAGCGACAAACTTGTCCTCGCAGACAAGACTAAGTTTCACTATCGCTAGGCTCATTAAAACATAGCGATGGGTCTGCCTGAAGGGCAGATTATAGAACAAGCATATGTTATCCTCCTCAAGCTTGACAAAAATAAAGAGGCACTGGTCAGCAATGACTGGGGAAAAATTGGGAA
>Ga0181464_1000985_pt2 | contig 11708 bp, 12 predicted proteins | sample InSIn2gowninarea_FD_119074 | JGI IMG/M metagenome (GOLD analysis project Ga0181464, IMG submission 119074) | Clean room microbial communities from NASA Spacecraft Assembly Facility at Jet Propulsion Laboratory, Pasadena, California, USA -... ...
CATGGGACACAGTGTACCGCCGGTGAGTCGCTCACCTACTCCCTCCCCGATACACAGTCACAGTGTGCCTGTACAAATGCATAACACTCTTCGGAAAAAGACGTTGTCCACTGAGATAGCCTCTGATGGGGTTCTCTTAGTGGACACGCTTCTGTTTCTGAAAACCTTGTGCATTTTTATAGTCTACATTCTGCTCTCTGCTATACGGGGAGAAAGGAGCCCCTCTCCCTTATCATTCTAGAGCACCAATGCTAATTCATTTTGAAGCTCAACGACCCATCGTTGTTCAAGCAGCAGGCTTTCATCAACGGCAAATGGGTCGACGCAAAGTCGGGCCAGACTTTTGACGTTCATGACCCTGCAACACACAAGCCCATCGGCAAGATGCCCGAGATGAACAAGGAAGACGCTCAACTCGCCATCGACGCCGCCGCCGCCGCTTTCCCCAAATTCCGCAAGACGACCGCAAGAGAAAGAGCAAAGATGTTGCGCAAGTGGTACGACCTGATGGTTGAGAATGCTGAAGATATTGCAAGACTTATCACATGGGAGAACGGAAAGCCTATGGCCGATGCAAAGGGTGAGGCTGCATACGCTGCCAACTTCTTCGAGTGGTTCAGTGAGGAAGCCCCTAGAGCTTACGGAGATACAATTTCTGCCACTGTCGCTGGTAACAGGGTCTTCACCCTCAAGGAACCCGTCGGCGTCTGTGGTTTGATTACCCCTTGGAACTTCCCTGCCGCCATGATCACCAGAAAGATTGGTCCTGCCCTGGCAGCTGGTTGTACCGTTGTTGTAAAGTCTCCTGGCGAGACTCCCTTCACCGCCGCTGCTCTGGCTGAGCTCTCCGTCCGTGCCGGTATTCCTCCAGGTGTCGTCAACATCATTACATCCATGAAGAACACTCCCGAAGTTGGAGAGGCCATTACATCATCTGACATTGTCAAGAAGGTCTCTTTCACTGGCAGTACTGGAGTCGGCAAGCTTCTCATGAAGCAGTCTGCAGACACTCTCAAGAAGTTGTCCTTCGAGCTCGGTGGAAACGCTCCTTTCATTGTCTTCGACGACGCTGATCTCGAGACTGCCGTGAACGGTGCAATTGCTTCTAAGTTCCGCTCATCTGGCCAGACCTGCGTTTGCGCAAACCGTCTATACATCCAGAGAGGTATCTACGACAAGTTTGCTGAAGCCTTCACCGAGAAGGTCAAGAACTTCAAGGTTGGCCATGGATACGATGAGGGCGTAACTCACGGTCCCTTGATCCACGACCGTGCTCTCAGCAAGGTCGAGGCCCATGTTAAGGATGCAGTCAAGCAAGGTGGCAAGGTTCTCGTTGGTGGACAGAAGCTTCCTGACCTTGGCGACAACTTCTTCCAGCCTACAGTCATTCGTGACATGACTGCCGATATGGCGCTGGCCCACGAGGAAACTTTCGGACCTGTCGCTGGTCTATTCCCCTTCGACACTGAAGCTGAGGTTGTCAAGCTCGCCAACGATACTGAAGTCGGTCTTGCTGGATACTTCTTCTCACGCGATATTCAACGTGTATACAGAGTGGCGGAGGCGCTCGAGGTTGGTATGGTCGGTGTCAACACTGGTCTTATCAGTGATCCTGCTGCACCATTCGGAGGTGTCAAGCAATCAGGCTTCGGACGCGAGGGCTCAAAGATCGGTATTGATGAGTACATGGTCACCAAGATGGTTACCCTCGGTGGTATGGGACAGCCGCTCCAAGGCGAGTAGGACGTGTTACGATAAGTTCGGATTAACGACCACTTGTATATTACAGTTCAGTCTCCAGGGTGCTTTCGTTCCAAAGACATTCCATTCTGCAGCGGATCAGTTACAAAAAACCAGATTCGGTTGCCATGAGAGTCAGACGATTTGCCTTAGCTATTAATTTTCACAATCACATCGATAAGCCGTCACTATCTGTGAGAACTAACACAAACATCATCTGCCTCTAGATCTATCATACTTCTCTTGACAAACTCACCATCTTTCTAACCTTCTCATCCATTCTTACTTCAGCGTTCACACATCACCAAAGCCTTCACTTTTCGCTCGCTCGCTCACTCACTCACTTGTTCACTGTCCTGGACTGGCAATCAACATCGCCTACCTGAATTCTACCACGCAACTTCCATCAATCACCTGCCGCCTCTCACCCTCGGTGCTATGGAACAGCCGCTGCAAGGTGAGCAGGACCAGATAAGTCCATATTAACGACCATTCTTCCTGCATAATCAATACCCACATCGTATGCACCTTTCACTTCTTGCCAATTCAAAATCATTTGTCGTCAAGTACAGGTATTCACTTTTCAACCTTCGAGCCTGTCTGACCTGATATCTAAGTGTTTAAACCAGACTTTGAAGACGCAGCATCGATTATACTCGCAGGCGCAGCTCAAGATGTCGCTTCCACAGAAACGCAAGAGCGGACGTCGCCAGCGCACTCGCGGGATCGATCCGACAGGCGAGCAAAGGATGAAGCTGGTCTATAAGTTCGCCAAACACGTCATCCAACATTTCCAGAATTCAAAAGCCGCCTACGTGCAGCCCTTTCTCACACCAGTCGATCAAGAGGCAGATGACGCCCCCGCTTACTATACTATAATCAAGCGTCCGATGGACCTGTTTACCATGCTGCTGGAGTTGGAATCCGGCAAATATCACAACATCCTTGACGTCGGAAGATCGTTCAATCGCATGTTTGACAACTGTTTCAAGTATAACCCTTCAGACAACGAGGTTTATCGAAAGGGCGAGAACTTCCGAAAAGCCTGGTGGAAGATGTGGAGCGGAAGAGACGACTGGATCAGAGCACAAGCTGCAGCATCAGACAGATTTTCGGACACAGATGATGAGGACGATAGCAATGAGGAATGTTTGCACGAGATATCTGACGACGATGAGAACAACGACATCGATGAATCCACCGAGGACGCCCCCGAGGATGAGAATACATCTGACGATGATCCTCCAATAAGACGCCGAAACTATGTCTTGCAAAAAACTGATTCGGAAGAGGACGTTCCACTTGAGGCACATGAACGCAAAGGCAAAGCTCGAAAGAAAGATGGTTCGAAATCATATTCTGGCCTCGTTAACACTGCAAGCGACCTCAATACCAACTACAAAAGATCCTCGGATACCACTTCAACGACTGAAACGTCAACTTCTTCCCCTCCTCAACAGCAAGCTCTCGTGAATGAAGAATTGACCGAAGAACAAACCATAATCTCTACCCAAGACCACGAATTGTCTGCCGAACAAGGACCAGCCAAAAGGCCTCGTCTAGAACCAAGCACCGAACCTCCTTCCGAGTCACCTCCCCAAACTCCCACCCAACAGGAACGGATCCAGGATCCGGCCGACAAGCAGCGACACCAACCTACTACTCAAACCGAAAGGTAAAATTCGGCCATGATCGAGTCCTTTACAATCCCACACTAACAGATATACACAGTCCCGTCGACCCTTACCAAGCCTTCCTCTCGAACATGGTTACGGAACAGATTGCTCGCCTCTCCAGCCGCATTGACACAAATGCCACAGGAGAGTTTGACCAATATCTTTTTATATGGAACCTGCTCTGCAGTAACGAGCAACGTCTTGTGCTTGAGCGAGTCTGGAAGGCTGAAGCCATGGAAAGTGTTGGCCGAATGCAGTCCAGCGGGATCACGAGTCTGGTTGTGGAGGAGCAGGTCAAGTCGGCTTTCAGAGCAGTGATCCTGAAACAATGGGAGAGGGTGAAGGAGGGGTTGGACAGGGATGCAGCTGGCCTTTCGAGATCCTTTGACAGACACGATGGAGACACAGGCCATGCATAGAGGATTCGATCATTGGTCATCCGAAGCGAATGCTCGACCAGCTTGGAAACGACACGAACAGCGAAACATCATCAAACTCTCATATGTACAATTGCATTACAGACAAACATTATCAAAGCTTAACACCACCTCCAACAAGATTCTCCCAATCTCTCTTCCCAAACTCCTCATAGGCCTCTGCACCCACTGGCAGCCAATACAATGCGTCCTCTCCCGTCTTGCTCGGATCCACACCTTGCTCTCTCAATCCATACTTTTGGTACTTAGACGTACCCGTAACCTCAAACTCCTTAACCACTCTCAAAAACAGCGGAACTGCAAATCCGGGCATCTTCTCTCGAGCATGTGCGGCAACCTCTTTCAAGACTTGAGGAGAAGGGGCAGATTTGAGCATCACAGCTGCACAACCAGCGCGTCCGTCGTGATTTGGCAATGCCACGCCGTAAACGTTGATTTCGTCGACATGAGGCGATGTAGACAGAGCTTCGGCGACTTCATTCGTGCTCACGTTCTCAGACTTCCAGCGGTAGGTATCTCCGATTCTATCGACAAAGAAGAGACGACCTTCAGAGTCTTTACGCAACAAGTCGCCGGTACGATACCATGCATCTCCCTTCTTGAAGACATCGCGGAGGATCTTTGAGTCAGAGGCTTTCTGATTGCCATGATAACCTACGAAGCTGTCTTTGATGTTGTTGGGGTCCATTGCATTGATTAATTCGCCCGCTTCTCCTGGCGAAACTCTCTCGCAGAAGTTTGAGGAGTTGCGGAAGGGTTCCCCGCTTTCGACATCGTGTTTGACGATTGCGGATTGGCTGCCCATGAGGGTTGATATGACTGTTCCTGCTCTACCCACAGCTCCAAGACCATAATTGTTCTTACTTTTGATGAAAGTGCCGCCAGGAGCTTCAGTCGCGGCATAGAACTCGGCAATTTCGAGAATATTGAATCGTTCTTTGAATCTCTGCCATACGTCTGGACGTAAACCGTTGCCAAAGGCCATGCGGATAGTGTGAGACTGATCAAACGGAGAAGGAGGAGTGCTAAGGAGATATCGGCACATTTCGCCAATGTACTGCATCATTGTTGCTTTGGAAGCAGTGGCCGAGGCAAAGAAGGTTTTTGGCGAGAAGTGATGAGAAAGAATGGATGTTGCGCCTACGTGCAGGGCAATGGCGACGTTGAGAAGGCTTGCGGAACTGTGGTAGAGAGGCATTGCCTAGCACGATTGTTAGTATCACCCACTCTGAGTGGTATATGCAATTTCACTCACAGTGTAGTATCGGTCTGTAGACTTGATGCCCATCCAGTTGCCGACGGTTTTGGGAGACAGCAGGAACTTCCTCCAGGGTACTACAGCAGGTTTGGGCAGTCCGGTGGTTCCAGAGGTGAAGATGAGGACTGCTGTGTCCCACATTTGTTGACCTCCACGCTCTGCGTCAGGCACTCTCAAACCCTTAGTCGCAACGATCCTGCCCTCGATAACCTCATCCAGCACAACAGACACGACGGAACCTTCGAGCTCTTGTCTAACCTCGTCGGTCAATGCCTCTTTGATTGTGGGGTCCACGATGAAGAGCTTCGCCTCGCAAGCCTTGACGCAATGCAACAAGGCCTGTCCTCTGAGGTTTGTGTTGATGAAGGCAGCCTTCGCACCCAGTGACCATATTGCGAACCACAAATAAATGAATTGAGGTTTGTTGGTAAAGTCAATGGCAACCGTATCACCCTTGTTAACACCATGCTCTTGCTTCAACCATGCAGCAAACTTCAAGACCGTCTCATAGACATGTTTGTAACTCAATTCTGTCGCTTGCAAGCCCTCCAGATCTGCTGGGGAAGAGACGTCTTTGGGTATATGGGGCGGGACGGCGAGGAAAGAGCGGTCGCGTGCCTTTGCATCTAGGGCGTGCTTTTCGAGCTCGTAGAAGCGATTGACGCGGTCATTCTTGACGCAGTTTTTGGCGTAGAGTCCGCCAATGACTGTGGCCTTCAGCAGGGCGTAGTCATTGGGCCAGCTGGTTTTGGCACGGAGGTAGGCGAGGGATGCGACTGCCGCTGGGGCTGCGAGGGTCAATGGTAGTGCTGTGAGGTTGGTTAGCACGACGCAATAGCCATTGGCTCCAAAGACCTGTCATACCAGCCATGTCTGTGTGTTTACTTCCTAGATCTCACTATATCTGAGCTTCCCGAGAAACGGTGTGTCCACGCTGGTCACAAAGTAGACGATATGGCAGAGGGAAATGAGGATGAGCAGTCAGAGGGGACCAGTCACCCACAACCGCCTACCTCCAGGGAGGGGCTAAATTGACCATCACGCGCATCCTTCAGCAGTGCCTCTTCCGCAACGGCATTCGTGTGGCCAAGAAGAGATGGTCTTGATCGATTCCATAGCAATTCCCGTCTGAGGAGCAGCGCCTCGTGACGTTTGAGAGGGGCCGCGACGGCCAACAAGCCGAGGTTCGGCTGCAATGGCCTCAATTTTTGCTGAGCATTGTCCAATTCTTGACTGCTGGCTGACCCGGGGAAGTTGCTGCCATGATACAACTTCTGTTTTGAGAAGGTGGTCAGGAAAGTGGTCGAGGGAGTGGTCAAGGAAGGAGCCTTTAAGCGATTGTCATGATGGCCAGATTTGAGAAAGTGACACTGCATCCGACCTCGTCCCAGATCGCACGCCATTTGCTGATCGGGATGCATATCTCACCGCCACTTGTATCTCTACCGTCCCCTGATCTAGCGGCGTATATTCTGTCTATGATACCGTGGTACTCACTACCTCTTTGCTTGAACAGACTTCTCCAGTCGAGCACACGCGTCCAGCACTGCGTCAGGCACATCAACATGTCCGATGAAGCCTTTTCCTCTTGGTCCATAGCCCGTCTCGTCGTCCTTCAATCTGACAATTTCTCCCAAGATCAAGCCCAGAAATCTATCCATATCCCATAGTTCGCCTTCTGTGATACCTGCTTCCTCCTCAAACCTCAGTCTTCCCTCCAATTCTGTGACTTTAGGCACAAACGTCGGACACGCCTCGAACACCACTTCATCGCCTTCAAATGCCTTCTCAAATGACATTTTCGTCCTCAGACTCATCGTCGGATCTTGAATGATCAAAGTCTTCTTTGCGGATGCTAGTAGCCCATGCTTCTGCAACAACTTTTTCGTCTCTATAGCATTGGCACCGCAATTGGTGCTTTTGTCCTCCACCAGCACCTTCACACCAGAGTCTCGCACCTTGTCTCCAGAAAAGCAGGCGTCGAGGATCTTTTCCATGACTTGGGCTTCTGGCAGCCCATTGATTTGTTCAGCGAGATGGGCATAGCGAGGGTTGTTTGCCACTGCGCTGTAAAGATGTGGAGTTGAGTGTCCTATGCCGCCGCATAATACGACCGTAGATGTGAGATATGAATTGCGTTGTTGGAGAGCATGGAAGAGTGTTTCAGCGCAATGGAAGATAGCGCTTACGCAAAGCACGATGGTATCGTAGTGTTGGGACACTTTCGTGCCGGAGTCGAGTCGCACTTGCTCGTGAGAGACGAAAGTCGAGATGATGTTCACGTCGTCTACAAGTGTCATGTCGATAAACTTTGTGATGTGTAATAAATGGACGGATGATGGTTGTTGAGTTGAGAATGTTAGCAGGCACGGCAACGTCACTGGAGTGGAGCTGAAAAACGATTGAACAGCAAGACGGATTCATTGATCCAACAGTGCCTGGATACTTGTAATTATCTAAGAGGCATCTTGGTCTTTCATATACATCCTGCTGTACAGAATCGAAGCAAGGCATAGTGGTAGGAAGATACAGCCAGGGTGATATGCTTGACCAGCAACCTGGAGCCTCGGCATCCCCTCGACTCCCCGCACATCCGAGGCGGCTATCACATCGATGGAGATCTACAGTTCTTGTGACTTGTCGAAATTTCGTGTTTGTATTTTCTGAAGTCGATCGAAAATGTCACAAACAGAAGCTCCTTGGCAATCGATTGCTCGTCGCAAGCAGCAAGAACAACTGAACTCCATACCTAAAGACTGGATTCTCAAAACTCGCCCAGCAGCCAATCGAAACAATGTGTTGACCATCCCTCGAGAATGTGGTCTTTTGAGTGCTCGGGAGATCGAGCTCACGGAGCGATATGATGCCACTGCGTTGGTGCAAGAGCTAGCAGCAAGGAGGTTGAAGAGTGTAGATGTTGTTACTGCATTTTGTAAACGAGCAGCTATTGCCCAACAATTGGTAAGTCGTCATTAATACACGACACAAGAAATCTTGCTGATTAAGATACAGACAAGCTGCCTGACTGAAATCATGTTCGACGAAGCAATTGCCAGGGCTAAGCAGCTGGACGACCACCTCGCCAGGACCGGCAAACCCATGGGCCCTTTGCACGGCTTACCTATATCAATCAAAGACTCTTTCAAGATCATCGGTAAAGATGCATCTATTGGCTATGCATCTTTGTGCTTCAAACCTGCCGAGTCTAATTCAGCATTGGTTGTAATGCTCCTACAAGCAGGAGCTGTCATCCATTGCAAGACGAACGTCCCTCTCACGCTGCAAGCACTGGACTCTCACAACAACGTCTTCGGCCGCGTGCTCAATCCTGCAAATTTGAACCTCACCGCTGGTGGTAGTTCAGGTGGTGAAGGAGCCTTGATCGCGATGCGTGGCAGTGTCCTGGGCGCGGCTACTGATGTGGGAGGTAGCATCCGCATACCAGCGATGTGTAATGGACTCGTAGGCGTGAAGCCTAGTCATGGCCGCATACCATATGCTGGACAGGAAAGCGGTAGCATTCCTGGCACTGAGACCTTAGGAATCAGAGCTGTTGCTGGTCCGATTGCTCACAGCGTCAGAGACTGCGAGCTGTTCTTCAAAGTTCTTGGAGATCTCGAGCCTTGGACATTCGATCCCGAGTGTGTTGCGCAAACATGGGAACAGCAGGTCGTACGCAGTGCTCTCAGGACGCCATCGCTATCCGACCATATGAGAAGGCTGAGAGTAGGCATCGTGACATCTGATGGCATTACAACTCCTCTTCCACCTGTTCAGACCGTTATCGAGGAGATTCGCACTACATTGAAGAGCAATGCTGCCATCGAAGTTGTGGAGTTGGATATCACCTCCTTGTTTTCGCAATGCCAAAAACTTGCCAACGGCTTGTTCGGAGTGGATGGCGCGAATGCAGCTTTCGATCTCCTTGAGGCCACATCGGAGCCGATTTCACCTTGGCTCAAGTCACGCCTGCGCCGCAAGACGAGCCTCACAGCGGAGAAGATACGCGATCTTCAAGCACGACGCAACGAGTTGCAGACACGCTTCCTTGATGTCTGGAGATCAGATGGCGGTTATTGGAAGGATGCAACAGGAAGCGCCAGCAGCCTGGACGTTTTCATCTGTCCGGTAGCGCCTCATCCAACCCCGTTGATCGATACCTGGAACACCTCCTCGTACACTTCCTCGTTCAACTTACTCGACTATCCAGCGGCAAGTTTACCTATCCGTCCCATCCGAGTTACAGATCTCAACACTGAAATGACTGATCAATCTTCGGCACCGAGTGGCTGGGATAAGTATAACCGCAAGCTCTGGGACGGCAATCGTAGTTCATTCCTTGGCGGCACTTTGTGTGTGCAGGTGGTATCTCAGCGAAAGCAGGAGCGGGTATTGTTGCAGGCGTTGTCGAAATTGCAAGATTCGCTTGCAGGACTCAAGGAAGACAAGGCGGTGAAGCCAAGACTAGATGTGAGCGGTAGACAGCAGGTAGCAGCATCATTGACGTGGGAAAACCAAAGACCAGTGTGCGTTCGACGGCTCATTGCAGTGGAGGAGCGGCATATCACAGCAATTATGCGCACATCTGTGTAGGAGCTGCATGTCAGTCGACGGCTCTCATGCAGTCGCGGCTTCAGATAGAACGCGTTGTGGTGCAACGTGGAAGTCTCGATCCTCTCTGCATGTTACGGGACTTCTGCTGACAGCGCAACCGAGCACAACAAAACTCTTTGAATCTCTGATCATGCATGCAAGAGGTGGAATGTCTTTAGCAAACAAGCTCTCTTTGATTAAAACGATGGAAACATTGACGGACCCTACTTAATTTAGGGCTCTGTCTTTCTCTCGGGTTGTGGAGGTCCACTTTTGATACAGCGCCCGAGCTTTTTGACACTTCTGCTGCACGTCAACTTTTCGAGAAGGAGATGACTCGTTCCTGTCGCTGCGACTTTCCGTTCTAGAGAGCGGTCACTTGCATGACTTTGACATGTCTTCGAACTCGAGTCTCTGAACCATCTCCATCCTCCAAGGACAAGCTGTGTTCAATTCAACTATGCGTGCAAGCAAGGCCGCAACAGTTGATGCGGTCACTTTATCGGCACCCGACTCTCATAATCCAACAAGTCTCTTGCCGACCTGCACGTCCGTATAGAAAACTGTGATTACGATGTTGTCGTCCCATAGGCGGGGTCCACGCCACGGGCGGAGATCGGGATAAATCAGACGGCGCCATGTGTCCTCATGCACATCATGCAAGCAACAGGTGAAAAAGACCACTCAACGGCTGTGCTTACTTGCTATTCTCGAGAATAGTTCGCACGTTTGTTTGTGCAACCAACAGCCGAGACTCGACCGTTATAATCGCTCGAGCTCGTGGCTGTCTCTGTCTCCAACGGCTATACCAGATCTCTAGAGAGATAAGCAAGCAACACAACCACCAACGAATGTCAGCTTGGGCACCGATAAATTGGAACTTGATAGCCGCTCAGCCTACCACGTCGCGCCAGAAGAGATGCTACGCCGCTAGATCAGGGGTCAACGAGATCGTGTCGCCTCGATCCCGGGTCCGGACCTTCTCATCGCTAGAGTGCTTTCAGTGTGCCTGAAGGCATGCACCATGCAAGCTCCAGTCACACCCTCCTAGGAGGAAAATCGTTAATCAATTAACACGCACCGGCCCGTGACGGCGCTAAATAGCACTTGGCTATCTACGATCATCAACGGGGACGCAGCCGAATGGAGAGATGGTGCAATTTATCCAAGAACAGCGATCGACACCCACACACCTTCGGCCACATGCCAACAATAAGCCATGCGAAAACTGCATGCATTGGCTTGCCTTACCAGACGAGTTGATTATCCATTGACAAAGAAGATTAAGCTAGGTCGCACGGAATCAAAGAAGAACTAGTGACGCGTGGTGTGGAATGTTGGGGCCTTCTCAGCGCAGAAGACGAGGCTTTTGCCCTCCAGTCTCTTTGTTCATAACTCCGACTCTCTTTCTATCCCACCCATGGGGTGACGTCCCTCTTTTGAAATCTCGTTCCCCCCAAACAGAGGTCCCAGTTAACTTGGCCTTGTCGCCACTCGACTACAATGATGGCTTCGAACCTTACGCCAGCAACACAAGCTCCGGATGGTCGGGTTAGCAACCTCATTAATCCCACCGGTGTTGGGTATCGCGTTACCGTCACCAACATTGTCTGTATAGTTCTTTTCATGATTGTAGTAGTTGTTCGTTTGATTACTCGAATATTTCTTAATAGATCATTTGGTCACGATGACTGTAAGCGTACATTCTCTGCTGCTTGGTGGAATGGAAATACTGATTCCAAGTCTAGCACTCATTCTATTCGCTACTGCATCATTCTTAGCCATCATGGGCGTCTTCCAATGGATGGTATCACTAGGACTAGGAAAACACCTTTGGGACGTACCACTGGAAAACTATTCGCCCAGTTTCCTCCGCGCCTGGCTCACGGCAGCTGTACTTTACTCAGCATGCATGCTCACCATGAAGCTGTCCGTGCTCATGCTATACTCGCAGGCGCAGCTCAAGATGTCGCTTCCACAGAAACGCAAGAGCGGACGTCGCCA
>Ga0181464_1001505_pt1 | contig 11705 bp, 14 predicted proteins | sample InSIn2gowninarea_FD_119074 | JGI IMG/M metagenome (GOLD analysis project Ga0181464, IMG submission 119074) | Clean room microbial communities from NASA Spacecraft Assembly Facility at Jet Propulsion Laboratory, Pasadena, California, USA -... ...
CACACAATCCAAAAATCCAAATTTCATACAAATGGAACCAAGAAGGACATGCCTCAGTAAACAAAATCAAAACAAGCTTAACAAGGTGAAAGAAACATCAAAGGACAAGCTACACTGGTCTATTCAGTAGGTAGGGATTTCCAACAAGAATAATTGAGCTCAATTTGGACTTCAGAAAGTTCCTCAAAAACATCATCAAAGTGGCGTGACACATATAGAAATTGGCGCGACGCACAGAGGTTTTTTTGACCAATTTTCCACCTTCCGGCTCAGAAATTCAGCCAGTTTGACTAGTTTTGCTTTGTGATGTAATTTTTTACTTATCTTGATGTAATTGAGTGAACATGATATAATTTTGGTACTTATTTACTTGTTCTAGAGGATTCATTCATCAAAAAGTGAAAATTTAATGAATGAATCAATTTCCTACCTTATAGAGGCAAGTTGTTTTCACTACCTAGATTTTAGTGTTTTGTTTAGAATTGGTTGAAACAACTCCTAGAATGATGAGCTCTGCCCCTAGAGGCAAGGGAATGGGTTGGGCTAGTCTATATCATGTAATTTCTAAGTAATTTTCATGGTTGGACTCTTGGGAAAAGTTTGACACTCTATTGTACATTCACTTCTGCATTTTTGGCTAAGGAAAGACCAGGGTTTTGCAGCACTGTTTGGGATCCATGTGGCTTTATGTTTTGATGGTTTTCTTCTCTGAGTAATTGTAAGTTTTTCAAGTGTTATGTGTACCATTTTCAAAGCCTTCTTCTTCTGAATTTGAACAAATGAGTGATTAAGGTAGAATCCATAAATGTTATGCTCTGCCTTTGAATTTGTTTAAATTTTCATGTTTTCATCTATTTACGGGGATTTCTTGAGACTCTCTTGCTCTCCTTAGCTTCTCACCAGTCTGATCTATCCATCTCACTCACTTTAAAGCATCTAAACTATCGCCTTCCTTGCCCCAATCAGACCTCTGCAGAAACTGTGCCTCATCCCTGAGCCCAAATTTTCCTTTCCCATTTTTTCAACAAAACCTTAAAAAACTCAAATCAAACCCTTTGCACTTAATACCTAGCCTAAGATCAGTTGCAAATTTGGTCATCTCGAGCCTCATCGATTACCTTTTTCTGAGATCAACCCAGAGATAGCCCTCTCCTGTCCTCGTAGGGCTAGCTACGAGGCTGAGCATGGTTTGATGTGGACCTAGAACCTTGTCTTTTTAGTCTAAGACAAATCTAGGCTCTAACACTTGCGACAATTAGTGATCATCTCATGTTGTCAGTGTCGCACCTGTGACGATTCCTATAGGGTTAACTTTTACAGCCCTACCTCCTGAATAGACCAGTGTAGCTTGTCCTTTGATGTTTCTTTCACCTTGTTAAGCTTGTTTTGATTTTGTTTACTGAGGCATGTCCTTCTTGGTTCCATTTGTATGAAATTTGGATTTTTGGATTGTGTGACCTAGGTCTTTTAGGGTTCCATCAAGAATTCGTTGGTTTTGGGTTACTTATCCTTTCAAGTTTCTGAGCTACATCCACAATAGTCTTATTGATTTGTTTGAAGCTATTCTCTTGCTACCTTCCCATATTCCTGGTTGATCCGTAGTGATTGGTCATCAAACTAGCTTATTGTGTTGATTTGATTTCCATTCATTATTGAAGCATAGATTACATTTGCCTTTTGATCAGTCGGGTTGTGCATTAGCTTGTTTGTTATTTACTCCAAAAATATAAAAAAATTGCACTCATATAGTATACAAAAATGAAAGCATGTTTGTATTAGTAGATTCTTTATGATTAGGAATTGAAAAGTGAAATTGAAATCTTTCATTTTTCGTCATAGTAGTTGCGAGATAAGCGGAAAAAGATGCATTGTGTTTCCTATTGATTGGATTACTTGCTTGCACTTTTTTCTTACATTTTCTTGTTATTGTCTTCATTCGCTTGGAGATGAACTCCTTAGCCTCATTTAGGTAGTCGTTCATTGAAAGGAATGGTTTTTTTCTCATCTAGTTGCATTATAGGAGTGTTAAAGATACATTCGATAAGACCTTGAACTTGAGATTTAATTCAAGATTAACTGTTAAAATATATTGAATGAACTTAAAAATGCATTGGAACCTAATGCTCACATATCTAGAGGTCTAGGCTAGAGATGTGTTCTGGCATCGTTAAACCTAGTTCCTATTGTTCTCACTAAGGTTGGGTGGTTCCTCCTTTCGTGGTGCAATAGATGCTAGTACGGATTTGTGCTACTTGTACCATCGCGTATATATTGGGAGACCCCAGTAGGTTATCATCCTATTATCCATATGAAGCCGATTCTACCACCTTACAAGTCATAACGCATCGAACATAGCATTCGTGAAGATTGACTGTTGTACAGAAAGTCCTTGATCATTTCTCTTTCATTTTATTACCAAGGTGTATATGCAATTTTATGATTTGTCTGGTAAACCTCTTGCCTAGAATTCTAGAGCAGTCACTTTCGTTCCTTTTCGACTCTTTAAAAGTAAAAGGATCATCTGAGAACTTGTCCTTTCAGGCTCATCAAACTTCAAAGGTGACTAGAGTCATATTTGGCCCCTTTTCTCAACTCTTTAAACATGAAAAGGCAAAGTTTCATTCCAGCGTCATAAAATTTAGTTGTCATGATAACATTTTACCTATTAATCTTGGCCACATTGTGATCAAATCTTGACAGTTTTTTGCAACCTTATTGATTATATCTTTTCTCCTTGACCTTTTGAGCTGGGCCATCTTGATGGACTCACCGATCTTGTCCTCTTTACCAAGTGACAGAGACCTTGTATGTCCGATCTCTTCGGAGGTATTGACTATTGGTGGTACCATTCCTATTGTTCCAAGTGTTCAACCTCTTGACTCTCGAGCTCTGGGAGAGGAGCCTTTCGATATCAATTAGAACCCTCTCTGGGAGTATTTAGATGAGGACCTCCCATCTACTCCTCCTGGTGTTTCGATTGCAAGCTCTTCTTCCAACATGGATGAGACGAGCTTGTTAGCGGTGAAGAGAACCTTGTGTCAAGCAGAGAACTTCCTTTTCTGCCAAAAGGTTTCCCTTTTAACACTACTCTTGGCATGTCATTACCATTGCGCTATCATGCCTTGTCTGACATCATTAGTTTCACATCTCTAAATCAGAGCTCTATGTGGTCTCGTACTATAACCCTGACTTCAGGGCCTTTCATGGATTTGACTTCCACACCTCAGACTCAGGTCACATTAGTCACGTTTGTTCTGTCAAAGCCCACTATTTGTGTGGCCTCTACAACTCCTTCCATTAGTGAAGTTACTACATCCTTGGTGGTTACTATTGTTACCGGGCCCTCTTTTGAACTTGCCAATGGTGGTCCTTCATCCTTGGCATTCGGAGTCATTCACCACTTTCTTCTCGTTCCATTCCGGTAGGATGGTCATATGAGAAATACATGTTTTCTCTTCAAAACTCGAACCATAACCCTCTGGGCTCCCAACCGCCTTCCTATCTGCATATACTGTTGCACTATTATGATCCCCTAGGGGCTCATATTTATCACACTAGGTCCCTCCCTCTAGAGCCCACAGTTGAAATTTTTGTTCCATTGTCGGTTGCCTGGAACCACACCACTTATCATGGTCCATAAGGCCAAGGGAAACTGTTTCAAGGGAAAACTTTAGGCCTACAAGAACAATCCTTTCAGGGACAACTTTTGGCCTCCACAAATGCCTTTTTTGTTTATTTAGGGCAGCCTTCTGGTTAACTAGGTCATCCTCAACCCCAACTAGGCCAACCCGTTGCCTAGCAAGGCCAGCCTTCTGGGCAGTTAGGTCAGCCTTTGTTTTAGCAAGGCTAACCTTTTCGACAGTTAGGTCAGCCTTTTTTTTAGCAAGGCCAACCTTCTGCCCAACAAGGTCAACCCTCTGGTCAACTAGGACAACCTCAGTTCCAGAATGGCCAACCTGCTATCTAGCCAAGTCAACCCTCTAGTTAAATGGGCTAGCCTCAGTTTCAGGAAGGTGAACCTATCACCCAAAAAGCTCAACCTTTTGGACAAGTAGGTCAGCCTCAGTTCCAACAAGGCCAACCTTCTAGCCAGTTGGGTTAGCTCCAATTTCAACAAGGACATCAGTCCAGTAAAATCAATCCACCTCTTAGTTAACTAGGCATTTAGATGCTAGCTAGTTCTCAAGCCCCACCCGGTTTCCAAACTCAGGCTGGACTCCAAGCTCAACCTGGTCCCCAAAATCAAGTTGGATTTCAAGCCCAACCTGTTTATCAAATATAGCCTGGGCCTCAGGCACAGTTTGGACCTCAGCCACAATATGGTCACCAAGTACCTCAGTAACCCCAAGGGTAACCTCAGGGTGTTATGTATCAAAATTATTAGCAACCATAGGTAAATCCTTATCAAAAATTTTAGTAGCCATATGTTGCCCCTGTTGGTAAAGCTGGTAACCAATGGTTTTTTTGTGGTCAAAATCTGAGACAACAACCAGGTTATGGCATTAACCCACACAACTATAACCCTTATGGACAAAATCCTTATGGACAAAATCTATGGGGGAAACAAGGCTCTAGTTGGAACCCTAATGATAGCCCTTATTATAGGCCTATGATGTCCTTTAATCCTCAATTACCTTTTCTTGCAACTGTGGAACTGGCCGATGTGTCCAAGCTGAAGAATGACCCTATCCTTCATAATCCGTATTGGCCACTAGTTCCGACCAAAATTCCCGGTGATTACCCTAAATTCAATGGTAAATCTGGAGAGGATCCCCAAGTGCATGTTATAACTTATCACCTCTGGTGCTCATCTAACTCATGGCTTGATGATTCTATCCGCCTTCATCTTTTTCATAGGACTCTTACTGGTTCCGCTGAAAAATGGTATATTGAGCTTACCCATGGAACTTCCCAAGACTTCAACTCGCTTGCAATGGCATTTCCTACCCATTTTTAGTTATCGATTCATTATGAAATGGGAACACATCTCCTTACTTCTCTGAAACGAGGACACGACTACTCACATCTCTGATCATTTTCATGAATGGATAAAGTGGTGCCATTTTATTAAGTTCTAGATCCCTGATCTGCTTCTGACTAACTGGTTTACTACCTCTTTTTTCAGTTCGATATCCTATGGGGGCATGTGTTACTGAAGAGCAAGCTATCACTCATGCTCAGTATCTTGATTTGGTTTATTCTCAATCTGGCATGCTTTATGATGTCTTGCTTGATACTCCAGGACCTGGAGCTTCTAAAGCTCCATCGATGATGTCATTGCTTCTGTTGCTTCATCTTCTCAAAAGTCTTCCACGACTCATGCGAAACAAAAACCTACTACTCCTAGTGAAGATGCTTCTCAGATCACATCTAATACTGGCAAAACCTTTGAAGTTAATGCCGTTTAGTCCATCACAGCAGATAAAACTTAGAAAGGTAAGAAGAAGGGAAAAGGTAAAAATAAGGTTGATCCACTGAAGCAAGATCCTCCTAAGCCTCCTATTGATGATGGTTATAAACGAAAAATGAAGTATCCTTGTCTTATCTATGATGAGGATCACTACACTAAAGACTGTCCTAGATGGTATGAAGTTAGTTGTTTTCTTAAGGGGATTCTAGGAACTCCTGCTATACTTAAAGAGCCTTTTCCCTCCCAACAAACTCATATGGTGGTTGATCAACCTCAGTCCTCTTCCACTTTTGGCTCCCAAGTTTTTATGGCTGGGACTATCCATATTCATGTGAGTACTCAAGCAAAAGAGTATCTTCCATCTATCAGAAAGGAACCTGAAGTCCCTTCGAACTTTCCTTCATCCAGTTCTGGCCCTCTTCATATTGAACGACCCAGCACCGAGTCTGTCATTCGAACTCCTACTAAGGGAGTTCTTCAGAAATATTCCTATAACCCCAATTCCCGTGCTACACAACACTATAGTATTTTTGAAGACTTAGCCCAAGCTCCTTCAGCTATGTCTGCTTTGGAAGTTCTCGAGAGTTGTCCCCCTCAACGGAAGTCTTTGCTATCAGCCATTGGTGGCATTGACCTGGGAAATATGGAATTAATTACATTCGATCTTGAGAACCATGTGTCATGATTACCTCATTAGATTTCTTTTTTCATTCAAGTCATCATTAACTCGAAGAATATTCATCATACTATTATTGATGAGGGTGCCTCCACTTGAATCATGTTAGTTGTTTGTTGGAAGGCCATCAGTTCTCAGTCTTTGAGCCAATCTTCTAATACTTTGGAAGCCTTTGATGGAAGAGATTCTCATCCATTTGGTATTCTCCCACGCTTGCCTATCACCCTGGAAGGGAAGATAGTTGAGGTCGAAGTCGAAGTTGTTGATGCTAATTTGACTTACAACCTTTTGTTAGGGCGAAGCTGGATGTACGCTATGCGTGCGGTGGCTTCGTCATTATTTCATGTACTTTGTTTTCCTCATCAGAAGAGGATCATCACAACTGATCATTTGTCTTTCTTCACTTTCTCTTCCTCGGATGGCAATGTTTCATTTGTGGAGCATATCAGTATTTCCTATGAGAGTGTGGGTGTTGGACTCTTTAAATATCTTGCCCTTATGGGTGTTTTTTCACACCCACCTCCCAATATCACCTCTGTTAATATGATTTCTATCAATCTTGATCCTTGGGTGGTTCCCCCTGTCGATCAGGTAGATTCATGGGGTGAGCCATTGAGCCCTGTTGAGCTCAACTATGTTGAAATCATTTCAGCTTCAGTTTCATCTTCTGACTCTGCTCCTTTGAGCAGATCTCTTGACACATATGTGCAATCCCCTTGGCTTGGAAACCCTATTCCTTTGGATCCATTACAAGAGATATTTCTTTCCGATGAAGTAATTCTTGATACCATGTCTTTAGAGGATCCTCCTTAGTTCGATCATCACCATCGTTCCTCGTTCCTCCCAAGCCATGGGGCCATGACTGCCTCTTTAGGTAAGTTTACTTCTTGTATTCCTTCTCAGCCACTTTATATGCCTATTCTAATTCATGAGGTTTTCTCTGAGGGAAATATGGGGACTATTACGCAAACCATGCCCATCGACATCTCTGTTAAACCAAGGATTGTTGAAAATATTCACATTGGAGTTACTTGTTCTTCTGAGGAGATCTAACTTTACACCGACCTTTTGTGCGAGTTTTGTGATGTGTTCGCATGGTCATATGAAGAAATGCTCAGTATTGATCCAAGTATTGTGGTAGAAAAGATACCTATGTACCTTGGTGCAAAGCGAGTTCGACAATGTTTATGCCCCGTGCACCCGAGAAAAGTTGCAGCCATCAAAGGAGAAGTTGAAAAACTTCTCAAGGTAGGCTTTATTTATCCTATCCCACTGACAGACTGGGTATTTAACATTGTCCTTACAACCAAAAAGTAGGGCACTATTAGGGTTTGTGTTGATTATCGTGACATCAATCGCACATGTCCGAAAGATAACTATCCTACTCCCTTTATTGACCAACTTATTGACGATTGTGCTGGAAGTGAGATATTCTCTTTTATGGATGGCTTTTTTGGTTTCAACCAGATAAATATTTCACCTACCGATTAACACAAAACTGCCTTCATCTACCCATGGGGTACTTTTGCTTACAAAAATCTCCCTTTCGGCCTAAAAAATGCTAGTGCCACTTTCCAGCGAGCAATGTCCTATGCTTCTGATGACATCCATCACATTGTTCAGCTGTATTTGGATGATCTTCCGGCTCATTCAGCTAAATGCTCTGACTGTCTGAACCACCTCCACCAGATTTTTCTTTGTTGTAGACATTACCGTATTCGTCCCAATCTGCATAAGTGTGTCTCTATATCGAATCCGGTAGACTCCTTTGGTTTGCCATTTCTAAAGAGGGCATTCATCTCAATATCCTCAAGGTCGAAGCTATATTGAATCTCCCACCTCTTACTTCTTTGCATCAGTTGGAGAGTTTGCAGGGAAAAGCCAATTTTCTACGTTGTTTTATCCCTAACTTTGCCAAGATTGCTAAACGTTACACGTGTCTCCTTAAGCATGAAACTCCATTTATTTTGGATGGCATCACCCAAAATTCATTCGAGCAACTCAAGACACTTGTTGTTTCTACTCCTTTGTTGCATCCACCTGACTATCATCGTGAATATTCTCTTTATCTAGCTACCACTGATAGTACTATTGGTATGGTTTTGGTTCAAGACAATGATGATGGTTTCGAGCACGTTATCTATTATCTTAGTTGCAACCTTATTAACACCTAGAATCATTGTGCTTATGTCGAGAAGCTTGCCTTGGAAGCTATCCAAGTTGTCTAATACTTTCGTCATTATATTCTGTTGCGTACGATGACTGTGATTTCAGATTGCAACCCGATGACCTACATTTTGTCACTTCAATTTCTAGGGGGCAAGTACTCGAAATGGATTGTTACCCTTCAAGAGTTCGATTTGGAGTTTACTACTGCCAAGTCGAAAAAGTCACTGGTCTTCACTAAGTTGATTTTCTCATTATCATTTGCTTCCGCTCCCTCTCAGATAGAGGACCGCATTCCGGATGACACACTTTTCTTGATCAGTACCCTCGATCCCTGGTACAGTGACATTATTTTCTACCTACAGATGTCTTCCTTCTATCTTGATTTGTCTAAGGATGCTCGACGATGTATTCATCACCATTCTTAGCCCTATCATATTGTTGGAGACACTTTATACCATCTCGGCATTGATTCAGTTATTTGTTGTTTTTTGAATTTCGAGGAAGTTGAAAGAGTCTTAAATGACTGCCATGTTGGAAATAATACTGAGAGGGCGGGGTGAATCTGTATTAACATGTCAATAATTTTTCATTTCCATAATTAGAGTCATATACGTTACTTCAGTTGATGTAACTTGCGTGTATACGCAACTGTGTTTAAGGTAGCGAGCGGATATCCTGCAAACTTATGATTCAATTAGTTCATCATATGTTAATCTTTAATCAGTGCATCATAACCATATAAACAGTAATTAAGTGTAGTAAAAACAAAGTAGACAATCACACATGAACACAAGATATAAGGTGGAAACCCAATGTGGGTGAAAACCACCTGCTGCGATTGTCTCTATCTTCTTTTTAAATTAGGAACTCCTTTTTACAATTTTTGTACTGGTGTAGTCTTATACCAATAAGCAGGTTTCTACCTACAGAAGGCTACAACCTTCTCTTATTCTCCAGCTTCTCCTAGAAGGGAGCTACAACCCCCCTAGCTCCTATACTAGCTGATATGTCTACTAGTACATAGGTGCCAGCCTACAGAAGGCTACAACCTTCTCTTTTCTTCTAGGGACCATGTTTCATAATTTTTCAGATTAGATCCATCAATAGCATCATTCAATCATCAAATACATCTGCATAAAAAAATCTCCTTTGCAACAACTACAACTGAATCAACCAATCAAATTGACAACCCTTCAATCTGATGCTGTAACAAGAACACAGTAACCAGAACCCAAGCCAAAACCCAGAACACTGCAACAACAAACAGAAGTAGCTAAAACATATTTTATAAGGTATACGCTACTTCCATGTGTCGAACCTACGTGCATACACACTTTTCTCAAGGCGAACCTACGTATAGATACGTAAATCAAATTTAAGATGTATATGCTGTTTTGATATGCAGAACAACCATGTATACACGCCTTTTCTAATGTGAACCTGCGTACAAATCTATAAATGATGATTTAAACATTTCAAGAATTCTAGACTTCAATTATACCCAGATCATCATATTTACAGACTACAACATGTGCCAGTTATTTAGATAAGTGATTAAACCACATAAAGATACTTCTCTTCAAGCCTTAAGATCTTGACCCATCATTAGATCTTATGCTTCATCAAGAACTAAGGTTCATCCTTGGTTCAGATCTAGCTATGCACCATAACCCATTAACCTGTATGCTAGATCTTTATTTTAATCATATATGCAATACTTGAGTACTTTTGCCTAATGATCTTCTCCTCCTTTTATAGTCTTAGGCCTTACTCAATACCATGGACCAAAGCCAGTTAGGACCAATACCTTGGACCAAATACCTGGGGTCAACACTTCGGACAAGATATCTTGGACCAATACCATGGATCAAAATACCATGGACCAAATACCACTGACCAAAACATATATTTCCAACATGTATGTGCCTTTGCTTCTATGAAAATGTGTGTGTATGTTATACGCTTCTTTTGGTCTACTAACCTGCGTGTACACACAACTTGGTCAGTGGGGAACCTTCATATACCTCTTTTCATTCATTCCGTGAGTCTAAACTATGATCTATCATCTGAGTGAGTTGCCATCAAGGATAACACCTGTGTCATAGTGGCAAATCTGTGTCATAATGCCAATAATCTCCCCCTTTGGACTTGATGGCAACCCCAAGTCACTTTCCCCCTTTGTCATCAAGGGCAAAGGGTTATAATCCCCCTCAATAGATGCAGAATTCTTTGATATGTTGAAGTGTGCTGATTGAGCTCCATGATCGACCCAATGCTCCACCTGAATATAAGCAAGGTCTGCAAAAAAATGTTCTAAAAGAAGAACATGACTCTATACATACATCATAAATTACTTTCCTATCACCAAATACTCATACATACATCCATCTCCCAACCAAGTGGGGATATACCAAGTTTGACTCATCCATCCAACCAAGTTGGGATATACCAATTGTTTGTACATGTCAAGATAAGAAACATTACATCATCCATCCCATGCATAGTGGGGTAACAAATTAGGTTGTTTCATGACCCTTACATTAAAAGATATACATGACATATATAACAAAGACCAAAGCAAAAACTTTCATCAACAACATCTATCAATCAGCATCCAGACCAGCAACCATGTTCTCCCCATGCACTTGTTCCACTTGAATAAAAAACAACTGTGTGAATTTGTACCAAGATCTTCTAAGATAATGCGAACAATTCATTATTAGAAGTATATGCTCCCCCTGAACTTGTGCCATATGTTCATTGTCAGATCTAATCATTTCATATAATGGAAGAGTTATCAAGGCATCATCACCAATTAGATATACATCAAGCTATCAACAACTTTTGAAAGCCAATATACTCCCACATGTCATCCATAGACTGTAACCAACATCAAGCACAATAGATAATTTACTTAACCATATCAGACCCCATTCATTCTGAGTTTGTCCCACTGCTTTGCCTCAAACCAACGTATACACAACTGTATCCATAGAAAACAAAGTATGTATGTGGCTATGCTTCATGAAACTCGCGTATAACCACCTTTCTCTGAAATAGAGAAGATTTAATAGCAAGATGATGCATCAACTACTCCCAGCTTCTGTCTGAGATATTCAAATGTTTCTCTGGGCAGTGGTTTGGTGAATATATCAGCAACCTATTCTTTGGAGGGAACATACTCCAATTTGATCTTTTGTTCAAGCACTTTTTCATATAGAAAATGATATTTGATGGGTATGTGCTTGGTCTTGGAATGCATGACTGGATTTTTTGAAATACTGATGGCACTTGTATTATCACATAGAATGGAAATGGGTGGAGTACATGTGATCTGAATGTCTTACAATGTTTGCATAATACAAAGGAGTTGTGTGCAGCAAGATGCAGCAGCCACATAGTCTGCTTCAGTTGCAGATAATGCAGTTGAACTTTATTTCTTGCTGAACC
>Ga0181464_1001507_pt1 | contig 11699 bp, 8 predicted proteins | sample InSIn2gowninarea_FD_119074 | JGI IMG/M metagenome (GOLD analysis project Ga0181464, IMG submission 119074) | Clean room microbial communities from NASA Spacecraft Assembly Facility at Jet Propulsion Laboratory, Pasadena, California, USA -... ...
AACTTGGTGAAGTAAACTGATCCATGCAATTCATCCAATAATTCATCAATGACAAGAATGGGAAATTTATATTTAATAGTAAGCTTGTTTAACTCCCTATAATCTGGATACATGTGCCATGATCCATCCTTCTTGTGCACCAATACTACTGGAGTAGAGAAAGAACTTTGACTAGGTTGAATTATACTAGCCTCTAGCATTTCTGCAACCATACGTTAAATTTCACTCTTTTGGGCATAAGGATATCTTTATAGCTTTATGTTTGGAGGAACACTTCCTGAAATCAAATGAATAGCATGATCTTGATCATGAATAGGTAGGAGACCTTTGGGAGTCACAAATACCTTGGAATGATTTCCCAAGACTTTTTGGAGATCTGGAGAAATGGATGATTTTGATGTGGGAACCTCTAGCGAACATAGTTGTGCAATTACACCTCGTTGTTCCCTTTTTAGAAGATTTTTTTATACCATTAGAGCTGATTATATTTCTTAATTTCCCTGTAATACCGCATAATTCAAATTCATTTCCATCCGTAGAAAATTTCATGAAATGTTCTTGAAAATTAAAATCTATTGTACCCAAGGATTGTAGCCATTGGACTCTTGGTACAACATCAGCACCTACCATTCGAATGGAAAGCATTGGGCTATTCAATACATATTCTCCCATGGATAGCTTGATATTATGGCACTTTCTAGAGAAATTTATGGTTCCTCCACATGCAACCATTACTTGACACTCTGGTGCTAGATATAGGAAGAAATTCAATTCTTTTGCTGAATAAAAGTTTGGGTACTTCCTAAATCAATCAAGAATATTACATTTTTCTTCTTGATATGTCCTTTTATCTTGATAGTTTGAGGAGTGGTAATTCCAGCTATTACATTACAAGATATGGTTGGATTCTTTTCTTCTTTATCTAGGGTTTGTTTTTGGAGTATATCCTCTTCTTTTGACATTTCTTGTGCCTTTTCTTCCTCTTCTTCACAATCGATGTAGAATAATTTCTTCTTGGCACACTTATGACCTTTAGTGTATTTTCTATCACAACTGTAACAAATCCCTTTTTCTCTTTTTTCTTCCAATTGTTGTGGTGTCAACCTTATAGGTTTTGGAAGGCTAGCGGAAACAACACTTCCATCTTTATAGTTGTGAGTGGGTTGTAGGCTTCTTGGTGCCATAATTTTTCTTTCCATTTTTCTTACTAACTTGAATGCCTTCTCCAACGAATCAAGTTCCCAAAGGTGAACACCATGTTGGATGTTATCATTTAAAGTCCCTAAGAACATATCAATCCTATGTTGCTCTCGAATATTTTTTTACCCTTATATTCAATTTTTGGAAGTCCTGAATGTGCTCCCTCATTGAACCCTTTTATTTGAGGTTTATCCATTGGCTAAAAAAAGTTTTCTTTTTTGTATCCGCATAATGTGTTTTCATTTCTTTCGTAAAAATTGCTGAAGTCACAATTTCTTTACAAGCACAAAGCCATCGATACCATGCAAACTGGTTTGGTTCGAAATATAAAGTTGTAATGTGTACCTTTTGTGTGTTTTTCACATTATGGAGATCAAAAAATTGCTCCATTTGTAGTATCCATGTTACAGGATCCTTGCCATCAAACTTCCTCATATCAATCTTTGGAACATGGTGGGTCTTTGTTCCAATGTTAGAGTTTATGAAATCATGATTAACATTTCTTTTGTTCTCACCATGAGCTTTGTCTATAACATTTTCACCATTAAAAATCTTTTCTTCTAGTAAATTTTTCAAACCTTCCTTCAATCCTTCAATGTCTTTCTTCAAATATTTCATGTTGTCATTCTTCAAATCATTATTAACATTCCTTTTGTTCTCATTATGAGTTCCCTCTCCTACCATTTTTCCATTAGGAAGAATTTCTAGTAATAATCTTTTCATACCATCCATCTTAGCTTACATCTTAGCTTCCATGCCATCCATCTTAGTTTCCATGATATCCATCTTAGTTTGCACGCCATTCATCTTAGCTTCCATGCCATTCATCTTAGCTTCCACACCATTTATGTTAGATTCCGTTCCATTTATCTTAGCTTCTATTAGCTTTTGTGAGAGTGACATTTGTTGCACTTGGTCTCATAATTTTGATATATCATGTAGCATTTCTTCCGCTTCTTCATGAGACATGCTAGATCTTTCAGGTTGTTTACTAGGTGTTTCCATTCTCTTTCTTTGGGGTATTAACTAATGATAGTAATGCTTCACTATCCCTTTGAATTCCTTCAAACTATTTTTTCAAACCAAGCTTATGCAAATATTTAATAAAAACACACATTTTTTCACTTCGTAGGATCTTGATATTGAATCTGATGTATCTTTGTAATTTCATATTATCCAGTTCTGAAATTACGACATCTAGTAGCCCTTCACGTCCTCTTTCTAATGCCACCAGTCTGATTGGATTTAGATTCTCCAAGAAGGAGTTACACACAATCTCCCAAGATGACCTGATTATATACTTTTTTAGAAGAGAAAACTTGTATGAAGTGCCACGTGTCACTATTTTTACCTTCAGGTATAAAAGATATATAAAGGAAACTACAATCTATCCTCTTTCTATAATTTCTGATGAAATTTCAATCTGATGCTCAAAACAAAAGTTATGATGATTTTCCCTAGGTCACTTGTTTGGAATGTAATTTGGGAGTCTGCAAAAAGGCCAACTTACTTAGATCATATCTCTACAAATATAACATGAAATTATCTGAGTTTTGGACCCAAGGTTTAGCACGATTTCATCCCAAACAGGTTTTATTTTTTTTTCACTTCTGAAACATCACATAAAAGAATTTATAGAGAAAATTCGACAATGACTTATTTGTAGTAGTGAAACCATAGAATCCAAAGCTCTGATACCAAATGTTATGAAACTAGCTCACAAAAAGATAGAAAAGATACATCAACACCTTAGAATTCATCCTCTTAGAGGGGGAAACCTCCTTTGCATTACACAAATGAAAAATTCTTCGATGATTCAAATGAAAAAAAACCTCCTTTGCATATATAGGAGTCTAAGGGTTCACAATATAACGAAGCCAACCTAACAATAATAATTTAAAGGCACATAAATTACAATAGAGGGATCCTATGGGGCATAGTAATAACAATATGGGGAAAATGGGTGCACAAAAATCTTAATAAGGGATATAACTACAATGCTAGGGGGAATCACTACTATTCTAGGGACCCAACACTCTTTCTCATGATCCCTTGCCGTGTGATTTTATTAATTAACCTATTCCAAATTCAAACAATGATCAGGGTGTGGAGCGATAAAAATGTGTCTTTTTAACTCCTAATTACCTTCAAATTAATTATCAACCCAGGGACGACTTTTTATTTCAAGAGTGTACTCAGTTTGAGGCGGCTATTTACTCAAGAGTAATGTTTTGCAGTATAGTGCTTAAAATGCAAAAGTAAATGAAAGCTGGAAACAAAATCTAATTGGAACATCAAGAAACTGAAATGTTAAAAACTAAATCATTCACTCAAACAACCATCAATCGAGGATACAATAGCAATAACTAATTCCTCTAGATATTAATGCAATTTAAATCAAACTAGAACAAGACAATCAATCTGGGAATAAGGAAGCAATAACCAATGTTCTCTATAGTTGTCAGTCCTACTTTAAAGCAATTAAAAGGAAATATAAATTGAACTAAAGCTGCCAATGAAAGTAAACTAGGAAAATTCTTTAAAAGAGAACTATTGCAATTAGCCAACAAAAATGAACAACAAAGTAAATGGGTAGCAAGCCGTAATTGAAGGAATCTAAACAACAAATTCTAATTAATGGAAGTCAAAAACAAAGCCAAATTAATAGCAATCTTTACTCTAAGAATAAATCGGACAGCACACGGAAATAGAACAACATTGATTAATGATAGAATATGAAAAAAAACTGGAAATTCAAATGTAAATACACAATGACTTAACACACAACACACCTTAATAGTAATCCGATCTAGTTATCAATCTCAGTTAGAAAGAGTATGACTACATTTCAAAGTAGAACAACATTGTTTATAGATCCAACAATCGCAAAGAACATAACTCCCAAATGAATTCTGTAATGTTAATGAACAAGTGCACAAAACAATGGCTCTGTAATTAAATAGCAATAATATTCTGTAAAGACTAGGAGTATTATATCAACACTTAAAAGAACAGTGATACAATGCATAGTCAATACAATAATTCTGTCTTTAGAAACCTTAATAAATTAAACATGATATATCATGTGATGTAAACTACAAAACGCATCAGATTACCAAATAGCACTAACAAGCAAAACTACGCATAAAACAAGAAGATAATATATAGCAGCAGCAGCGTACTCCACCAGAGGCTGGGCTCTTAGCCGCTAGTGGATGCTGCTGGGTTACTTTAGGATCAAAGATGGAATGGCAACCAGATTTATATTAAAACATCAAAGTAGAGTTACAGTGGATTACAACAAGAAATCTCTCCATCTCTCAGCCATTATCCATTCTCTCTGCCATCCTCAATTTTGAATCTCTAATTCATCCTCAATTCGATCATTCAAATCCTTCCCCCTCTCTAATCTCTGTTTTCATTTAAATAAAGAAAGATCAGAGAGAAGTTACAACAGAGATAATTACAACATGATTTCTATTACAAAATTAGATTGTTTCCAACCAATTGATTAACAAGAATATATATTTCCATCCATCTTTCAACAAGAGAGAGGCGAATTTGGCTTTGCATCTCAGATTTGGAAAATATCCTCATAGCGAATCTGAGAAAATCGTGCTCAAAGAACCCTGCGTTTCTCCCAATACAAGCTGAATTTGGGAAAACTGTTCTCTTCTAAAGTTAACTTGGTCCATTCTGGACAAAACCCATGTTCTAGATTTTCCAGATTCATCTTCATTTTCTCAGAATGTCAACCACAAAATTGTCACTTCTTATTCCAGCGCATTTCTGAGTTGGCACTTTTAACGATCAAATCTTCAATCTGGAAATTATCTTGGAGGCTAAAAATGGTGAATAATGCTATAACCAATTTATTAAAATTTCATTGATAAAATCATGCATAATCATCAATTTATTAGAAATAAAGAAGAATAAATAACATTCATTCATAAGAGCATAAATCATTATAAAATGGATTTATGTAATAAATTCTAATAAATGACATGATGAAGAATAGTAGAAATGGGTGGAATAAACGTTCAAAAGTGATAATAATAATAGCATATTAATGGCCCAGCATACTCCGACACTCAATATGTTGCATGTCCTCATGCAACAAAAACTGAATATATTGGATGTCTTCAAGCAACCCAAAGACAAAACCCATGTGCTAACCAAGCATTAAAAAAATTTTCATCCCAACTCATGAAATGGATAGAACAAATGAATGCTTCCTTAATTAATGAATATTCAATTTGATCAATCAATATGGCAGAGTGTAGTAATCATAATGTATGCAATCCCATAATTCATAGATTCCTCCCTCCAATTGGAAAAGGAATTCCATCACTTTAAAGCATATGAAAGGGGTTATGCTGACGGAAAAGCAAGGGAATGAACAATATAGTAGTAAATGAAGCAGAGTACACATATCAAGGATAGGAAAGCGAGAGCTATGGTTATAATGAGAGCAATGTGTAAAGATAGTTATGAATAAAATATAGAACGGTTTGGATTGATGATAAATTGTGAAAAAGAAAAGGGACAACAATATGCCAAAAAGATGCTTGACTGACAGCATTCTACCTGAAAATGATGCGATTGATATAAAAATAGTTTCTCATGCATAAAGGTTCAAAACAGGGAAAATTAAGGAAATAACTTCTCTGATAAAAAGAAAAAATAAGAAAAGGGCATTATAGTAATAATTGACAATAAGGTATAAATTCAATACCATAAGTAGAGCCTCTGCTACCAGTAGGCATCTATAGCCTCAGCAGGGTTTCTTTTTAACCCATATGAGCTAAGATCCTCAATTTATAAATGGAGAGTTACATTGTTGTTCTACATAAGAGATCAATGTGCTAGTGTGGTAACCAGATAACCACACTTCCATTCAATGGGATGTAGAAAAAGTGATCAGGCCGGCTCGTGATGAGACCTCTTGTTCCAAGGATAATTGGGTTATCCAATGGATCATAACCCTGGTGTGGTGGCCATAATGGGAATGTCACTTTGTTACAGCCTTATGAACATGGTAGGCTGGCTTGTAATGAGACCCCCTATCCTCCATCTGTGAACAAGATTTTGCTGTTACCACACATTTTTATGATAAAAATAGGGAGGCTCAATACTCATTAAGAGTAGCGATGGTGGAAGAAGTTGAACACGTCAATAGAAAAAAATATACCCATAATCTCATTTATTACAGACAGAGAAGATTATAACCAGGCAGGGTGGAACCAGCACGGTATTAAGGTGATCAATCAATATCATGTACAACAGAAAACAATGTAGTAATGTAGTATATAAATAATTGTGTCCTTTTGAAAATAATCTATCATCAAAGAGATGTTTTGTTAAATATCATAATGTGAATGATATTAACTCGCTTCAATAGAATCCATAATTCTCATCCTCATAAAAATAGTGCACTTCATGCCATAAAAGGGAATCAGTAAAATGTGGTTGAGATGAATTAGGAATAATCCCACAAGAGGAAGAAAAGGGTTGCTCTAAAAGATACTCCTAAAATATTGTTTCTTTAAAGGAACAAAAAAAACACTCAAAAAGTGGTGTTCCATGTAGGGAAAAGCAAAGGAAACGTACACCCAAAAAGTAAAAATACACATAAAAAAGTGTGAAAACGCAAATGCCATTCCTTTGGAAAAATGAACAGCAAAAACTTAAAAGTGTCGTTCCTTTAGAAAAGGAACAAAAAAAATGAAAAGTGACGTTCCTTTGGAAAAGGAACATTAAAAATGCAAGTGATGTTTCTTTGGAAAAGGAATAGAAAAAATGAAAAGTGTTGTTATTTTGGAAAAGGAACAACAAAAGCGCAAGTGTTGTTCCTTTGGAAAAGGAACAACAAAAATGAAAAGTGTCGTTCCTTTGGAAAAGGAACATTAAAAATGCTAGTGTTGTTCCTTTGGAAAATGAACAACAAAAATGAAAAGTGTCATTCCTTTGGAAAAAGAATAGCAAAATGAACCGCAAAAAAGGAACAACAAAATGAACCGTAGAAAAGAAACGAAAAAATGAACTGTGGAAAAGGAACAAAAAAATGAACCGTGAAAAAGGAACAACAAAATGAAAATGAAAAAAGAACGGCTAACACACAAGGTGCTGTTCTTTTGAAAAAGGAACATCAAAATGAAAATGTTTTCCTTTTGGAAAAGGAATAGCATAGACATCAAAAGTGCACACAAATGTTGTCCCTTCAAAAAAGGAACAACAAAATGCACAAGCATAAAATGAAAGCATGCAAAGAATGAATTCATTGTTCACTATATTGATGTCGAGGATGAGTTACACTTTGAATGAAGCAACACTTGAAACACAAAATATAAGAGAAATTAGAAAAGAAAAAACAAAAAATAGTATGTAAATAAAAAATTAAGTTACAATAGCTATGATGTTATGTCAAAAATATGATTTATTCAAAAAATGTTTTGGTAGCAAAGACATGACATGAATCTTCAAATGGAAATAAATTCCTCATTTCTTCTATTATAAATCTGTTGGGTAATGAGTTGGATGAAATTACTTTGTTTCGTGTAAAATTTCTTTCCAGAATCACTCGTCCATAAATTGACATTCTTTTTCTACTAGGACCTACAAAAAACGAGTGTCTACCTGCAATACAAAATTAAATCATGGAGAAAGAGAGGTGAACAGTTCCCTTAATCCAAGAATTATGCAAAAAACTAACAAGTAGTTACTCTGTTGAACAAATCCACAGAGAAAATAACAAAGTAAAATTTATTTGTCACTTGTGACAGAGCAGTGGCCAATCATGCTAACCTGTAGTGTTTTTATCACAACTTCTTTGTTTTTCGTCCAAATTGAGTGATTCCAAAGTCAAATGAGATATAAATCAGAGGTTTATCTCCAGTAGTGACATGTTTTAAAAATTCAATCATATGATATTTAAATTTTAGTTAGAACAACCTGCATAAAAAGGTCATTTTCAATTACCCAACTTAGACCAACAGTTGATACTTCAAGCATAAATTTTTCGTTTCATGTTGGATTTGAATGATTCAAATTAGAAATGAAATTATATTAATTTATTTATATCCAATAGGAACAAGTTTTTAACACGATAAGAATTGATAGGTCAAATACTATAAGGAACAACCGGAAAGATGTAGTTTTAAGGATGTTGATTTACGATAGATAGTCAGTATTTGGATCATAAATTCCCCATATGATATCAAAAATGAGTGATTAAAATTGAATTGTAATCTATATTCATAGGGGAATCTACCATAGAAACAATTTTTAAAAATTCATTCAATTATTCCTCCAAAAACTGACTGCCCCGACTTTGTTCCTAAGTTGCCTACTAGACACCTTGCCAATGTTTTGGTTCGAACTTTTTCGTTTCAAATCCACATTAAGTGATTCAAATTGGGTTGGAAATTTTATATCATAGGCTACCTAGGATAGAAATATGTTTTAAAAATATTACATTTTGGTCCCTCAAAACATGATTGTACCGACTATTTTTTCAGAAAGTTCATCAAGCCCGCAAGCCAAAAAAAAAAATGTGATATTCAAGCATTTTTTCAAATTGGTGTTAAAATTGAATATGAGTGTTTTTAGAACTTTTATTTCCATTATATGTCATCTACATACATAAATGAATTAAAAAATTATCACCGATGTTGACTTCCATAGCATGTTGCAACAAAAAACAAGTAGCTTTACAAAAATAAAAATAAAAAATATGTGTTTGTTTTATTTGTTTATTTATTTTATTTTCTCCACTATCCTACTCCTCTTTGAGAATAAAATATGTTTATGTATAATACTATTTCTAGTGAAACCATTTTAGAAATAAGGCTTTAAGTATGCACATACCCAAATTTGAAAAATGCATGTTGATAAAAATTAGGGTATGAGAAGCCAACTTCTCTTGAAAAGATGGTATCAAAAATTGTTGAAGTATGGAGTGATGATGCAAGCACATGATGGAGTGAAACCAATGTTCATTATATCCATTACTTTCTTAATTTCCCATCATACAATGAATTTCTTGAGCTTTTAAAGTGGTTTGTTGGTGCAAACTAAAAGAAACCTCATTTTCTTCCATAGCTTCTACAATTTTTGAATTTGAAACATTCTCAATCTCATTGTAAGTTTTCTATAATGGCACATGTGGGATAGAATGGGTTGGAAGGTTGGGTAAATTTGACGGTTCAACATTGTAAGCATGTTGTACTGGTTTATTATGGTGAGGGTTTGGAATTAGTTGAGCAGGAAAATGTGTAAGGAATGGAGCATTGTGATGATGTGGTTGTTTGGGTGGAGTGGATGAATTTGATATGAAAGCAGCATGTTGTGGAAGAGCTGGTGGAGAATATGGAGAATGTGCTTGGGCTAGAAGATGAGGGAGAGTAATCATGCAATCATAAGGTGAATCGTGCGAAACTTGTAGACAAGATTGGTGGTGGTTATATTGTGATTCGCATGGCTGGTGTAACATGTGAGTATTCCATAATAGATTATCCAAGTAAGAGAATGGAGAAGAAGCATTTTGAACCATACCTGTTGGCCTTGTTGCAGCTTCCTTATCTCTTTGCTATGCTACTTCCATTCTAGATAAACAAGAGTGATTATCTATGGGATGCTCCTTTTGGTCATGAGTGAAAAACACTTCATCAAATTCTTGATTTTTATGAACTTGCAAAACATCCAATTTTTCATTTAGAGAGCTAACAAAATCAACTTTAAAATTTTCAAACAAAGCATTGATTTCACCTCTTATGTCTCCTATTCTTGTAGCAGATTCAGAAAAGAAAGAACAAACATCTCTAAAATTCTTACCAGCCTTGGAGATTCCTATTGAATACCTTATGCACAACTCACAAACATCATCATATGATAACTGAAAAACATCACCTTTTCCTCTCAGATTTAAGAGTTCTAAAAATTTATCTTTGTTTCCTTTAAGAAGGATTGTTTTTAAGATCTCTTTTTCCAAATGCTTATGTTTTGATTTTTGATGGTTGTGTTGAAATCGATCTACATAGTCCTCCAAACTTTCATCTTCCCCTTGTATCATACCGAAAATATCTTCATTGGATTTGCAATAGTCTTGGTACTTCTTCAAGAATATGTTCTTCATGTCCTCCCATGATTGGATGCAATTCCCACCTAGGCTCATGAACCATCGGAGAGCTGCTCCTTTTAGAGTAAGAAGAAACAATTTCAATCTTTGATCATTAGTACAATGATCATATCCTCTACGAAGTATTTCGAACTCAAATAAGAATGTATTTAGATCTTTGTTTTCTAAACCATGAAAATTTGGTAAAGATGGGGGAATTTTGTGCATTTTTGTCACTCCTGCTAGATCTTTGATAAGAAATTCAAAAGTAAAAATGTGAGACATTTCTTACCATAATAGAAGATGTTCTTCATGTTTTACTTTGAGGTTCCTTCTTCAAATGTTCCTGTCAATTAGTTAGTGAAATGGGCGGTGCTTACATCACCATTTGAGTGAAATCATGTGATTCATTTTTCAAAATTTCTATTTTTTCCGCAATCATTCACACAAAAATTAAAACACCTATTTCTACTCTAATTTACTTAATAGTTCTGTTGAAAAGTGGGTGGGGGAGAAGGTATTTTACATGCTTCGTACGTAGGCTCTTACATTCCATTTTTAATACCCAATTCCTTCCTTACAGACACTCACCGAATGCACACTACTCTTTTAAAAATGGCTACACTCTCCCTGGCAATGGTGCTAAAATGTGGAGCAATAAAAATGTGTCTTTTTAACTCCTAGTTACCTTCACATTAAATATCAACCCAGGGACGACTTTTTATTTCAAGAGTGTACTCAGTCTGAGGCGGCTATTTACTCAAAAGTAATGTTTTGCAGTATAGTGCTTAAAATGAAAAAGTAAATGAAAGATGGAAAGAAAATCTAATTAGAACAACAAGAAACTAAAATGTTCTAAACTAAATTATTCACTCAAACAACCATCAATCGAGGATAGAGTAGCAATAACTCATTCCTCTAGATATTGATGTAATTGAAATCAAACTAGAACAAGACAATCAATCTGGGAATGAGGAAGAAATAACTAATGTTATCTACAGTTGACAGTCCTACTTTAAAGAAATTAAAAGGAAATAGAAATTGAACGAAAGCTGCCATTGAAAGTAAACTAGAAAAACTCTTCAAAAGCAAACTATTGCAATTAACCAACAAAAATGAACAACAAAGTAAACGGGTAGCAAACTGTAATTGAAGGAATATGAACAAAAAATTATAATTAATGGAAGTCAACAACAAAGCCGAATTAATAGAAATATTTACTCTAAGAATAAATTAGACAGCACATGGAAATAGAACAACATTGATTAATCATAGAATATGAAACAACGCTGGAAAGTCAAATATAAATACACAATGACTTAACACACAACACACCAAGATTTCTAGATTCAAAATCAAAAAAAGAATGGGAGAACATTATCTT
>Ga0181464_1000910_pt2 | contig 11695 bp, 10 predicted proteins | sample InSIn2gowninarea_FD_119074 | JGI IMG/M metagenome (GOLD analysis project Ga0181464, IMG submission 119074) | Clean room microbial communities from NASA Spacecraft Assembly Facility at Jet Propulsion Laboratory, Pasadena, California, USA -... ...
AACACCAGCCAAGAGAATTCATAGTACTCAAAATCCACATGCATACCTTGAAATGACAACAAAGTGACACTTATTTCTAAGTGCGACAGTTGAAACATAGCTTTGTGACACTTAGAACACAAGTGTCCACTTCAACCAAAAATTTTACTAAGCTATGGGAGAGTTTCTATCACGTATTCTTATGATATATAATATTAACTAATGTATAAGAGTGCGCTAGAGCTACCTCTAGTGGTGCGCAAAAGTGCAACACATGCAGGAGTGAAAACAATCAAAAGGGACACTTGCGATAGTAAGAATAAGTAAGAAAGACACTTGCAGAAGCTAAAGAAATAAAAAGTGATAGTTGCAAAAGTGAAAGAAAGAAAGTGACAAAAGTGATAGTTGCAAAAGTGACAGTGAGGCTTATGAAAGCGAAAGCGTGCAAAAGTGACAGTTGATAAAACTCACCCAAACGATGTTACATTTTCAACTAAGAGTGGGGGAGATTGTTAGCTAAAATTATGCACTGACTGTCCACATGGATTGTACAGTCTTTATCCCTGTCAACTACACAAGCACTTTCATTATGAACCACCCAATATCTAAGTTACGCAATTCCTACCATTAAGGACCGCACAATCATTGTTACCAAGGATTGTGCAAATACAAACATCAAAGATTACATAATGCTTGTCTCCAAAGGATAGACATGGACTACGAAGCTTGTTATAATAAAGTGTGCCTTTGAAAGCTTCAAAATCTAAGCATGTGTGGGAAACTGGCTTAATATTTAAAACCTCAGAAGAAGACTTGAACCTTATAAAATCAGTAACCAATCATGAAGTGACAATGAACAAATTGAGATGACAAATCATAAGATCACAAGGAGGCTCCAAAATTCAAGTGTAGGAAATTTTTTAGAGGGTTTTTGTGTTTGCAATAGGGTCTTGGTATTATTCATCATATGGCTTATGTAAACCTGATGTTGTTGGTAGTCCTCCTCATGATGTGTGATGAGTGTGATGAGTGTTTGGCTTGGTGGTCTTGTTGGTTGGCATTGATGGCAACATGGTTATGACATGACCTAGTGCAGGAATAGGAGGCTAAGTAGAGACGGCTTCAAGACATGTTGTGTTGGTTTGTTATAGGTGATGTTACTACTACTTGTGTTGGAGGTTCCTCTATAGGTGTTGGAGGCAGTTGGATGATTTTATGCTACTGTTACAGGAGTTGGAGACGCTGCTACAGGCACTGGAGATGTTACTACAAGTGTTGGAGGTGTTTGGAAAGGTTGTTCTAATTGTTTGAGGAGCTAGAGGTGATGGTCATGATGAGGAGTTTGGCAGAATAGGTCTTCACATCATTGACTTGTTGCAGAGGTTCTTGGTCAATGTCATCAGTTGCAAACTTGTCACAGAGGCTTGGAGGTGTGTTTTTGAGTTGATGAAGGTGTCCAAGAAGTTTGGCAGAGATCTAGATTGAATTGGTTTGAGTTTTCTTATCCTCTATCCCAATTGCATGGAGACAAGCTTATGCATGCGGCTGAGAAGCAATCCTACGCATGTGGTCAATCGATATGAGCTAGTTTTGTTCTTGTGATTGTGGTCTAAAGCGTGTTTTTCTCTACATTCCCTTCTCACGTGGATTGTTTATTTGTTTTTCCGTCTTGTCTTGTTCGATCCTCATCACGTAAAGTTCGGAAAAAAGGTTATCTAACTTATAGAATATGGTTAAAATGAAGAATATATTTCATAAATTCGAGTTTGTGGTATGATCTAGTTAACGAGTTGAATCCAGATCAAATCAAGTGTATGAACAGAGTTTGTGAAACCCAGTAGTTCTTGGTAATTATTGAGTTGACCACCTCACTTCATCCATATATTGGAGAAATATTAATGAGAGTATGGTTGATTCTCTTAATGTGTTGAGTGAGTGAGGGATTGGAGGATCGTGTGCAAATTGTGAGAGTTGTGTGATGCATGTTTTCTGAAGTGGTTTGTAGGTGTTATAGGTGTTGCAGTGGTTAGTTGAAGTATGTTTCAGCCAATATTTTCTATAGCAAGTGAGGAGGTGAAATAGAGTTTGATTCCAGGAGTATTTGGAGATTATTTTCTCCTAGTATATCCCCCAGTTTATTATTTATGTGCAATATTCATTTGAGAGCATTTTTACTTTATGAAAGAGGGTCTTAGTTGATGTATTGATCATATTATTTTATGCAGTGTGGTGAGATTATGATGCAGCTTGTGGTGTAGTTTGGTTTTCATTATGTGCTTTGAATATATTTTGTTGTGGTGTTCATGTTGAGCAGTTCCTGGTTCCAGTCTGAAAATGTATGAAAGGAGAATCACATAAAGGATTGGAGTTGGAGGACTCTAGTGAATTCAATATAAGTGAGCAGTTTTCTCAATCCAATGGTAGTTGGATAGTTACGAAGAAACTGGGTGAGGCTCATTGGTCATGGTGGCTTCCAATAGATAACAATCTGCAAAGTCGTTTGATAGTTCAGGAGTAATCGGGCGAGGATCGTTAGTCATGGTGGCTTCTAGTGGATGGTACTCCATAGATCCGCATGAGAAAGAGATATCCATTTGATAGTATCTAGTTGTAACTCTATATAAATAATTTGTTTAGCATAATGAATATTTGAGCAATGTAGAAAAAATAGGCATTTTTTTTCCTTGGAGAGGCTTTTCCACCAAAAATATCAAAGTCTTTTATGTTGAATGCTTTCATGGTTTCATGTTTATGTTTGATGCTCTAATCTATTCCTTTGTGTTATAGTTTATGCATGATTAAAGAATATTAATTTGGAGAAAAAAGTATAAGTGCCTTCACTACTAATTCACCCTAACCCCATCAGTAGTGATCTAGTTTCCAACAGTTTGTTGCAGCAAAAACACAACCTCAGAAGTTGTCCTTATCCCAATGAAAATTCTTGCTACATTCCTACAAATAGCCAACAAAGAAAAGGTAAAAAATTAATGCCCAAAACCCTTGAACTTTCTACCTACTTCAGATGGAGATTTAATGCACCTGACCTCCGAAGATATACGAAAGACATGCTTGATTCTTGTGTATCTTGGAAGAAGATGCGCCTCAAATATATAGTGGATTAAGGGGCTCAATAAGGGGGGGTGACATGCCCAAGAATATACAAATCCGACCATACAAAATTTGAAATTTGAAATTTAAAATTAAATTATTTGGAGCCAAAGACTAAACACCCTTACGGCCAACTTAAAGTATTTTTAATCAAGTCTTAAAGAAGGACCAACTAGGGTAGCTTCTCATAGAAATTATTTTATATTAATTCCATCTTTAATCCAAAATCTTGACTAAAAAATCAAGTCAATATCATCAATTCATTTTGGGGTCCTTAACCACACTATCGGGGCACAAATTTGATTAAATATATCTCCTCAACCCTGAGGACTTGTGAGTCATCCCACCTAACATTAGAATAAAAATGATGAGGAGAATCAAATAAAGGTGGTATTTCTTGCAAACAAAATGATCTTCCCTATCATTTTCTCCATCAAAGGTGGGGCTTCATGACCACACCACTGGAGCTCGTCATCCTTCTAGGGGTTCTTGACTAGTGGAGGTTCCAATCAATGCAATCCATAGATGAAGATTAATAGTGTTCAAAAATGATGTTGGCATCAATGACAACACCATTCAACAATATCCCCCTTTTTCATTGATGGAAACAGACATACTCCCCCTACGATTATTGTTGCCCTTGTCTCCATACTTTTGATCTTCCTTTCCTAATTTTTCTCCCCCTTTAACATCAATGGAAAAGGGTTACTCCCGTTAATGAAATATCTTCATTTAGATTCCTACAATATTCCTTTCTTCCTTTGACTGTTACTTTCCCTCTGACATGTTGTGCCTTCCATTAGCTAATTCCACCTGCCAATAAGATTACTAAATCGTTTTACATTTGAGACAAAGAAAAAGAGTCCTTCTTGAAAACTATCCATGACTTTATTTCTAAAGCTACTACTCCACTAAAAAAAAAGTCGACTAATCTTCCCATAATGCTAATTAATGCTCTGACAACTTCTTCAACATTGTTGAAGGATAGATCTTCAAAATTGCAACTAGTGCTACTTAGACTCCCCCTCTTCAACATTCACAAGATAGGGAGTCATCAAGCTGGATTTTTCAAAATAATGTATGAACCAGCTTTGTAGCTAGATCATCCTGAAAGTTGACATCTTCCATTGTAGATTCATCATGACCTTTCAAATTTACAAAACTTGAGAGCATAACCTCTAGGAATTTTTCATCCACCTAATCCTCTTTATTTTGCTTTCTTCTCCAAATATTCTTGTGCCTAATATTAAATTTCTTCTTCATGGAATATTTCATCATGTATCTGCAATCATGAGCTATATGTCCGTAGTTATGGAATTTGAAACATTCTACATGATCCCTGAAAGATGGAGCCAGTAAAAAATAATCTATGTTGACAAAGCCATTAGAATATCTATCTTGTGTTCCTGCAACCCTTCTTCTAGGGTTTCGATAATGTCTTTGATAATCATCTATGTCATAATTTTTTCAATCCCTGGCCATATTCCTAAATTTAGTACGTGAAAAATAGTAACCATTACACATGCTAGGGTACATGGGTGGAATGGCTTTCCTTGATGATCTATTGAAGACATTCTTTCTTGGAAGAGGGTCAATCCTTTGTTGTTTTGTGTCCTTGATTACCCCAACATGACTTCCTAGAGTAGCATCGCTTTCAATATTATTTTATCCTTCACTTCGATTTGGCCTTTGAGGGATATTTTTATTAGTATTCTTGCCAATTTTAATCTACATGGGCTTGGAGCTTGTGCCTTCATTGCATGGAGCTTTACCTTCTTCTTTTTCCTTCATTTTTAACTTAGCAATTTCTCAATCCTTCTCATTAATGAGATGATTTTCCCTTTTGACATCTTGCATTTGCTCCTTCTACAATTCCTTGATCTTGTTTATTTCATCTGGAGTTGCACCAAGTTCACTTTTATTTTGAATAACTTTCCCCTCGTACTTATCAATATATTACTCTAATTGACTTGACAAGTTTTTATCTTTCTTTTATGCTTCCTACACTTGAAGTCTTAAGAGGGAAATTTCTTATTCAAGTTTACAATTTTCCTTCTATATTTTTCTAAGATCACTTAAGGCATTGATCAATTCTCTCTCCAATTCCATGAATGCTTCTTCTTCATCATTATCAGATCCTTCAACTTGATAATCTCCTTTACTTGAATCGTGATCATGATCATCTTCTTCTTGATCTGCATGCTTCCTTGAGTAGATATTGTGAAGCTTCTTCCAAAGGGATTTGGCTGATGAGCATTGATCCACTTTAGCTTTCACAAAGTCTAGTAGAGATATTAGAATGAAATTCATTGCTTTTGTATTGTACCTTCTAGATTCATTTGTATATGTGTCTCCAAAAACAATAGAGTGTCATACATCATATCCATGATATTTCAAATAGCCTTCCATTATGGATTCCCATATATCATATTTGGTTTCTTCAAACTTGGGAGTTGGACCAACTTAATTCTTTTCATTATCCATTACAAAATTTGGGACTATTGTAATACTAGAGACTTCCTTTGATCGATTGGATGTCTTCTTCTATGATTTTCCATTTTCGCACTTCTAAGATCTTCCTTCCAGCTATTAGGTTGCAAATGAAGGAACCTGCATTGATACCAATTGTTGGAAATACTGAGAGGGGTTGAATAACTATTTCACTTAGTTAATTTTAAATTCACAAAGAATTAATTATCATTAGCATTACTTCAAAATATAAATTAGTAACAGCATTCAACAAGCACACCATCCAAGACAATATAGAATATATTTTAGGTGGAATCCCTTCTGGGAGAAAAACTACAAAATGATTTTAATATAGATCTTAAGATTGCATCAACACGAAGCTCCAACTTCCAAGGTTCTTCAAAAACAAATGGAAGGAGGCTCCAACAACTTTATTTATCGGCTCGAACTGAAAGGATGCTCCAATACCCAAATTTACAGCTCCAAGTGGAAGGACGCTCCAACGCCCTAGTTTTATCAACTCCAACTAAAAGGATGGTCCAACACCCTGCACAGACTCCGACTTGCCCTAGCACCACCCTGTCGCCTTGAATTGTTCTTAGGTTATAGCCTAAAGGAGACTCCACTCTTCTCCTTACACCACCCAACCACTTTTCTCAACAAGCCACCACTTTCCTTGAATGTTCTACCTTCAATTCACCACAATGGATCACATTTCATATATTTTCAAATTGGATCCACCTATGCTCAATATTAATATATAAAATGAAACAAAACAACCCACTAGCTCTATAACTTTGGCACAATGACGTTAGAAATAACACCAACTCTCTCTGCACAAGGATCAAACCCTAGTTTGTCAATCCAGTAGTATTCAACAATCCAGTAGCATCACAACAACTTTGTCTCTATTGTCAATGATAGAACCTTTGTTTCTACTCAAAATATCATACCCCAGTAGCATAAAATCAGTCAATTCCATTGTCACAATCAAATTTGCTTATGCTCAACATCAATAATAAACCCTATATGGACAATGTAGTAGCGCCCAATGATCTCTGGTCAATAGACCTCAATAACTCTATCTTCTCAACCATACACCCGACTCTTCATAGACATTGAGCTATCAACAATACTCTATACCCATCAATAACATTAAGTTGTCAAACCATAATAATAATAATATGCATACATCAACATTCTCTCATAAACTTTGTCCACAAACAATGCATCTCACTGTCAGCTCTAGAAAGAATAAGGCATGTAAACATACTTAGACTAGGATATTGTAGCATTATCATATGCTCATAGAAATATATGGTTTCTTCAATAATTCTCTATTCTTCGAAACAATAATAGTACAAATAAAAATTTGTAGTACACTCAACATAACATGGAAATATACTATCTTCTTACTAATCATTCATGAACAAAGTGGGTAGACATAATTGATTATGAATTTGATCAACAACTATATTCATTGATATGAGTATTTAATCTCATATTGTGCTCACACAAGGCAGTGTCATATATTTAACATTTGTGCATTCAATGCCACAAAGAAAAACCAATATCACAAACTCTAGATTGAAGGATCAACCAATCACCGGAAATTCTCATATATATTAATACCTTTACAATACACTTAGCCACATGACCATACATGGTAATACAAAATTCTGACAAGTATCATAATATCCTCCAATTATATATATGCATGCATCTTAGTATCAAATCAGTTTCGGATCAACATTTATCAAGTTTATTTTGCCATGATCAGAGTATGTGTTTTCATACTTATTCATGCCATATTTTTCCCTTTTGCAGCCCAAGAAACTATTCAAATTTAACTTAAGCAATCTTGAAGTCAACCTCAAATATCAATGTGTCATACCTCAAGTCTATTGATGGTTTCATAGTCCTACTTCCTTGTAAGGATCTTCTTACTCTGATATAGGAATTAGTTAAATGTAATTTCCTAGAAGATGTCTTCAAATTTAAGATTTGCTTTAAAATGTCTTGTTTAGGATACTTCTTGTTACTGTCACTATTCTACTGACATTTTAGATTTTGAGTAAATGATAGATATTTTATCTTGTTGGTGTCACCAAATATGGCTTAGGATTCCCTAACTTCACCCCAAAAATTGATACCAAAAGTACATTGGTGCTGACGTCTAATCTTTGGGATTAGGAAATTATGTAAACATTGTAAATAGGAAAATAAGGCGAAGAGACATTAGAATTTGAATTCCAAGATTATCCCTTCAATGTATATATCAATAATTGCTTAATGAAAATCTCAAAAAAGATCATTTGGAGTTAAAAAACCTAGCCTAACATGGTATCAGAGCGCAGGCCTAGATTAGCCTCTTTTTGTAGTAACTCTTTCCATTCTATGCTATATAATGTCCCTATTTTCTATGTGTTTGGTCAAAACGTTCCTATTCTCTACATTGAACTAAAGGTTGTTAGAAAGACAATGTAATGGGATTCATATGGACAATTGTTAAATATGGTGCTAATGTGCATAACAGTTTTTTGGCTTGATTGTTTTGAAGTTGTGCGTTGAAGTTGTATGCTGCAGTGGTTGTATGGACCATGGGGGCTTCATTGAATGAACCCCTGACATAGCACGTGTATTCGTGGAATACTAAACAAAACTCGTAGTTTGTCTATAGATTGGAAAATACATCTAGAAAACACTTTATTTAATCCCCTACTAATACAAACCAAATTAACCTTCCCAATTTAAAATACCCCTACTTTCAATAGGTGTTGTAGGTATCCATTTTTTCATTAACATTTTGTATACACCTTTATATTTTTTCATTAAATTTGAGCTCCATTTTTATACAGAACATATTAAAACCCTTTAACCCTATTATATGTTCAATATATTATGTCATTTTTTTCTCAATATATATCTCACACATGAATTTACTTGATATAAACCGTGTATTATATTCCATGACTCCGACCTATTATATTCCATAACTCCCAAAAATCGTGAATCGAAATGTTGATTGTGTGTGGATGGTATGCCACGAGTTCCTTTTTTTAATGGCGATGTCTTGAATGGTTGTTGTTGGAGAGGTAAATCCCCTCTGCGGACAGAGGCGATCCCACTAGCCCAACAGGGGTCTAGCAACAATCAGTCAATGCTACTATGCAGGTTCCTAATTGCAAATAACAAGAGTAGGTAAAGAAAGACCTACTTGGAATTCAACGCTAGTGTCGAAGAAGAGAAGCTATCCTCGTTCCTTTGTCTCGGCCGGTCACAATCCTTCGCGATCCTCACGAATAGACACCTGCACACATAAAGAACGGTGCACACACAAGCGTGAAATCTGATATAGGCAATTATATGTCAGTCAGAAAGGAAATAACTTACATTAAACATCATATGGACAATGAAAGTGGAACCATAACAGCAGTCATCTATTATTAATGATATAACAGAGAAAGGTACAACCAATGTTCTGACGCTGAGTCCTTCTCGAGAGGGTCCGGCTAGCAAGTCTCATGAGCATTCACCCATAGAGGTAGATCTCCCAAGTCAAGCAACTCTCTCTCACACAAAACACCAAGACTTCACAACCTTCCTTAAGCTCTCTAGCAATCCACACTTATCACACCAACTACCTACTAGCAGCAGCACACAAAACCCTATGAATTCCTTGTTGTCAAAAAACTAGCTGCTCATGGTTCCAAGAAACTACAAACTCCAAAACTAGCTGCCCATGGCAATGGTGGAGGCATAAATAGGAGAAGGAGTCTCCATGGAGGGTGGAAGGATAAGCTTATCTCCAAGAAAGGTGGCCCATATGACGAACAGACATGCCATAGAAGGGAGGGCGACATTCACAAGGCCAACAACCAGGTCTGGAGTCATCTGGAAGGTTGGCTGTTAGAACAAATTCGCCCAAACAGGATCAGCGCGGGTGAATAACTGGACTAGAGCGCTGACGTCGCATCTTAATAACTGAGAAGGCCATGTCAGCGCGACTCAATACAAAGGCAAGATGCGCTGGCTCATGAAATGCGACCAGCGCGGAAAAGTCATGTGCTTCCGCGCTGGCAGCGCACTGATTACACTATGAGCCGCCAGTCAGCGCGGTTATTTTAATAACAGACGCGCTGATGTAGTAAACTTTGGAAAAGAGGGTTATTTGGCCAATTCAGAGAGCATGAGCATGATGATTTTGATTTCATGACACAGTAGGGATACTGACAGGAAGACAGTGACAAATTACTGTGTAACAGTTGTATTCATGCTTTATGCTCTATGTTAATTCTTTTTTGAATGCCTGAAATCCATGAAGAATACATTGAAATATGTGAGTTGAGCTCTTTGTTTACTACTTTTGAAGACCGTTTGCTTTTTTAAATCTGTGTGAGATTACTCCTGTGTTGGTCTTTGCAGTGAGTTACATGCTGTATGTAATTCTTTGTGTTGAATTATGTGAAGATTGTAAACTATCCTCTATGCATTGATTTCTCTATGTAAAGACCGTGGTAAACCATGAGCCAAGGTATATATATATTTTCATGTGCATTGGTCATATGATATATAATATATATATTGGATGATATATGAATGGCATGAAGTTTGGTATGATATGGAAAGTGCATACGTTGATATATGTGATGAGTGGTGATATGTTATATATGAGTGGTGAGATATTATGAGTGGTCATATATTATACGCCACATTAAAATACTAAATTATAGAAGAAAGAAAAATCCATTTACATATTAAACTAGTGTTTTACTTAAATAGAAGATACCAAGAAAGAATGTGTTTTTTTTTAATCAAAGGTATATAGTCTTTTGTAATGATGCATTCATTCATCTCTGTAGATGGATTAGTTCTCTCTTAGAAAGAGAACTACCATAAGTGGTCCAGGAAGATAAAACATATGTTTATTTTTATTGAGTTGTGGAAAGAAGTTTGTGAAGGAAAAGGAGACAATCATCTTGAGAAGTCCACTTTAGAAAAAGAGATCGCCATATGGGAAACAAGAACAACAAGGCCTATGCCTTGATTTCAGCATCAGTCAATGAAGAGGTGAGTCATCATATTACACCATTTATAGATGCTTTCGTTCCTTTAAAGAAGATGAAAGAATTATATGGCTCACACTCTGAGCTTGAAGTTGTTCAATTAATGATCAAGTTGTTTAATTTAGAATTGAAGGAAGATGACCCTCTTGCCTTAGCCACTAAAATAAGAGCCATTATGCATGATATAGAAGCCATCACGTTAAAATGGATGTTCCTTTCACATATTTTGTCAATGCATTGTATCCCACTTGTTCCCAGGCTTATGGGAAAGTAAATATTCTATTGCCAAGTGCCAACCTTAGAACTCGTTTATTTTCCACCATGTCCCTTAAATAAGCAATCCACCTTCTTTGACTTAGTAAACCAATCATTAAATGCATATTGGTGGTTAAGTATTTTCACTTAGTTATGCAAGCCTGGGCTAAGTACAATCAAAATGAGAGGTGTAAGAATCTTACACATTATTAGAAGTAATATTAGCACTCATTTCCATTAATCCTCTCATTGACATTCACTATAGAATTCATTAAATCCCCTTCACATTCATGTTGTATATCACTCATGATGTGTTCATTATTAACATTACTATCCATTATCACCATGGAAAGTAACTGAATCAATACCGTGAAGAGGAAATTGCATAATTTGGATAAAAGATGGTTGTAGGTGAGTATAGGGGCAAAAACATTTAGTAACCCTTTACCCACCATGCATTTCCTACTCTTTGGATGTTCAATATCCAAGTATCAATCTTGCAAAAAAAATCCTAGAATGCGTATGGTGAATTGGGATATTTTTACCCACACTAGATATCATTGGAAGGAAGAATATCTACGAGGGATCATTGGGCACATATAGGGAAGATTGTTCCTGTGTTGTATGGGGAAATGGAAGAGGGTGGCATGGTTATTTGATCATTGGATGACATGCTTGTAATGATATGTATTGAGCATGTTCAATAATCTTAAAAGCATAAGGGTTGGGCTAAAAAGAAGAAGGTAAAGCTCCATGCAATGAAGGCACAAGCTCCAAGCCCATGTAGATTAAAATTGGCAAGAATACTAATAAAAATA
>Ga0181464_1001510_pt1 | contig 11691 bp, 9 predicted proteins | sample InSIn2gowninarea_FD_119074 | JGI IMG/M metagenome (GOLD analysis project Ga0181464, IMG submission 119074) | Clean room microbial communities from NASA Spacecraft Assembly Facility at Jet Propulsion Laboratory, Pasadena, California, USA -... ...
TAAGATTACTAAAGTTGCGCAGTGTGCAGAGTTGTCTCCGCCTGTACGCCTAGTTATTAGTACTAGTACGTACCTAACTCTGCTAATTGCGTGCGTTTATTACTCCTTCTCCCACGCCTTTGCCTGGGCTGATAGAGGTTTTAGTGAGGGAGGGCGTGTCTGCTCCTACTTAATGTGAATCGTACACGAAGCAAAGCCCACACAGGTATATAAACCTTAGGCTAATTCTAAAGCTAAGCCTCTATAAGGACTATATAAGAAGTCCTCCCCCTATAAACTACTATCTCTCCTACACTATACTTATAGTAGAGTTATCTAGTGTATAGCCTGTCTGTAGAGTTATCTAGCGCATAGTTCGCCTGCATTAGTTTATGCATATCAAGAGATAAGAGGCGCAGCTATCTAGGTTTCCTTAACTAATATTAGGCTAGGCTCTGCCTACTTAGCTATCTAAACCTCTAAAAGGCATCACTATCGCGTATTAGGTGATAGTAGGCAGAATAGTACTAATATCTGCTATCTCAACTTACTTAAGACAACTCCGCCTCGCACATGCCGCGCAAGGCCTGACAACTAAAGGAGACGCAGCTATCAGATTTCTTAGACCAAAAGAGACGCAGCTATTCTAGGTTTCTAGGACGAACAGAGCTAAGCGCAGCTATGCTAGTTTCTTAGACTATAGGAGGTATAGATATACTAAGTCTCTTAGACTATAATAGACAAAGGGATAGAAATGCTATAACGCTAAGTCTTCTATACCTGTAATCTATACTTGCTATGACGTTGTAGTATTTAACGTAATAGTAGGAGGATTGCTGATAATCTCTTAATTCTTTAGTTCAAATAATAACTCTGCGTTATTAAGAACTGATACACTAAGCAAGGATAAAGCTTAGGATTAAAGGAGACATAGAAATAACAGGAAAATTAGCACTTTTAGTTGACTATCTGTTACAGCAGCTATCTCAGTCTTCAAGATTAGACATACCTATTAAATCTAGAGTGTGTGCTGCTAGGTACTTATACTCCTCCCTCTCAAACGTCGCAAGGTCCTACCTAGTTGGCAAACCAACCTAGGTCTCCTAGCTGTTATTGTTAATGAATCTCGAGACTATGTGCTTTATCCTGCTGAGCGCGTTGATCGGGAAGCGCTATATCTCTGCCTATCTAAATAATAAGATCTTTTGTAGATTGCGAATTTAGCTAAGGGTAAGCTGCTTATTTATAGCTACCTTTTGCGCAATTAATACAACATACTACAAGTATAGGTCCTTATAACTATCAAAGTCGTACTAGTATTAGAAGAACGCCCTTATAAGCAACTAATCTAGGTGCTTATAGTTAAGCAGCGTCTGTCTTACGCGCTCGCGCTCTATCTAAGCTTCTTCTGCAGCAGTCCTTGCAGCGAGAATCTAAGTTAAGGAGGTAGCAATGCTACTAAGTTGCTGTGAAGCATCGCTCTGCTAGGTCAAGGCAGTAGTCTGTTGCTGAAGCTGATCTACGATCTCGTGATGCTGCATGCCCTAGGTAGTCCTAGAGTTGACTGAGCGCTCCCTTAATTGCCTTAGTCTTGCGATGATCCGCTCTAAAGGTTCTTTAATAGAAGAGTCGCCCTTCTTGATCTTAGTAAGCTACATTGTTATAGCGCTGTTGTGCACAGGCAAAGGCGTGGGAGAAGGAGTAATAAACGCACGCAATTAGCAGAGTTAGGTACGTACTAGTACTAATAACTAGGCGTACAGGCGGAGACAACTCTGCACACTGCGCAACTTTAGTAATCTTAACATAACGTTACACAACTGTCATACTTAACTTAACACTAAGATTTAATTCTACAATATCTAATTAAACTAGAGTAACTAATTTACTGTTGTTCTTACTATAACGTAGTTAAAGTATTAAGACTCTAGCAATACAGATTTTTTTAGTTATCTTAATTACACTATTACTACTGCACTAAGTGCCTCTGCCTTATAGCCACACCTTGCGTGTATGCTCCTGCAATTAGTTCCTACTATACAGGCCTAGACTCTGTAGTTTAGGAAGTAACCTAGGTCTCTGAAATCCTCTATTATCTACTAGTATCTTTGGATCCAGGCTTTAAGCACCCTAAAGGACTGCTTAATTAGGTTAAGGTTAGGTAAGTATAGAGGAAGCTGCTCTAGGTAGACGCCGTAACTACTACAGATAGCGCAAAGGCGAGGTATATTGTGCTAGGAGGCGTTGTCTATAAGGACAATACTTTTTAGGCCTAGAAATAGATTATAGTAAGGTAGTACCTACTTAATAACAAAGGCTTTAGAAAGCTCTTTAGTATAACTGCTACTAATAATTTCCTAGGCAAAGTACCTATTAGCGTCTATTGCTAGAAGGATACTCTATTAAGGCGTCTAATTAAACCTGTACGGAGCCTTATATAGGAGGTTTAGTAGCACCTAGCCTCTCTTCCTTTCTGCTAAGCGCTCGTTAGCAGCAGACTTGTCAATTGCTACAATCTAATCTATCCAGAACGTTCGAGACCTTGCGTAAAAGTAGTCCTAAAGTAGCGTGTTACAGTGGTTACTGTACTTAGTAACGACCTTATATAAGAGCAATCCTAATAGAGTATGCGAGCTACAGTACGCTCTCTAATATCTAGGCCAAATGTATTGCTCACCTACTAAACGCACTTATCCAGGTACGCGGTTTTATAATCTGCAACCTAATTGCGAAGCTCCTATATATATGTTATTACTAGAACGCCTAGCCGCTAGTTACAACAAACTTGCCTGTTCTTGCATTAGAAGCAGCTCTTAAGGTCGACCCTAAGTAATAGTAGGTGGCAAGTACGCCTGGCTAGACACTCCTATGTGGGTAATAAGACGGCGTACAGTCTTCCTGTTAACAAAACACTCTTTGGAGATGCGCTGGAGGCTCTGTCTAGCACAATAACGGAGCAAAACGTCTTGCAGAACGTTAAGAGGAATTCTTTAACCTATAGTGAAGCGGCACTGTAAAGGAGAAAGAGGTGAGATAGGCCAGTTATACCTGTACTTTGGACCTTGGTTTGATAAGATTATATTTCCTTACTTTTTTTGACAGGGGGGGGGTAGTCCCTCAACTTTTGTTCTGCATTATACTGTATAATTTTTTCCTAGATTCTGTGTAAATTTACTCTTTTAACGCGGTGTTTCTAGCATGCATTCTTCTATGACAAAAACACCGCACTCAACCTGTGTTTTTTTACCCGATTTTGTACCGTAGTGTGTGACAACCTCTGGCATCTCCTTGACAGGGCTACTTTCCTGTGCAAAGCGCCTGCAGTTATGGAAGGCGTTTAGGAGGCGTTGCTGTTTGAAAAAGGGGCGCACGAAAGAACTTCTAGGGATAGCAAGGAGCCTGTGGAAGTGTCTCATATGAGATTTGACACTCACTGAACAACAGGATGAAACATCCCCAAGCCGAACATTGGGAATGGCTATTATATATTTGATCCTTCTAAGTTAAGGTGACTGAGCGACGATGCGGTGAGTTTTGTGATAATCGTCCAGCGTCATGCTACGATCACTAATTGGTAAAGATGGTTTCAGATGGATACCTTGACATATCATTTTCACCAAATTGCAAAACGTTGTCATCGATAAAGCAGAGCTGAGCTATTCGATTTGAGGGATTCGTGCTTTATTTGCATTGCTCTAACATGCTGTCGCGGCCTGCACACAGCGTAATCAAGTCACGTGACCAAATAATTTACGATCGAGGAGGTAGTGATGCACCGATATAACTTGATTAGACACTAAGTACAAGGACTACGCGTTCATTTTTTTTCTCCTCTTTTTTTAAACGAAGCATGTGTGAAACTAATCTTCGATTACAATTCGGGATGGTGATTTACGATTGCAAATCCATCAGAAATTGAAAAGAGTCTTCATCAATCCCGATGATTACCTACAAACCTGATAATTTCAGATTTCCATTCTCTTCGCTCTCAAAGCCATATCCGTAAACCAGTCCTCCATTGCGTTTGGATCCATATTTCGCAACCATTCCTCGGTAGTGCTGCGCACTTTGTTCGAGACCCTCTCGTACTCGTCCCTATCGCTCATGAGCTTGTTCAGGGTTTCGACCCACGGCTGAACGTTTTGCTCAGGTATAGTATAGTTGCCTTTCTCGTCTCGTTCTCCTCGAATGTGGTTCACGGGAACGATATACTCGCAGCTCAGCATAGATTCGGAGAGCGCGCCCGCGTCGGATGAGATCACCGGGATGCCGCGGAGGTGAGCTTCGATCACCACAATTCCCCAAGCCTCGAACCAAAGAGATGGAACGAGAAGCACTTTGATATCCTGCCATGCGGTTTCCATATCCATAGTCGGTGGGCGTAGGCTGTGGCATCCGGTTTAGATTCATGTTCACTTGAATGGACCGGCGTGGTGACTTACGTTACGTTCTGCAGAGCATTCAGCTGCTGTTGAATCTTCTTGGTGAAGCCCCAGCTTTTGTAAACCAGAAATTTATGCTGCGGGCAGAGACTGGCCAACTTCGCAAAGATATGGATGCCCTTGACAGCGCAAGGATTGATCATAGCGACGAACTCCTTGTCCCAATTGTTATAGAGCGTGGGCATTTCGTGATCTTCTTCGGTAAGGTATGTCCACGGGTGATGTACGTGGAAGTTTGCTGCCAGCCGTCCGTGCTCGAATGCGTATCGTTTGAGCGCGTCGGATACGCACCAAATTCCATCGAGCTCTTCAAGGAGCTTGTATTCGTCTGGTGAGCTACATTGTTCGGTCCTGCCATTAAAGAATGGCCCAAAAGGAAATTGTTCAGCTGTATGTATGATAGCGACGCGACAAGCATTGAGCTCGGGCATTTCAGCAGCGCATGTGACTTGCATAGATAGGCCGTCATTGAAAAGGATGTGCGTGGGTGCAAAAGCTGCAATCTCCTCTTTCAGGAATGAGACATAGTCCTCGCATCTTGGTGACAGTCTTCCATGCTGAGGCGGCTCGAGTTAGCTCTGACACGACAAACAACGACTAAATGAAAGGTTATGAACTTGTACCTCGATATAGGCTGCAGTGTCTGTAGTCAGTTGGTTGTGGTAATCCTCTTTTCCACCAAATGCAATGGTGATAGCTTCATCCTCCAACCCTACGATCTGCACACCGTCTTCCATGGTCAGATTGTCAACCCTGACGTCAGTTCCACTTTCTCCATCTTCAGTTCTCAGATGCAACTGTCTTGTATGATGTTGAGGATCTCGACCACCACTGTCGGTCACCTTCTGAATATATGCATCCACTTCGCCGCGACTCGGCTGGCAGATCTGGCGAACGGTGTGACCGCGCGAGGCAAGATAACGTATGAGACTGATGTTTGATTTGTATCCGCCAGAAGGAGAGTCAAGGCCTTTCGCAGTTTGTATAAGAAAGACGCGAAAGTATTCACCATCGCCATCGTAACTGGTGATTGATGTTGCCATTGAGGCTGTAGAGGAGAATGAAGAACGCGGTTGTATGGGTGAATGAGCCATAAGAGTAGACTTTGAAGGTGAACAAGACATGGAAGTGGACTGAGGTGAAGGTGAGCAAGCCATTGAAGTAGATTCTGGTGAAGGTGAGTGAGCTGTCGAACTAAACTCAGGTGAAGGTGGGTGAGCCATTGAAGCAGACTCGGTTGAAGCTAAATAATATTTGGTCGATCAAGCGAGGTAGTACGTTCATTGATAACGGGTAATGTGCTCACCTTTGAAGAGGTACAAACACCACTGCTCTCGCCACAATAAGATGAAAGCAGTAGGTCAGCTCTCCCACAATGTTACAAGATCATGAACATATCACTTCGTGTAATTGCTGGCGTAGTGAACAAGGATGTCCTTATCGCTGAACATCGGAGTTAGGGTTCGATTGATGCCATCGAGCAATTGTGATTCATTTGCAACGACAAGCATCATAATAGGGCAATACGCGAACTTAATAGCCCGCGGACCAGTAATACAAGTAGTTAAAGTCATCAGATAAGCGATTGCCAAGTCTCTCTCCAAGTATGTACAATCTGGAACCAACAATCAAATGACCATGTTGGTTGGGTGCTCCGTACAAGCACTTGCTGTCTGTAAGATCTCGACACTTAGGAGAGTTGTTCAAATATCTTTCAATCATCGTGCACGAGGTGGGAATAAGTTTCGTTTTATACACCTGGGGAGGTAGTACATGTAGAGCCTTGACGGCGAATAGCGATGCATCATAACAGTCACAAGCTTCCCATTGATTCCAATGTTGCCGCTGTGCTTCTGTGCTGCCGCTGTAACTATGTTCTGTGCTGCCGTTGTGACTCTGTACTGCTGATGTCGACGCGGACTCTGAGCTTGCCGATGTACCGATACCATAGGTATTGCCGATGTCGGCTCGAGCTTCAAAGTTGCCGCCGGTGTGGGTGTGCCTTTATATCTACTGGCGATGTTCTCCCAAACATTGAAGTTGCCGCGAGCTTTGAGGATGCCGCCCAACTTCGAAGATGCCGTCAATTTTGAAGTTGCCGCCAACTCCGCTGCCTCTTTGCTGCCGATGTTGCCTTGAACTTTAAAGTTGCCGATTTGCCTCTGCACTTCAGATGTTGCCTTCAACTCTCAAACTGCCGATGTGCGTCTATACTGCCGGTATTCACTCGGAAGTGCTTAAGGATGAAAGAGTCTGAAATTTTGGATCTCACTAAGTCATTTGCAGAAGGAGATCGAATCCACTGATATCAGCAGCTGTTCGAGTAGGCGGGATGATATGACTTACAGCTAGATGATTTACGGGAAATACGAATGCGCACCGAAGCTATTCCCGGATTGCGCGTCACGGCTGCTGGTACCGCCTGACACATCGGACAACTGTAAACGATCTGCTCGCTCGACTCTGGGATCTAGAACCGTCAACAAATGGCGTACTACATGGTACCCCTGACGTGCCATGCTTCGCAACCAAAGGATGCGCATGCCATTATGGTAACGATGTGAAGCTCCGCCTTCCGTGTGGTGTCCGCGGACCCGTTAAAGTAGAATGGCGGCGCATGCGTCGAGACGAGATACTAGGAGAAGAACGAGGAACCGCGTTCATAGACGCCCGACACTTGACTCCACTTAGAGACATGGCGTAATTAGTAGGAAAGACGAGACGGAACAGCTTCCCAGTGGTTGATAACTCCGTAAGGCGTCGGGCGCGTCAGTCCCTATCCTAGCAACCGTTATTGACAGCGGTTAGCGATAAGAAGCGAAACCTTTTTCCAAGCAAGGCTGTTGATCACGATCCCATCACCCTGATGATTTGTTGCACTTATTTTGGTGGAGACCAGATCACCGCAGCAGGCCCTCTGATCTAAGATATCGTCTAATCTGCGGAGCAAACATCAGACGAGCCTGTTGATTTGCCGGGGCGATAGCCCCGTACGCCATAGATCTTCCTTGGCTCACATCTGTGGCTCCACTTCCCCAATGCGTAGCCGCCTCCCGGTTCCCGCTCTGGGTTAGCTTGGACACGCCACCGCGTAACCTTGTAGTTAGGCCAAGTCGTAGGCAAGCCTGGGAATTGTCTCATCCTGCATACAGTCGCGCGTTAACTTGCATGTGGCTTTTGATCGATATCCATGCTCTGAACGACCACAAAGAGAAGCTACATGGTTGCTTATGCAGCGTAATATTCTAATTGTATTACTACACGGCTCAGACGTCGTGAGCATGTGGAGACGCAGTTCGCCGTGTGTAGACTGATAACTATCTATCAAGCAAAGCCAGAAGCACATTTTTGCAGTCCAGTTCAGCATAGTCCGATGAGGCAACTCCCAAGTGTGTTGTGGCAACGATCTGGAGCAGCTCGGCCCTTTTCAACCGCGGAGACATTGCGTCCCTGCAGACTTTAAGGGAGTCAATTTGTACTAGGCTACGTTTACCTAGCCTATCAAAGGAAATGCAGACTGGAATGCATGGTTAGGTTTCCAAGTACACTCCAGGCTAACCGGCCTGCAAATCCTATATCAACCATAAAAACGCCCGATGGAAAGAATCATCCGAGTCTTTTCTTAGCACTTCATCTCACACATTTCTCATTTCGCTCTGACACAATACAAAGCTATTTGGGTGGCTAGGCTGCTTTATTTGCTCAGTACTTGGTGTTATTTGACCCAAACGTTGGCATATTGGTTCAACAGAGCTGTTGCAATCCATTCAGCACCGGGCCCTCACATCTGCTGTGCATCATGGAAATTGTTACCCAGCGCCATCTCGAATGGACAGAGCATACACCGTCTGCTTCGAGCGACCCTTCCGCGAGCCAACGGCACGACAAATGGAACGCATTTCGAAGCGCTACAGAGCAGGCACTGGATGTGTTTCCCCACTCGCTAGACTATGACTCCTTTGGAATGATGGAACATTTCAATAATAATGAGCAAAATCCATCCAGAAGGCTTCGAGGATCCTTTGACAGAGATACATCAATTCCTGTTGAGCATTTCTTACACGAGGCCTTGTGGCCTGAACAGCAACAGTCCGGCAGCTTCCATCAAGAGCGACGACCTTCCCTCTCAGGTCAGGACACATCGTTGCCGATGTTAGGAGACGCGCACACGGACAAGGAAGCCCTGCATGATGCGACTGAACTCGATACTAGCCGTTCGCAAGCACATGCCAACCCCGGCATTGTTAAACGCAAACGTGGTCGCCCTCGACTGCGCCCTTCATCATCCGGCTTCAACATCACTGATATATCGTATGAGAATTTGTCGGCGTCGCGCATCATGCAGCTTGAGAAAAATCGTCTTGCTGCCGAGAAATGTCGACAGAAGAGGAAGGTATACACTGCCGGACTCTCAGCAGAAATGTCAGCCTTATCCATTAGAAACGAAACATTGAAGGCGGATGTTGTGGCTCTTAGCGAGGAACTACTCAACTTGAAGAATGAGATATTAGGTCATGCCAGATGCGGCTCTCTCATCATCGATGGATACATTGCGAAATCTGCAGGCAGTCAGCTGACTCCCGAAAAAGAAAAATCTGCACTGCCACGAAGAAACTCGGATCAAGTGTCTAGTTCCGGCCGCTCTGACTGTAACCAGGAGGAACATACTCCCGGAAACGAGTTTCAGACACCAGTCATGCACGGACAATCGAAATTCGATGTCGGAGTAGATTTCTACGCTGTTTTCGAGAACTATCACGATTTGTTCAATACTGAAATGCACTAGATGAGAATAGACAGAGTATAACAATATAAGCTGGATCAATCCCGCATGCAAATAGCAGTTCGTGAAATTGAACTTCTTGATGCGTTCATCCCGTTCAGATAATTGAGCAAAATTCTAAATACAATTGTATATCAATCAACGCCAGTTTGGATCTTTCGGCTTGGATTCATGATCGAGTGGTCCTTTGCCCAAGCCCATATGCACTGGGAGTGTATAACCGCCTCCACTCGCCTTCAAACCCTCAATCGCTCCTCCTGGCTTGTGATCAGGCACTGGCTCACTCTTAAAGGCGCGAACTGGGAGGGAGTCCTAAAACAACTGTGAAAATCACAAACTCGGATCTTTTGGGGATCTATAAATACCTCAGGTTCTGCTCCATGCAAGATGTCATGTCCTGCCTCTGGAAACGGACCATTGTCGGAACTTCCGTCTCCATTGCGAGGCATTTGTGCTAGTATCGTATGGAAGGCTTATATTCGCGTGCAAGAAGTTTGAAGTTTGAGTTGAGACGTGAGGCAGTGAGGTTGGTGAGACAAAGATGTCGAGCTGCTGATCCGCGAGGTTATATGTTATCCGATGTGTGACGCATTCGCTATGTATTAGCTCGACGTCACAATTTTGACACAAAGAAGCCCAGAATCTAACGTTATTAACCTTCGATCACCCCGTCTCACTCTTTTCTTACTGCTACTAGGGGCATGAAAATACTAACGAAACCTTCTGCAATGATGGCCTGACTGTGTCCAAGGATGTTGAAACTGCCTTGATATGCTGCCCCGGAGCGGAGCCCGCCCTTCGAACGTTCATTCTTCTGATTGCAGCTTGAGCTACCCTTCATCTCTTTCATACAGCAATATGGAACGAGTGCGATTTTAGCACATTATGAAATATTCAAACCCATAACTCCAATTGCCCGAAACCATACACTGAACGGCTCCGACCCTGGTGTACTGCAATGGACCTGAACCATGAGTATCGCTCAGGTGAAGAATTGTGAAGTAGTAGATAGTGACATACGTAGGTACGAGCTACCTTGCGCAATCCCACCTCTCCGGTAAAGCTCCCCACGTCCGATCGCCGGTCACACGTCTTAGCTTCAGCTAGCGGCCGAAACTACCGTGTCCAATGATAGGTATTGCAATCGCTTTTCGGAAGAAGCAGTTCCGCGGACCTCGAGTAGTCGATCTTTAACTTTAACATTGAGAAAACATTATGGTACCAAGTAATGAACAGGTATTTCGGCGCATTTCAAGAATCTGTTACAATCTATACCCAGACGATAATCCCATATTCGCATCATCTGCGTTTTCTGATCGATCTGCATCGTGTGGGTGTTGAGCTCGTTCCAAAATGTTGGGGCCAGGCATCGATGTCAGCCGAGCAATCGATGAAGCTCGGGTACATATGATAGAGAATGTGGGGCGAACCGTGTCCTTATGGCTGTTTCCAGGACCCCGTCTGCAGGGCTTTAAATCGTGCTGGTAGGTAGTGCGCGGTGAGTAAGCTGCATTCCAAAGCTCCGGTTGGCTGGTATAATAAGGGCGCAACTCTCAGCCAGCGGAGTTTTCTCCGATGCCTGGCGCCCTAGCTGGTAGGTACTTCATCCTTGAGGTTTTCCCCTAGGGACGCCCACACTTCGTCTCCGCGGAGGCTTCAAACCTTTCAAGCGAACAAAATCGAGACTCAGCGTCTTCAGCAACCGAGCGAGCGATTCTACAACTACCCCTCCGCCTATTATTTAAGAGTTTGAAGTAGTTAGAGTTTAGGTTTCCGGGGCCAGGGTTTGAGTATAGTGCAGGGTTTAGGGCTATCATCAGGGTGAGGGCTGTACCGTTAATCTTAATTTGTTAGCAATGCGCGCGTTTATATTTAGTAGAATAGAGGTGAACGACATCGCGTTGGCCTGTTTTAGGCCTTGAAAAGACAACAGGGACCCACAATCAAGGGCTATGGCGTCCCTAATGCTTCCAAGACCTCGATGAACAGTACCATATCTGCGCCATCTTAAGCATAGACGAGGACTGAGAGCCAACTGAGCTTCATAACTTCCGCGGAGTGTTAGTACGTGGTTGCATCGTCGCTGCAGGAATGCCTATCGGAATACTCAACAGTATATGTGGAACATTGGGAAATTGTGGAGCAGCTCGGAACCTCTCTCGCTACACCCAGTTTCTTCGCGATGAGACAGATTCAACCATTGCTGCTTCATCAATGCCCTACACGTAAGTTTACAAAAGAGCTACTCCAGGGCGATCAACTATCATCTCTCGGCTTACCTAAGTGGGAAGTGATAGCTAGTAAAAGCTAGCTTCTCTGTTACGTAAATCATGTGAGATCACCTTTATAGAATTGCGACAATGATACAATGTCACACATGGGAACCTCAGACAGAAATATTTGTACGATGTTTGAGCTCCAAATAACCCCAGTAATCTCCTCCGTCCGATCAGGCTTCATCAGTACTGACGGTCGACAATTACACAC
>Ga0181464_1001513_pt1 | contig 11683 bp, 12 predicted proteins | sample InSIn2gowninarea_FD_119074 | JGI IMG/M metagenome (GOLD analysis project Ga0181464, IMG submission 119074) | Clean room microbial communities from NASA Spacecraft Assembly Facility at Jet Propulsion Laboratory, Pasadena, California, USA -... ...
ATAGCGAGGTACGTAAATGGCTTGAGGATGGAAATATTGGATGAAATCAGTATTCTTTCTCCCCGGAATATTGAAGAAGCCTTTCAGAGTGCTGTAAAGGCTGAGGAAAAAATCAACAGAAAACAGAACAACAGGAGAGGGAGAGGGAATGGCAGAGGACGAGGACAGTCCTACGGCAGAGGAAGAACTGCCGCGAACAGCGAGGAAGGCAGCAGTTCCAGAACTTCAGGGACAACAGAGAAAGGAGAAAGCACCAGAGGAGGTCGGTCATATCAGCGAGGACGAGGAAATGGCCGCGGAAGAGGGACTAATGTCCAGTGCTACAGGTGCCATAAATGGGGGCACAGATCCTTCGAATGTCCAGAAGTTGAACATGCAGGCCAGAGGGGAACACTTGTTGCACAGCCTGAGGAAGCTGAAGCACAACCCCGGGAGGTGGAAGACATGGCGGAAACGGGGGAAGCTTTGATTTTAAATAAAGTGCTGTTAAAACCAGCCAAGGAGGTGGCTGAACCAACACAATGGAAAGCACTGTTCCGGACAGTTTGTAAGTCACATGGAAAGTGCTGCAAATTGATAATAGACAGTGGAAGTACGGACAACTTGGTTGCCACCGAGATGGTGGAAAAGCTGGGACTGAAGCGGCTAAAGCACCCCACACCTTACAAGGTGTCGTGGCTATAGAAAGGCCACCAGCTGTTAGTTGATGAACAATGCGAGGTAGAATTTCACATTGGCAAGTACCACGACACAGTGGTCTGCGATATTATGCCAATGGACGTGTGCTATATACTGCTTGGAAGACCATGGCAGTATGACCGGAAGGTGACACATGATGGGAAGACAAATTATTATAAATTTACAAAGGATGGGGTCAAGCACACACTTGTACCCATCAAAGAGGAAGACACAGCAGAACCAAGCGGAACAAAGGCACTGTTAATTGGAGGAAAACAGTTTGTGAAACAGGTTGAGGAAAATGAAGTTAATTATGCAGTTGTAAGGAGAATGAAGCCGGTATTGTTGAACATAGAAAAATCAGAACTGCCTAAAGAAATTCAGGAGCTGTTGGAAGAATTCCAAGATATTGTGGTTGATGAGCTACCTGATAAACTGCCTCCTAAAAGGAGTATCAGCCATCACATTGATTTTATACCAGGAGCAAGCTTACCTAATAAAGCATCGTACAGGATGAGTCCGAGGGACAATGAAGAAGTACGCAAACAAGTGCAGGAGTTACTGGATAAGGGACTGATCAGAGAAAGCCTGAGCCCCTGTGCAGTACCAACAGTACTTGCACCCAACAAAGGTGGAGAATGGCGAATGTGTACGGATTCGCAGGCTATAAACAAAATTACGATTCGATACAGGTTTCCCTTGCCCAGAATGGACGACATGATGGACTGTCTTAGTGGGGCAGCTTACTTTACAAAAATAGATCTGAAGAGTGGGTATCATCAGATCAGAATTAGGGAAGGAGATGAATGGAAGACAGCCTTGAAGACCAATGAAGGGCTATATGAATGGCTGGTCATGCCATTTGGGTTGAGTAATGCTCCTAGTACTTTTATGAGGTTGATGAATGAGATGTTAAAAGAATTTATTGGCAAGTTCGTGATAGTTTATCTGGACGATATTTTAATTTTCAGCAGAACGAAAAGAGAGAATCTTCAGCATATTCGAAAGGTGTTCGAGAAGCTGCAGCAGAACAAACTACTGATAAATTTGAAGAAATGCACTTTCTTGCGAAAGGAGCTGATCTATCTGGGATTTGTAGTTGCAGAGAATGAGTTAAAGATGGACCCAGAAAAGATTGCAGCAATCATGAGTTGGCCGTCACCAAAGAATTTGTTTGAGGTACGTAGTTTTCACGGTCTAGCAAGTTTTTATCGAAAATTCATTAAAAATTTCAGTGAAATCTGCGCACCAATGCTAGAGACCATCAAAAAGGCCAGCCAACCTTTTTGTTGGACCAAGGCGGCAGAAAACAGTTTCCAACTTTTGAAGCGGAAAATAACGGAGAGGCCGATCTTAAGGCTGCCCGATTTTAGTAAACCTTTTCAGTTTTGTTGTGATGCAAGCGGGACAGCTATTGGCGCCGTGCTAAGTCAAGAGGACAGACCAGTGGCGTTTTTTAGTGAATAACTAAATGAGAGTCGACAGAAGTATTCGTCATATGACAAGGAGTTCTATGCAGTGGTCCAAGCTTTGAAACATTGGAGGCACTACCTACTAGGCAACGAGTTCGTCTTGTTTTCCGATAATTCAGCATTACAATATGTAACGCAGCAGCACAAGTTGAACCATAAGCATGCCAAGTGGGTAGAATACTTGCAGAGTTTTACTTTTGTGTTAAAACACATAAGTGGGCAAGCCAACAAAGTGGCAGATGCTTTAAGTCGAAGAGCCTTGCTCTTACAAGAAAGTGGCATACAGGTGATGGGATTCGAATATTTGAAGGACTTGTACCAGATGGACACGAATTTCAAGGAAGCTTTTGAAGCTTGCCAAAATCCCGTATTGAGGAACACAAGCCCATGGTTAGATTATAATTTACAGGAAGGATTATTGTTTCGAGGTGGGCAGCTATGTATTCCGGACTGTTCGATGAGGGAAAATCTAGTAAGAGAAAAACATAGTGGTGGACTAGCGGGACATTTTGGCATCGACAAAACTTTAGAGAAACTCGGGCATTTTTATTATTGGCCTAAAATGAGCCGGGACGTGCAGAGATATGTAACCAGGTGTAAAGTCTGCCAACTGGCGAAAGGACACAGCCAAAACACTGGACTTTACACACCCCTACCTATTCCAAGCAGGCCGTGGGATTCAGTCAGCATTGACTTTGTCCTAGGATTGCCTAGAATGCAGCGGGGATATGATTCAGTGATGGTAGTGGTAGACAGATTCTCGAAGATGGCTCATTTCATTCCTTGCCGGAAAACTAGTGACGCCACATACGTGGCACACCTGTTTTTCACAGAAGTAGTTAGATTACATGGCTTACCTAGAACTATTGTTTCAGACAGGGATGTGAAGTTCACAGGACATTTTTGGCGCACCCTGTGGAAAAAGTTGGGCACGCAATTAAATTTCAGCTCTGCGTATCACCCGCAGACTGATGGACAGACAGAGGTGGTGAACAGGAGCTTGGGAAACTTATTACGAAGTTTGACTGGAGAAAATTCACGATTATGGGATCGAGCTCTTGCCCAGGCAGAATTCGCTTATAACGATTCACCCAATCGTAGCACCAGATTTAGCCCATTTCAGATTTTGTATGGTATGCATCCTCGGGGAGTACATGAACTGCGAGATTTGGGACAGCTAGAACGGAGAAGTGCAGATGGGGAAGATTTTGCTGAAGCAATGAGTGAACTTCATGAAAAAGTCAAATTGAGATTGCAGGACAGCACAAAGAAATAAAAACAGCACGCAGACACAAAAAGACGACAGGTGCATTTTAATGTTGGGGACGAAGTCCTTGCACACCTGTGCCGGGAACGGTTTCCTAAGGGCACATATAACAAGTTGAAATACAAGAAAATCGGTCCATGCAAAATTCTGCGAAAGTTTTCAGCCAACGCTTATGAAATTCAGCTGCCACCTGACATAGGCATATCACCTATATTCAACGTGGCAGACCTGTTCCCATATCACGCCCAGGCGGAAGATGATAATATGGTACAGCCAAAACGGGACACCCAGTTAGAGAGCAGTCCTTGGAAGAAGCAGCTACCTTCAGCCCGGACCCATGAAATTGAAGGAATCCTCAGCACCCAGGTAGCCAAGAAGACGCGTAGAAAGGAGTATCTGCATTACCTCGTCAAGTGGAGAGATCGTCCAATGGAGGACAGCTCGTGGCTCGACGCGGCGCAGATTCAGAAGGCTGTTTACTCGGTGGAGGAGCTCATGGAACGGAGCCATGAGTTCTCTTTTACCCCGGAAGCCTGATGCAGGAGCATCTGGTCAACAGGGTGAAGTCAGAGAGAAGGCAGACAAGGTTTCTGAAAAGGACAGGAGACGAGAAATAGCTCACAGAACGGACAGCAAGTCTGTCTCGTTCTTATGTTTGTTTTTCTTTTTTTTCTTTTTTTTTTCTCTTTCGGTTAGTTTTATTATTATCTGTTGTTATTTTAGTTTCTGTTCAGTATGTCTGAAGTATTGTAATAAGTTCTAACTAGGAATGATAATAGTGGTTAGAGTCATTAGCCACTTAACAATAATTTACTATTGTAAAGAACAGACCAAGTAAACTAGTTAACCATCAAGAAAAGTCACGTCTGTAATAACTACCGAACTGAAATTGAATAACTGCCAGCAGTTATCTAACTGCATAGAAACAATGTACAAAAATGCGAGCAAGCAAACCCAGAGGGGTTCAGCAATGGAGCAAACAAAAGAGTAACAGAAATAAAGATACATTTCCTTCATTTTTACAGTGCACAATTAAACAAATAATTCTTATATGCGTCCTCAGGGACAAAAGACTGTATATAAAATGCTGTGTCAATAATTTACTTTTATTTTCATATACAAAAGTCCATTACAGTACTCGACAAGCTACGAACTGGTAGAGTGAGAAAGCAAGCATACAAGAGGTGGAACTGACCAGCACCCATTGCGGGTTCATATCAGACAAACACAGTCACCAGGTAAGAAAACAACACCGACAGTGAATGAGTTTCCTTTCCACTTAGTTTTACAACATATTATCTCAGCATAAAGTTACATAGAACAGTTCATCTCAGCACAACCTAACAGCGTTGCCGTAGTCACCAAACCCTTCCTAACTTACGGCCAAGGGTTTGACAAATCTAGAAACCCCAACCATGACTAAAGACCAAACATTTTCCATAACCAGTAACCGGAGCCCATGACAGAGACCAGAACCTAATGCAGATAAGAAAATAAGAGCAAGACTACCCGGAAAGAGGCCACACAGTCGATGAAAGCCATTGCCAATGAAACAGTGGATGGCCACACCTGTAAAAGGCACAAAGGGCGGAAGGTTAGTTTCTTATAACCTTTGAATGAGAGTTGGAGCCGTAAAGACAGAAAACAAAAACACAGAGAACGAGTAAAAGGAGGTGACCATACCTGAGAGTGAGCCATAACCGCAGGCAGGAAAACCCTGAACCAGAGAGCCCTGCTCACAGAGGGGCCGAAGTCATTAGCATCTGTATAAGTTGTGGTGAAGAAACTCCAGCATAGAACGGGAACATACCTTTCAAAAAGCTGAGAGCCGGAGAGGGAAGACCCCGGAGATTCATCGACCTGGGAGACTGTCAAAGCTGAGAGCGAACCGAGCACCATTAAGCCATAACAACCAAACACTAAGGATTGTCAAGAAAGACCAAACCAGACGGTGCCAAAGCAAACAAACAATGGAGAGTGCCTACAGCAAAGAAAGTGAAATGAGCATACGATGAAACAGAGATAACTTACCAAGGAAACCCATCACCGGACAGACAAACCAAAACAGGAACGACCGAGCACAGTCGAGCTCTCACCTTACCACTACAGAACAGGCTGAACCACATAGGGTTTCATCACAAGCCGAGCAACTACGAGCAGAACCAAAATAACGCAGAGACCACTGAAACCAACCACCGGGAGATAGTAATGAACCCAAGGGCGCGAATAGAGTGAAAAACCAAGGCAGGGTTTGCCAGGATCCCGAGGAGAACAGGTGTCCACCGAAGAGACGGAGAAAGTACATGCAAGTTAATTGCATATCAAACAGAAATCAATTCCAAATTAAAACGTATACTGTCCAGTTCACAACGTAAAGTCCACATCAGATGAGACAAGGCGGGACCACGTGGGTTGGCCCCATCAATTCCACCTTCAAATCTAGCCAAACTAACTTAGAAAATACCACCACTCACCCAACAATCAACTCAACCCAAGAAATAGTGGAACTTGACCTCAATACAGGAAAAAAAATGGCTTGATAAACACTGGTTACACTAACAACAATTCAACCAATAAAGGAAAAATAAATGACCTATTAAATAGTAGAGAACACGCCTCCTTCAAGAATATTGTCCCCACTCAAAATATTTCAGCCCCAGATTCAACACCTTTAAATACCAAACTCAACCCCACCGTAATAGTTAACTCGACTAACAACATAAAATGGTAAACTTGACCATAGAGGAGAAGAAATCTACTTGCAATAAGGGGAACTCCTTGCCCTAATCTGATAAATGGAACTCGTCCACAAACTCCAACAAATAATGGTAACTCGACCCCCAAATTTAGCTCAACAACCAACTTGTAAAAATATTATATAATGCCATAAGTTAGATAATAAAATCAAATGATAACACTACTAAGTTAGTCCTTTATGCCAATATCATCTTCTTTAATGAAGCTCAATGTTGGAATCTGAGTGATCCACCTCCAACACTACTTAGGCTCTATAGATTCAACACCGAAACCAACAACGAGATTGAGGGTTGCCAAAAACCATCGACCCTTCCTCAAGAGCTCTCAAAAATTCTATTTTCCAAGTGAGTGAATGTAAGAATGAAGAGAGGCTCCTCATTTCCCTTTTTTATAACTCACTTGACCCTTTTGCCATATTTTTACCTTTTTTTCTCCAATTAAAAAATGAAAATCTCTTTTCACCTATTTTATTTAATAAAGTGACTTTTTATTAACTAATTAAAGTCACTTTTAACTTCCAGAAAATGCTTAATTCACCACCATGATCACAACAACCACCAAAAGCCCCTTTTTATCATCCTGTCACGTGTATATTTTCTTTTTATTTCCAACGAGCTATTACACTAAGGTGTTCCTCCATATAATCAACCCAAAATCTTACCTTAAGCGTAAATAATTTAAATATGTCTGATAATAACTTCATTTTATAGAAATTTTTGGAATGCAATGAAACCAATATCAAACTGTAAGGAATTGATTCCAATGATGAAATATGGAAACCCTTAAAACTCCTCCAAAACCCTTCAATTACACCAGTGGTGTAATTCCGCTTTTGTGGCTTAGTTGACACAAGTTTTGGGAATCGCCTCTAACCACATAACAAGGTAATCCAAAACTTGGGGACATCATAATCCTCCCTCCTCAAAATTTCTTGTCTTCAAGCAATGTCATCACAGGTCAACATAGTATTGAACTAATAAAAGGATCCAAAATATGCCACTAAGTCACTCCATGCCACTGTCCTACCCGAACATGAATGAAATCCCTCGATACCAGAGTCAAAAACCATCTTGATCAATGTGAATCATCCCTCAGTCCACTCGTTGTCTAACAAGGTATATGCACCAGAGGCCCTCTACACATCACCAATAAGTAGGGAATCTCGATAATGGAAAACCTTGATCAACTCATTAAGAAGCTTCCCTACTGGGAAACCAATCCTATTTACCTCAAGTGTGAACTCCAGAAGGTATAGTCCAACCCCTGCATAGAAGGATCCTCATCTGCATGAGCTAACCATGCCTCCTCCTTATGATCATATTGCCATACTAGTGAGGCATCCCATATAATGAATGAATCACTAAAGATTTAAATTCTCTCTATAAAAATAAAGTCCAATGGAAGACTTCAGTGATCTCCCCCTTTAATTACCATCTCATCCCTAATGGTAGCTAAACTGATAAGCCCTATAACCCTAGGGTCCCACCAAAGTATCCAAGAGAAACAACCATGCAAATTTTATGCTTCTCTGATCATGAGTATTTGCCTAATGTGTCCATACTGAATCAAATTCTCTTGTTACTCTTGGCCACAATACTAGTAAGGGCCGAAGCCATTCCTATGGAGTCCATCCTTCCAAAGCATCTCAACTAGCCTATCAATCCATGGATAGCCTAGATCCCAAGAAAGAACAAGGAAAATGTACCTCTCCATATGGTGTTAATCCAAGAATTAAATAGATTACTCACTGTCATAACCCTACTCATAAAGAAGTAGAGTGATCCATCAATCAACTAGATCCCTGGATCCCATAGCCAAATCATAAGCTCACAACTCTTAATCACTACTAAATGCTTATGCAAAGTACTGATAACTACTCAAATCTATCCATGCCTCATTTATTATCCTTGAATGCAGTTAATAGATGGACACTAGACGTCAAGAAAAAACTTGGTGCATGTTAAACTACCTCGCTCCAACCATATAATATAATGAAACCTGCTACCTTGTATCCCAATGATGTACCTAAATACTTCCCAGAGCCTAGCAATCCTCCTATGAAAGAGGTCTACCATCCACTGTACTTCATGCTCACATAATGCCTCATAATGTTCGACCAATGGTGTGTTATGAATCTCCCTCATGATCATCTCCCTAAATGTGAACTTAGTGGAAAAATATATGCTACCTTTGTAGTAGATCATGCCATCCCTAAGCCTTTATCTGTTAATTCACACACCAACCATAAGCCTCAATTGGGAAGTCTCTCTCCTATCCACGATGCACTATGTCTTATCTAACTATCTTAGGTTATCCTCTCGTGTCCTATTGGTCATGATGAGAGCATCAAGGATGATCCATAAAATGCCATGGATATTCCACTATACAATTCATCACAACAAATCTGATAATATTATATTAAAAAAATCTAAGATTCTACACTATTACAATTTTATTTAATTTCTAGATCTGTAAAATTAACTGTAATTAGTTCATGAATATAAAATTAAATCAAGAAGAAAAGTAGAGAACTAAAAAATAATATCACACACACATAATGCACAAGATATGCTCTCTAGGAAACCCTTTTGGGAGAAAACCCAGCTGGAAGGTGAGGTCGCTTCGATCTCTTTCTCTGTATAGAAATATGGCTATAGATACAAAGACGTAATACCTGTGGCCCATGGGTTGCTAAAGTGCATAGATCCCCTCTGTGTGCTCTACCTCCTATCTCTCTTGGTTATCTTTTATCAACTATGGAACAAAATGTTCTCGAAAGAATGGAATGCCTCTTCTTCCTAGTGGCCTAGTTATAACACAATCTGATAGACTATTAGTGGTTAAGTTTGACTACATAAACTCTTAACTAGAGTTAAAAATAGACTCTTGTAGAGTCTTTTACATGGAAAACACATGGATGGCCTCTTTTCCATGAATAATGGGGGCTGACGCGGCATCCTCCTGAATTATAGGTGTGAAAACAGGAAGGTCAACTTCTGAGTGGCATAACTTTTGCATAGGGACTCTGATTGATGCGATTATTGCGTTGTTGGAAAGATATCTGTGTGTAAAATAGCATGAAAATTTGTTACTCTTATGTGGCAAATTTTTACCCCCAAAAAACATCGTTCAATGCCTGAAAACACTCCCAAAAGGTTTTAAACCGTGTTTCGCCAAACTAGGTCCCACTAGTAAAAACGGTCCCGTGAACTGATTCCTCCAATTTTTCCACTCCAAATGCATTGAGATGGATGAAAAACAATACAATGATCTAATTCGGATCACACCTCCCCATTTTGATAGGATTTTGGTCCCCAAAATCTTTTATTAAATGAGGTGAGGAAATTTTTCCTTCACATTCTCTCTGGTGCACCATTTAGATTTGCTTGGAAGTTGTCCCTTCAACCTAGTCTGCCAAAGGTCTTTTTGACCTTATCTTTTAGTTTTGGACCTCTTCTACAAAACTGTATCTTCTGTTAACTCTGCCTGAGCGTCTGGTGCCAAATCCTCCACAGAAGGTAGGGCATGTTCCTCTTCTTGATCTAGCATGCAAGGCTCATAGAGTTTCAAATTCTCTACATTTACAACTGAGTAAATGTACATATATGGTGGTAAGCTGAGTCGATAGGAATTATCACCCGCCTTTTCTAGTATCTCAAAGGGACCATACCTTAGAGCCTTGATTTTCTTAGCAGGCCCATGTAACCTCTCCTTGTTCAACTGTAGCCATACTCTGTCTCCCACCTTGAATGTTTTCTCTATTATGTGCTCATCATGCCTAGCCTTATACTTCACCTGTGACTTTTGCAGTGTTTCTTGTACCTGTAGATGGATATGCCTGATCTTCTCTATAAAATTTTCAGCCCTCAAAGCATCTCCTGTAATGTCTTCCTTAACTCCTCCTTATTGCCCATGTGGAATATCCAAAGGTGAAGGTGGCAAATATCCAAAACAAGTTTCAAATGGGGACTTTTCTATAGAAGTGTGGACTTCTCTGTTATAAGAATGTTGTATATATACCATATTTTCATCCCAAGTCTTCAGATGCCTTTGGTTGTAACCCCTCAGAAGCTGCACAAAATTTCTATTGACTACTTCTGTCTACCCATCTGTATGTGGATGGAATTCTGTATTTCTCTTTAACTTCATGTTCATCTTCTCCCACAATGTAGTATAGAATGCACTAAGAAATATTGTATCCCTGTCTAAAATGATGCTCCTTTGTATCCTAAAGTGTACCCATACCTATCAAAAGAAAATTTTTGTTGCTTCTTGTCCGCTGATGTTCTTTTTACATGGCATCAGAACACACATCTTTAAGAACTTGTCAACCACCATGAACAAGTAGTCATGTCCCTTCTTGGTTGTCGGTAAACCTCCCACAAAATCCATGGAATGCTTTCCCAAGGACAAGTAGGTACAAGTAAGGGATGATACAGACCCTATTTCCTATTGCTAGGCTTGCTGGTACAACAAAGCATACATCCTGTTATGAACCTAGCTACCTGCTCTTGAATCTTGGGCCAATACACATACCTCTGCAAGTTAGCCACAGTCTTCCCTACACCAAAGTGCCCTGCAACCTTGGAGGTGTGAGCCTCTCTAATCAGTTGCAACTGCTCACCTTTAGGAACACATAGCTTATCCATCCTATAGAGTAACCCATCTTGGAGATGGTAGTCAATAGTGTTTTCGCCATCATGCACATGAATATGAATCTGCAACTGCTGATACACCTCCTTGAAGTCCTCATCTTCTGAATATGCCTCTATGTATGCATCATGGGTGAATGGCTCCATGTACATAAGATTCCCCAAAGCTGTAATCTTTAATGTGGGTGGCCTTAAAATCATATCAGACAACTTGTTTGTGTTTCCCTTCTTATACTTGATCACTAAATGAAACTACTGTAAAAACCCCATCCACTTGTAGTGCCTAGTATGCTGTAGCTTATTCTAGGCCTGCAGGTACTATTATGGATTATTGTCTCCTTTCCCATCATATAGTTCTTCCACTTCTTCACATCTTGCATCATGGCATAACGATCCTTATCATATTTAGGGTAGTTAAGAATTTCCCCATGAAATACTTTAGAATGGTATTAAACAAGCCTTCCTCCTTGCATCAAGGTAGCTCCCATAACATACCCACTCACATCTGTTTCCACTTCAAAGGGCCGTTAAGTTTGGTAATGCTAGAAATGGTCCTTCACTGATCTTCTTCTTTGACTCATCGAAAGCCTTCTGCTGCCCTTTTCCCCACTGGAAACTCTTTCCACTTGCTTTTATGGCGTGGAGCTGTGCTTCTCCTGCTAAAAACAAGGCTATGAATTTCCTCAGGTACTGTGCTGCTCCAATGAAACTCCTAACCTTAGTAAAATTAGTAGGCACCGACCATTTCATGATGGCGTCCATCTTGGAAGGATCTATCTTCAATTATCCTCCACCAATCACATATCCCAAATACACCAAGGGTTGTTGCGCAAACTCGCATTTCTTGAGATTTTCTA